>WBZM01001476.1_pt1 | contig 19671 bp, 20 predicted proteins | sample 5204271 | NCBI WGS metagenome assembly WBZM01 (sample SAMN12344346, study PRJNA552823) | activated sludge metagenome | biome: Activated sludge suspended growth; feature: Nitrification reactor; material: Wastewater; isolation source: activated sludge from nitrification reactor of wastewater...
CAGGGTGTCGCCGTAGAAGCGGATGATGTGCGCCAGTACTTCCGCGGTAAAAATCGGATTGCCCTGCTCTTCCTGTTCGCTGATGATCTGCAACAGAATGCCGCGCGTGATGTCGGTGTTGGTGCGCGCATCGATGACGTGAAAATCGGCGCGATCCAGCACCAGCTGCTTGACGTTTTCCAGGGTGATATAACTGCTGACAGCCGTATCGTAGAGCCGGCGATTAGGGTATTTCTTGATGATGCGCGGTTCGCTCATGGCAGGCCGTGGACATGCGGCGGCGCCGCCCGGTCGGGCGGCGCCGCACGGTTCAAAACTTAGTGGTAGTAGAGACCACCGTTGACGGTGATATCTTCGCCGGTGATGTAGCCCGCGTCATCGGCGGTCAGAAAGACGACGGTGCGCCCGATTTCGGAAGGCTCGCCCAAGCGACCAGCCGGGATGCCGGCAACGACTTTAGCCAAGACATCCTCGCGGATCGCCCGCACCATCTCGGTGCCCATGTAGCCGGGGGAAATCGAGTTGACCGTTACGCCCTTCTTGACGCACTCCTGCGCCAGCGCCTTGTTGAAGCCGTAGATGCCCGCCTTGGTGGCGGAATAGTTGCTCTGGCCGGCTTGGCCCCGGAGGCCGTTGACCGACGAAATGTTGACGATGCGGCCCCAGTTCCGTGCCACCATCCCTTCGTAGACCTGCTTGGTCATGTTGAAGACGCTGTACAGGTTGGTCTTGATGACCTGATCCCACTGCTCGGGGGTCATCTTGTGGAACATGGCATCGCGGGTGATACCGGCGTTGTTGACCAGGATTTCGATGGGGCCGACCTCGGCTTCGATCTTTTTGCAGACTTCGGCGCAGGATTCAAAGCTGGTCACATCGCCCAGATAAACCGGGATGTCCAGACCTTCCGCCTTGCGGTCGGCTTTCCACTTGTCCACGACTTCCGCCTTGATGCCGTGGAAATCGACCGCGACGGGCTTCCGGCCCGCTTCGGCCAGCGCTTTGCACATGGCCGTGCCCAGACCACCGATACCACCAGTAACGACTGCGACTCGAGACATCAAAATTCTCCTCGTTTTTTGGGTTTATCGATCAACTGCGTTCGACGGCCAGCGCAACGCCCTGGCCGCCGCCGATGCACAGGGTCGCAAGACCCTTCTTAGCGTCACGGCGGACCATTTCGTGCAACAGGGTGACCAGGATGCGGCAGCCGGAAGCGCCGATCGGATGGCCCAGTGCGATGGCGCCGCCGTTGACATTCACTTTGCCGGTATCCCAGCCCATTTCCCGGTCGACGGAAATCGCCTGAGCGGCGAAAGCCTCGTTGGATTCGATCAGGTCGAGCTGGTCCACGGTCCAGCCCGCTCTGCTCAGGCAAGCTTTGGACGCCGGGATCGGGCCGGTGCCCATGATTTTCGGATCGACGCCGGCCTTGGCGTAGGCCGCGATGCGGGCCAGCGGTCGGAGGCCGAGATCGCGCGCCGCGCCGGCGGCCATGACCAGCACCGCGGCGGCGCCGTCGTTGATGCCCGAGGCGTTGCCGGCGGTGACGGTGCCGTCTTGCTTGAAGGCCGGTCGCAGTTTGGACAAGCCGGCGCGCGTGGTTCCCGCGCGGGGGAATTCGTCGGTGTCGAACACCAGCGGGTCGCCCTTGCGCTGCGGAATGCTGATCGGCACGATCTCGTCCTTGAAGCGGCCGGCGGCGATGGCGGCGATGGCTTTGTCCTGGGAAGCGGCGGCAAAGGCGTCTTGCTCCTCGCGGGAAATGGCCCAGCGAGCGGCGATATTTTCGGCGGTGATGCCCATGTGGTAGTGGTCGATGGCGCAATGCAGGCCTTCGCTCAGCATCGAGTCCACCAGCCGGGCGTCGCCCATGGTGGTGCCGCGCCGCGAGCCCAGCAGCAGGTGCGGCGACAGGCTCATGCTCTCCTGGCCGCCGGCGATCGCGATCCGGTTGTCGCCGTCGCGAATGGACTGGTAAGCCAGATGCACCGCTTTGAGTCCGCTGCCGCAGACCTTGTTGATGTTCAGGCAGGGGACTTCAATGGGAAGGCCGGCGTTCAGCGCGGCCGTCCGGGCGGGGTTCTGGCCGGTGCCGGCGGTGAGAACCTGCCCCAGGATCACCTCGTCGATCTGCTCGGGCTCGACCCCGGTTTTACCCAGCAGCTCCGCGATGACCCTAGCGCCTAGAACGTTCGCTGGAATGGTTGACAGGGAACCCATAAAATTGCCGATCGCGGTCCTGGCGGCGGCGACGATGACCACCTCTTCCATCGAGTAACCTCCGGATAGCCTCTTTATAGTGCGATGTTTTGAGGAGAAACGCCTTGCCGCGCGAACATTGGCTGGTGGCCGCAAGGGTTGGGAGACAAACAAAGCAAAAACATTGGCCGATTTTAACAAACGGTGGCTAGAAGCGGCCACGATTGGATGAAATATCGTATAAGCCTGTGATATTGAAGCTTGCCAGAATCCTTGTCAACCAATTTGGTTTTGCGCTGGCGGTTCGGGGAAACGGTCGGGCCAGGCACCGTGCCGGGTGACGGAAGGGGGGCGTTTCGGGCGGGATATCGCGAAATTCGAAAAACGGGCGGTCGAATTCGGTCGCCTGGACCCGGATCGAATCGCCGATCATCGCTGTCACCGTTTCCCGGATTCCGCACCGAAAGGGAGCAACTCGAAGTAAACGAGCAACGTCGTTTGCATGCCGTTGCAATTGTCGTCGCTGATCATGAAGAAGCGCTGGTCCCGCTGGCGGGTGAGCCCTTCGAAATTGTCCAGCAGCCAACCTCGGTCGCTGTCGAAGACCGCCACATCGCTCACCTGCAACGGTGCCTTTTTCTCCGACGCCGGTAATTCGGTCCGGCGCAGGCTGATGGCGAAGGGCCGCAAGGGCGAGACATAAGCGCGCTCCAAGGTCAGCAAGCTCCCGTCCGGCAACGTTTCCATCGCGACCAGGGCGCTGCCGGGCGCGGCGCCGAGCGGGTACAGCCAGAACCGGCCACCGGCGGCGAAAATGCGAATCAGACCGGGCGGGTCGTTGCGCAGCGGCGTCTCGGAGCCGGTCAGAACACCCCAGCGCGGAACGAGGGTTACCGCCTCCAGCGCCTCGTTGCCGTCCCGATAGTTGTGGGGGTTGCGCAGAGTGGCGGGAAGCGGCACGTCGCCCCGCCACTGTCCGGTGGCGCTGTAACGAACCACGCGCGGTCTCGCTTCGAACGACACCAGCAACTCCGCGTCATCGGGAATATGGTCGTCGCCGTTGCGGATGGCTAAGCCTTCGGAATCGTTGAAAGGCCGGCGCAGCGGCTTCCCGGAGGCATCGCGCAAGGCATATCCGGCCACTGCCCGCGCGCCGGCCAGATAGCCCCGCTCGTCAAAAAACGGACTGAGGTGGAATAGATTGCCTTTATCGGAAAGGGCGTACAGCAATCCCGCATCTTCGTCCCAGGCCAAACCGGACAAACCGCACAGCGGCAAGCCGTCGATCTCGGCGGGAGTCAACCGCAGGGCGCCGAGCAGCCGAAGATTTCCGAAGGTGTCGCCGACGCCGATGCGATCGTTCAGCGAAACCGGGGTCGCCTCGAACTCGCGAGACGAGCAAGCGCCGATCGGCAGGGCGAGGAGCAGGGCGAGGAGCGGGATGAAGCGGGGCATGGGGGTTCCGGGGCGATGCTGGCGACAGCGATGAGCAGGGTGGCCATGCTACCATTTCACCGCTCGATTCGAACCGGCCGACCAACGGGTTCGATGGACTTTTCGCCCCAATTCCCCTACGAGAAAGGCACTGGCATGAACGTACCGGTCTGGAACCCGGCGATCGAATTCATGGAGCGAGATGCGCTGGAGCGGCTGCAACTCGCCCATCTGCGCCAGACGGTGGCATGGGCGCTGAAGACGCCCTTCTACCGAGGCCGGCTGGCCGAAATCGGTCTGAGGCATCCCGAGGACATCGCCGGCCTTCGGGATTTGCGAAAACTGCCCTATACCACCAAGGACGACTTGCGCGAGGCGTATCCTCGCGGTTTGCTGGCGGTGGATCTGGAGCAGGCGGTGCGCTTGCACACCTCCAGCGGCACCACCGGCATGCCGACCGTGATCTACCACTCTCGACAGGATCTCGACCGCTGGACCGAGCTGGTCGCGCGCTGCATCGTCGCCACCGGCGCCACCGCCGCCGACGTGTTTCAGAACATGACCGGTTACGGGCTGTTCACCGGCGGTCTCGGCCTACATTACGGCGCGGAGCGCGTCGGGATGCTGGTGATTCCGGCCAGCTCCGGCAACACCGGCCGCCAGCTTCACCTCATGCAGAGTTTCCAGACCACCGTGGTTCACGCCACCCCCAGCTATCTGCTGCACCTGCACGCCGCGCTGGACGAGGAGGGCATTCCCCGCGACCGGCTCGCTTTGCGCAAGGCGTTCATCGGCGCCGAGCCCCATTCGGAACAAACCCGACGCAAGATCGAGGAGCTGTTTCGGATCGATGCCTACAACTCCTACGGTCTTAGCGAAATGAACGGCCCCGGCGTGGCGTTCGAGTGCGTTTACAAGACCGGACTGCACCTTTGGGAAGATGCCTACATTCTCGAAATGATCGACCCCCGGACCCTGGAACCACTGCCCGAGGGGGAGACCGGCGAAATCGTGATGACCACTTTGCAGCGACAAGCCACGCCGCTGTTGCGCTATCGGACCCGCGACTTGTCGCATCTGCTGGAGGGTCATTGCCCCTGCGGACGCACCCACCGCCGGCTGGCGCGGATCAAGGGCCGCAGCGACGACATGCTGATCGTCAACGGCGTCAACATCTTCCCGTCCCAAATCGAGGACGTGCTGATGAAAGTGCCCGAGGTGGGAACCAACTATCTCATTCAACTGGATAAAAGAGGTTCCCTAGACCGCTTGGTGGTCAAAACCGAGATTTGCGCCAAGCTGTTCACCGGCGAGCCCAACGCGCTGGACGATCTGCGGGAGCGGATCGGCGAATGGCTGCGCTCGGCCATTTTGGTCAAGCCCGCCGTGGAGCTGCACGAACCCGGTAGTCTGCCGGTGTCCGAGGGCAAAGCCAAGCGAGTGGTCGATTTGCGGCCCGCGTTCTGAGCGGGCGGGAGGAACCGATATGGCGGAACAAGTCAGCGTCTTCATCGAGAACAAGCCGGGACGCTTGAACGCGATCACCCGTATCCTGGCCGAATGTCGGATCGACATCCGGGCGATGACCATCGCCGATCATCGGGATTACGGCGTGGCCAAGCTGTTGGTGAGCGATTCCCGCGCGGCGCAACGGGCGCTGGTCGGGGAAGGGTTTGCCGCCGCGCTCAAGCCGATTTTGGCGGTCGCCATCGCAGATCGGCCGGGCGGGTTGCACGAGTTGCTGGAGATCCTGGCCGAACACCAGATCAACGTGCGGGATGCTTACGGGTTCGTCGGCGAGCCGCATCGCCGGGCGGTCTGGTGCATGGAGGTCGCCGATCCGGCGGAAGCCGCCCGGCTGGTCGCCGCGCGGGGTTTCCGGGTGCTGGACGACGACGCGCTTTACCGTTTGTAGCGGGGCGGTATCCGGGCGGTGTCATCGCCGGTAGAAGATGCTCTGGAGGTACTCGTCGCGGGCGTGGCGCAGCACGACCGCGATCACCGCCGCCGCCGGTAGCGCCAGCAGAATGCCGAAGAAGCCGAACAGATGGCCTCCGGCCAGCACCGCGAACAGGACCGCCACCGGATGCAGGCCGATGCGGTCGCCGACCAGCTTTGGCGTCAGGAACAGGTCGCTGATCACTTGCCCGACACCGAAGACGATCAAGACCGGCACGATGCTGAGGAAGCTGTGGAATTGCAGGAGAGCGGCGATGCTGGCGGCCACGATGCCGATGATCAGGCCCAGGTAGGGCACGAAGCTGACCAGGCCCGCCAGCAGGCCGATCAGCAGCGAAAATTCCAGGCCGAAGATCGCCAGTCCCACCGAATAGATGATCCCCAGCGCTCCCATGACGATGAACTGGCCGCGCAGGAACGCGCCGATCACCTCGTCCGATTCCCGCGCCAGCTTGCTGACGGTCGGCTCGATGCGGCGCGGCAGCAAATCGCGGACCTTGGCGACCAGCAAATCCCAGTCGCGCAGCAAATAGAAGGTGACCACCGGCACCAGCACCAGATTGGCCAGCCAGTTGAAGATCGCCGTGGAAGAGGCCCGAAACGACGCCAGCAGACCGCTGGCCAGATTGCCGATTTCCTGGGCGTAGTCGATGAGCTGGGCGCGCAGATGGCCGAGATCGAACAGTTCCGGATCGACGCCCAAGACATCCCGCAACCAGGGCAGGATGCCGGATTGGAACCAGTCGATATAGGTCGGCATGCGCTGCATCAACCCTTTGAACTGGTGCGCGGACAGGGGAATCAGCAGCAGCAGCAGCAGCAGCAACCCCAGCAGCAGCGCGCCGAACACCATCGTCACCGCCCAGGATCGGGAAATCTTGCGCGCCTCCAGCCGGTCGATCAGGGGATCTCCCAGATAAGCCAACAAGCTCGCGACCAGAAAAGGGGTCAAGACCGGCGCCAACAGGTAGAGCCCACCCAGACACAGAGCGCCGACGATGAGCCAGAAGCGGGTTTGAGACGCGGGGGGCATGGACTGTTCCCTTGCGATGGGGTAAAAGCGAGCGGTGGAAAAACCCGCACGCCCAGGAAGGCGGGGCCGTTCATACTACAATATTCCCCGCGAATCGATCCGGTCGGTCGCCCGCCGATCCGAGCCGCTTTCGAGACGGATCGATGCCGGTGCCGATTTCGAGATCGCCAAGCGAGTGATCGACCCGCTTCGAAGTGTTGAGCCACTTTCCGGTACAATCGGCTGAACCGGTGCCGTTCCGCTGGAGGTACGTACATGACGGAAATCTACTTCGCTCGCCAGCCCATCTACAACCGCGACTTTCAAGTGGAAGGCTACGAGCTGTTCTACCGGCAGGCCGGGGCGGAATCGGCCCAGTTTCTCGATGCCGAAATCGCCACGTCGCAAGTCGTTCTCAACACGGTGACCGAGGTGGGGCTCGACCGGATCGTCGGGCCGCACAAGGCGTTCATCAACATCGCCCGCGATTTCGTGGTCGGCGGCTATCTGGAGATGTTCGCGCTGCCGCAACTGGTTTTCGAGGCGGTCGCCGATATCGTGGTGGACGAGCCGCTGCTGCGGTCCCTGCGCCAGTTGCGGCAACAGGGCTGCCGTTTCGTCCTCGACGATTATACCGACAACGAAGCCTATCGAGCGCTGCTGGAAATCGCCGACTACGTCAAGATCGACATGCTGGTGACGCCGGAAGAAGAGGTGCGGCGCGTGGTGCCGCTGCTGCGGCAACGCGGGGTGGCCCTGATCGCGGAGCGGATCGAAACCCAATCGATTCTGGAGCTTTGCCAAACCCTGAAATTCGACTTTTTCCAGGGTTACCATTTTTCCCAGCCCAAGATGCTGAAGTTTCGCGGGGTGCCCGCCAACCAGTTGGCCATCTTGCAACTGGTCAGCAAGCTGCACGAACCCGAAATCGATCTCAAAGCCATCGAATCCCTGATCAGGCAGGATGTTTCCCTGAGCTACAAGCTGCTGCGCTACATCAATTCGGCGTATTTCAACCTGTCCCGCCGCATCGATTCCATCCAGCGCGCCATCATCTTGCTGGGCACCAAGAACATTCGCTCCTGGGCCACCCTGATTTCGCTCGCCAACATCGACCACCATCGCAGCGATCTGATCACGGTCGCCCTGGAAAGGGCCAAAATGTGCGAGCTGCTGGCCGAGGCGGTCGGGCTCAAACACAAGGAAAGCGGCTACACGGTCGGGCTGCTCTCGGTGTTGGACGCCATGACCCAGGCGCCGATGGAGCTGATTTTGGCCGCCCTGCCCTTGGACGAGGAGATCAACGAGGCGCTGTTGCAGCACAAGGGGATGCTGGGGCGGATCCTGGCCTGCGCCCTGGCTTACGAGCGGTGCGACTGGGAATCGGTGGACATGCTGGATCTGGAGCCCAGCCAAATCAACGATGCCTACATGACGGCGCTGGCGGAAGCCTACCGGGCCTCGTGCGAGCTGCTGAAAAGCTGAGGAAGGAAGCCCGCTTTTACCGGCCGGATTTGGCCGGGTTCGGGTTCCGCTCTGCCCGCCAGGCCCGCCGCCCCCAGCGCCACACGTAGGCCGCCCCGCTCCAGACGGTCGTCAGCGCCGTCAGGTGGATCAATCCCGCCAGCAACCGGGGCGGCAGGGGGATCATCCCGTAATTGACGATCACCGCGAAGACCAGCGTCAGCTGCATCAAGGTGTTCAGCTTGCTGATCAACAGCGGGCTGGCCTGGACCCGCTCGATCATCAGGTGGTAGCTGACCGCGCCGGCGACGATGACCGCATCGCGCAGGATCACCAGCGTCACCAGCCAAACCGGCAGTTCGTTCAGCCAGCCGAGCGCCAGGATCGCGCCGATCAGCAACAACTTGTCGGCGATCGGGTCGAGCAGGCCGCCCAGCTCGCTGGTCCAACCGTAATATTTGGCCAAGAAGCCGTCCAGCGCGTCGGAAATGCCCGCGATCACGAACAGCAGCAAGGCCGCTCCGTAGCGCTCTTGCAGCAACAGCCACAGGAAGGGCGGCACGAGCAAGATGCGCAAGCCGGTGATGAGGTTGGGGATGTCCCGGGCTTTCAAGGGCCACCACGATGCCACGATGCGAGATCCGTTCCGGTTGGGTTGAAGTCGGCGCCAAGGGCCTTGGCAAGAGTCGAATCGGCGCCAAGCATACCGAATTTTTATCGGTTCGGGCCAAGCCGACAACCGCAATCGCCGCTAGAATTGAGCGCGCGAAGGCATTATTTCTTCGTTTCAATCTCCCGATCGGCGGCTTAGGAGACTACCCGATGACCGAACCCACGCATGGCAATCGACTCGTTCGGGCGTATGACCGTATGATGGAGCGGGTCAAACTTCGCTTGGAGGAACTCGAACAGGCCGAGAAGGATGCGATTCCACGGTTGAGCGCCAGCATCGAGCACGCCATGGAAAAAGCGGTGGAACTGGGCGAGTTGACTCGGGAGGAAGCCCGCTTGATCGGGGGCTACCTCAAACGGGACTTGGAGGATGCCGGCCAGTATCTCACCGCCACGGGCAGCGATTTGCGCGCCTGGATGCGGTTCGACCTGGAACTGATCGAGGATCGGCTGTTGGATTTTTTCCAAAGCGGCGTCGATCAGTCGCGCCTGGACTTTTTGGCCTTTGAGGCGCCGGAGACTGGAACCGAAACGGAGCTGTATCGAAGCGGCGAGGTCACGGGACCGGGAACCTTGCAGTGCGGGGAGTGTGGCGAGCTGGTGGTCTTTCGCGCGCCGGCGCTCATCGAGCCTTGCGCGGCTTGTGCGGGGGAGGTTTTCGTGCGCGTGATCGAGGAGCTGTAGCCCGCGCATAAGTATAAACCCTTACTGGGTTGGAAATCGTCCCGATTTACCCGAGAACCGGATTGCCGTTTACTAGCGCCCGCTTAAGCTGGTTTCTTCAGCGAAGCGTGTTTTAAGCTCAATATCCTGTACTTTGACCGCCAGCCGGATTCGCTGGCGGTTTTTTTATGCCCGATTGCAGGTCTCTGGGTCCAGAGAACCGGGCGCATCAGTCGAACGGGTGCCTGAAGTTGGAGGGGGCGGCGCTCGGGACAAGGTTTCCATCTGCGGCTCGCAGCGGGCCAGTTGCGCGCGGTAGCGGTCGGCTTGCTGGCGCACGCGCCGCGCCCGTTCGAGCAACCAAGCTTTTTTCAGGTGCGTGCCCTTGGCGAAGCCGCCTTGGCCTTCGTGATAAGCCAGATATTGATTGTAGGCGTCGCTCTTGGCGATGCGGTTGGTCTGAGCGGTTTCATCGACGTACCAGCCGATAAAGTCCACGGCGTCGGCGAACTCGTCGCGGTCGGCGCCGCGCTTGCCGGTCGCGGCCACATAGCGCTCCCAGGTTCCATCCAGCGCTTGGCTGTAGCCGAAGGCGGAGGAGGGGCGGGGGCCGGGAACGAAACCGAGATACCAAGTGCGCTGTGGCCGGGCGTCGGCCCGAAAGGCCGATTCCTGATGGATGATGGCGAGCAGTACCGGCAACGGCACCCCCCAACGCCGGCTGGCGGTTTTGGCTTCGGCGAACCAGTCGCCGTACTCGGCAAAGATGCTGCAAGCGTCATCGACGTTGCGCGGAGGCGAAGTGGTGCAGGAGGCGATCAGCAGGAACCCGTAGGTCACGGCGACAGCCCACGGCCAGCGATGACGGGTCAAGGCGCGCAAGGACGACCGCCAGCGGACGGGCGGGAACCGCCACGCTTGCCAGCGCGGCCGATAGCGGGTTCGAGGTTCGGTCATGCCGTGATTTTGAGCGCGCGTCTTGCCAGCAACAGCCCTAGCGCCAACAACAGTACCATCAAAAGCACCGCCGGCAAATCCCCGAACCGACCGTGGGGCGTCAGGCCGCGCAGGGGCCGGACTTCTCCGCGAACGACTGCGGGCTGAAACTGGTCGCCTCGGGCCACGATGCGGCCGCGCTCATCGACGATGGCCGAAATGCCGGTGTTGGTGGCCCGAGCCAAGTAGCGGCCCGACTCCAGAGAGCGCATTCGGGCGATCTGCAAATGCTGGTGCGGGGCGGTCGAATCCTTGAACCACGCATCGTTGCTGACGTTGATCAACCAGGTCGCTTCGGGCAAATCCTGTCGGATGTCGGAGCCGAACACCGCCTCGAAGCAGATCGACACCCCGACGGGTTGGCCGCCGGCGCGCAACAGCGGTTGATCGCGATCGCCGGGGAGAAAATCGGCCATCGGAATGCTGACCCAGTCGCGGAAAAACAGAAAAAACCAGCGCAACGGCAGATATTCGCCGAACGGCAGCAACCGGCGCTTGCTGTAGAACGCGAGGGAGCGGCCGACGCTGATCACGCTGTTGTGGAATATGCCGGTTTCCCACGAGCCGGTCGGAATGCCGGTCACGTAATCGACCCGATCCTCCCGGGCTTTCTCGCCCAGCGCCTCCAGAAAGGGAAGAACGTCTTGATAGAAGGCGGGAATCGCCGTTTCCGGCCAGACGATCACGTCGCTGCGGCCGTGTTCCGGCAAGCTGAGTTCGACGTAGCGCTCCAGCGTCTCGTCCAACCGGTTCGGTTGCCATTTCACGTCTTGACCGATGTTGCCCTGCACGATGGCGACGCGCAGCGGCGAGCCGGCCGATTCGGTCCAGTTCGTCCACTCCAACCCCCAGGCGCCGAACCAAAGCGCCGCCAGCGGTGCCAGCCAGCCCAGCCGGCTTCGCCAGCCGCGGCCATGCAGCGCCGTCCACAGCAGCCCGGAACTTAAGAGAACCGCCCAACCGACGCCGAATACCCCGACATAGGGCGCGAGTTGGCCGAGCGGTGCATCGATCTGGCTGTAGCCCGGCGCCAGCCAGGGAAAGCCGGTCAACAGCCAGCTTCTGACCCATTCCAGCAAAGTCCACAAGGCCGGGAAGAACAGCAGCCAGCGAATCGGACCCGGCGGCGGACCCCAACGGCACAGCAGCCAGCCGCAGAGAGCGGGGTACAGCGCCAGCACCAGCACCACGGCGGATGTCGCCAGCGCCGCGAACGGAGCGGGAGCGCCGCCGTAATCGTGCAGGCTGATGTAAATCCAGTAGATGCCGAAACCGAACTGCCCCAATCCGAACAGCCCGCCGCGCCGGGCGGCCCGGCCCGGCCCGGCGTGGTCCCAGCTCCACGTCAGGACGACCGGCAGCAGGATCGCGAGCGGCCAGAAGCCGAACGGCGCGAACGCCAACGGCATCGACGCGCCTGCGGCGAGGACCAGCAAATCGGTGGCGAGGGGATGGCGTTCCTTGAATTCGTGCATGGTGAATGTAAAACGGTGGCTGATAATGCTGGCCGGCCAGATTAGCGGACCGGCATTGCAGTATTCCGATCATCGTGCTGGCCGCAAACAAAACGCCCTCCACCGACGAGGGGGAGGGCGTGAGGCAGACGGGCGATCAGGCGGCCGACTCGGTTGAGGAGGATAGGGTTTCCTGACCGTTGCGCAAGGTCATTTGCAGCAGATGAATCCTCCGGTTGTCGGCGCGCAGCACCTGGAAATGAAAGCGGCCCAGGTCCGCCATCTCGCCGCCCTTGGGTAGCCGGCCCAGCTCCATCATCACCAGCCCGCCGATGGTGTCGGCCCGCTCGTCGCTGAGTTCGGCCTGGAAATAGCTGTTGAAATCCTCGACCGGGGTGAGCGCCTTGACGATGAAGGCGTCGCCCTGGCGGCGGATAAACGCGTTCTCGGCGTCCAGGGCATCGTGCTCGTCGTCGATCTCGCCGACGATTTCCTCCAGCACGTCCTCGATGGTGATCAGGCCGGCCACGCCGCCGTATTCATCGACCACGATGGCCATGTGCAGGCGGTTGGCTCGAAACTCGTTGAGCAGGATGTTCAGGCGCTTGCTCTCGGGGATGAACTTGGCCGGACGCAACAGGGCGCGCAGGTCGAAATCCTCCCGGCGGTCGAAGGCGTGGATCAGCAGATCCTTGACGATCAGAATGCCGATCACGTTGTCCTTGCTTTCGTCGATCACCGGAAAGCGGGAGTGGCCGGATTCGACGACTTCGGCGATGAGGCGCTCCAGGCTCCAGTCGTGTTCCAGCACCACCATCTGGGCGCGGGGGATCATGACGTCGCGCACCTGGGTTTCCGAGACCCGCATGACGCCTTCCATCATTTTCAGGGCTTCGGGGTCCAGCAATTCCCGCTGCTGGGCATCCCGCAACAATTCCACCAACTCGTCCCGATCCTTGGGTTCGCCCATCAGGGCGAGGCTCAAACGCTCCAACCACGACGGTTTATGGCTGGGTTCGGATCGTTCTTCGCTCATGAGTCTTGCAGGTCTCCATAGGGATCGGAATAGCCGAGTCCCGCCAGGATGCGGATTTCCAAGGACTCCATGACCTCGGCTTGCTCTTCATCATGATCATAGCCCAGCAGGTGCAAAACGCCATGCGCGACCAGATGCGCCCAGTGCGCTGCCAGCGTTTTACCTTGGTGGATCGCCTCGCGCAGCACCACCGGGGCGCAAATCACGATGTCGCCCAGCAACGGCGATTCGACTTCGGGCGGCGCCTCGGACGGAAAGGACAGCACGTTGGTCGGCCCCTGCTTGTGGCGATAGGTTTCGTTCAGGGCGGTGCTTTCGACCTCGTTGACGATGCGGATGGTCAGTTCGGCGTCCCGCGCGTAATTCGCGCCGGCCAGCGCCGCCTCGGCCCAGCGCCGCAAGTCGGTCGCGGCCGGTAATCCCGGCATATCCAGGGCGATCTGCAAGTCCAGTTCCAAGCTCATGAGGGGTTGTCCTGTTCGTAGCGGGCATAGGCGTTGACGATCCGCTGCACCAGCGGATGTCGGACCACGTCGCGGGCGTTGAAGAACGTCATGCTGATGCCGTCCACGTCCTTGAGCACTTGCACCACTTGGCGCAGGCCGGAGGGGACGTTGCGCGGCAAATCGACCTGGGTCACGTCGCCGGTGACCACGGCCGTCGAGCCGAAGCCGATGCGGGTCAGGAACATCTTCATCTGCTCCACGGTGGTGTTCTGGGCTTCGTCGAGAATGATGAAGGAATCGTTCAAGGTCCGGCCGCGCATGAAGGCCAGCGGCGCCACTTCGATGATGTTGCGCTCGATCAGCTTGGCGACGCGCTCGAAGCCCAGCATTTCGTACAGGGCGTCGTAGAGCGGCCGGAGATAGGGATCGATTTTCTGGGCCATGTCGCCGGGCAGAAAACCCAGCCGCTCGCCCGCTTCCACCGCCGGCCGCACCAGCACCAGCCGCCGGGTCGCGTTGCTGTCCAGGGCGCCCACGGCGCAGGCCACCGCCAGATAGGTCTTGCCGGTGCCGGCGGGACCGACCCCGAAGTTGAGGTCGTGGTGCTGGATGTTCCACAGATAGCGCTGCTGGTTGGGGCCGCGTCCCCGGATCAGGCCGCGCCGGGTGCGGATGACGACCTCGTCGGCTTCCGGCTCAATCGTCTCGACCAGGGCATCGGCGCCGGCTTCTTGCAGGAACAGGTGGACTTGCGCCGGGGTCAGCGGCTCGCTCTGGGCCGTCCGGTACAGCGCCTGCAACACCGCCACCGCGACGGCGACCGCGCCCGGTTCGCCGATCACCCGGAACTGATGGCCGCGATTGTTGATTTCCACGCCCAGCCGGCGCTCGATCTGGCGCAGGTGCTCGTCCAGTTGACCGCACAATCGGGCCAGCCGCTCGTTGTCGGCGGGTTCCAGCAGCAGGTCTTGGAATTTGGGCGAGAGATTGGGGGCCAAGACAGTGGCGGCGGGCGCGCTCATCAACTGGCTTGCTTCAGGGCGGCGGCCGGCAGTTCCGGGCAGCCCAACAGCCGGCCACGCAGGGAATTGGGCAGCGCCTCGGTGATGGCGACCTCGGCGAAATAGCCGATCAGTCCGGCGGGACCGTCGAGGTTGACCACGCGGTTGTTTTCGGTGCGGCCGGACAGTTGCCGGCCGTCCTTGCGCGAGGGTTTTTCGACCAGCACCCGCTGCATCGTGCCGACCATGCTGTGGCCGATGGCGTGCGCCCCCGCCTCGATCCGCGCCTGCAAGCGGGCCAGCCGCTCTTTCTTGACCGCCGGCGGCGTGGGGTCGGGCAAACCGGCGGCGGGGGTGCCGGGCCGGGGGCTGTAGAGGAAGCTGAAACTGTGATCGAAACCGATCTCGTCGATCAGCGCCATCGTGGCGGCGAAGTCCCGGTCGGTTTCGCCGGGGAAGCCGACGATGAAATCCGTGGACAGGCTGAGGTCGGGCCGGACGGCGCGCAGCTTGCGGACCTTGGCCTTGTACTCCAAAACGGTGTGGCCGCGCTTCATCAGCGCGAGGATGCGGTCGGAGCCGCTTTGCACCGGCAGGTGCAGATGGCTGACCAGTTGCGGCACGCGGCCGTAGACCTCGATCAGCCGCTCGGAAAACTCCACCGGATGGGACGTGGTGTAGCGGATCCGGTCGATGCCGGGCACGGCGGCGACGTGTTCGATCAGCAGCGCCAGATCCGCGATCTCGCCGTCGCCCGTCGGCCCCCGATAGGCGTTGACGTTCTGGCCGAGCAGGTTGACCTCGCGCACGCCCTGCTTCGCCAGCGCCCCGACTTCGGCCAGCGCCGCGTCGAACGGGCGGCTGACTTCCTCGCCGCGGGTGTAGGGCACCACGCAGAAGGTGCAGTACTTGCTGCAACCCTCCATGATCGAGACGAAGGCGGTCGGACCTTCGGCGCGCGGCTCCGGCAGCCGGTCGAACTTTTCGATCTCCGGGAAGGAGACATCGACCACGGGCCGCCGGTCGGCCCACACCGCCGTCAGCATCTCGGGTAGCCGGTGCAGGGTTTGCGGGCCGAACACCAGATCGACGCAGGGCGCCCGCTCGCGCAGCGTCTCGCCTTCCTGGCTGGCCACGCAACCGCCGACGCCGATGACCGCGCCGGGCCGCTGCGATTTCAGCGCTTTCCAGACCCCCAGTTGCGAGAACACCTTTTCCTGGGCCTTTTCGCGGATGGAGCAGGTATTCAGCAACAACACGTCGGCTTGCGCGGGATCGTCGGTGCGCTCCAGGCCGTGAGCCACGCGCAGCACGTCCGCCATCTTGGCGGAGTCGTATTCGTTCATCTGGCAGCCGTGGGTCTTGATGTACAGTTTGCGGGCCATGGGCGATTATTGAACAATAGCGGGGCGAAAACTATAGCACCGCTGGTGGGGGGCTGCCAGATGGCGGCTTATCCCGCCGCAGCGACAGCAGTAATCGTTAAGTCAACGGTCGAGCGGGGTTCGGGTAGCCGCCGCTCGACGATGCCTTGGGGAAGCCGGTGGGGACGCCATGAAAACCGACGCCTTGTTTTATCGGTTGTTTCAGACCTTGCCGGAGGTGGTATTCGAATTGGCGGGTCTCGACGAGCCGGGCGGGCGGCGCTATCGATTCCGTTCGGAAGAGGTCAAGCAGACCGCGTTCCGCCTGGATGGCGTGCTGGAACCGCCCGAGACGAATCCCGAGGGGCCGGTGGTGTTCGTCGAGGTCCAGATGCAGGCGGAGGAGGCGTTTTACGGGCGGTGGTTCGCCGAGATTTTCCTGTATCTGTACCGGATGGCGCCGGTGCGGCCGTGGCGGGCGGTGGCGATCTATCCGAGTCGGCCAGTGGAGCGTCTGGACGAGCGGCGATATGGCTCGGTGGTGTGGTTGCCGGAGGTGCGTCGCGTGTATCTGGAAGACTGGGCCGACGTGCCGGCGGACACCGTGGGGCTGCGGCTGGTGCAACTGCTGGTGAGCGAGGCGACCGAGGCGCCGGCCAAGGCGCGGCAACTGCTGCGGGAAGGGCCGGCGATGGACGGTCCGAAATTGCCGGCGAGCGTGCTGCTGGATTTAGTGGAAACGATTCTGGTCTACAAGTTGCCGACGATGAGTCGGGAGGAGGCACGGCGGATGTTGGAATTACACGATGTCGATCTGAAGCAGACCCGGTTCTATCAGGAGGTCTTCGCCGAAGGTGAGAGCGAGGGCGAAGCCAGGCTATTGCGGAAACAATTGATCCGCCGCTTCGGGCCGCTGCCGGCGTGGGCGGAGGCGAAGCTGGCGGGCGCGGAGCCGGCGCAACTGGAAGTGTGGGGAGAGCGGGTGTTGGAGGCGGCGACGCTGGAGGCGGTGTTCGCCGAGGGGTGAGGCGGGCTTTTGCCCTTTGGAGGGGTTTTCTCGGAACTTTATGATTTCTGGTCGAGCATGGCGGAGCGCAGGATCGCATTCAGGCGGCGCTGATAGCCTTTACCCTGGCTCTTGAGCCATTCCAGCACGTCGGTGTCGATCCGCACGGTCAATTGCTTTTTGACCGGTCGGTAGAGCGGGCCGCGCCGCGCGCCCTGCCAGTCTTGCGCGGTCGTGGCGGGTAAATCGGAAAAGTCGATGTCGTGCTCTGGTTTGGCGGCGAGCGCCGCCAGTTCTTGGCGGATGGATTCAGGGATCTTGTTCATAGACTTTCCTTTCCAGTCGAGTTGCGCGTCGCGCTGAAATGATGCGAATGTGCTCTTGGCCGCTTTCCGTCTCGCGCCAAGCGTGGGCAACCAGCAGCAAAGCCACGCCGCCAGCCATCCCAATGGTTTGCCAGCGAAGCTCCCCGCCCTCGATGCGATCCTGCCGCGTGATATGGAGTGGATCATCGAACACCAACTTGGCTACTTCGAAGCGGACACCATGTTTGCGGAGGTTGGTTTCGCTCTTGACGCTATCCCATGAGAACAGCAACCGTAGCTCCTTATCTGTAACTACGATATTGTAGTTCTTTTTTGCTCTGGTTCAAGCCTGATAGACATTGATGGCATTGGCTTTGATCGGTGGATCATTCCCACCCGCCGCCGATAAGGCGCGTTTGGTTTGGCAAACGCAAATAAAAACCCCCGTTTCCGGGGGCTTTCATTCCTACGTCAGCCGGGGATTAACGGCATTCGGCGGGGCATACTTGGCCAGCAAAGTACCGGCAGTGATAGCATTCATGCCCTTTGCATTCGCATTCACTTGGGCAACCCAAGCGCAACCCCAGTCAATCGCCCCTTCCTGGCCGACCGCCACGTTACCTAGTTTGACCGCAGGAGCACCGGCGGCGGCGGGGGTGGCGTGGGGATTGATCACCAATCCGCTGATTTTAGCCTGTCTAACCGGAACCGGTTTGAACGTGACGGGCATCGGATTGCCGTGGGGTTCGGCGACGGTGCTGGAGACTCTGGCGCGGGCGGCGTTGCCGCTGGGTTTGCTGGCGGTAGGGGCAGGATTGCGGATCGACGCGCTGGCTCGTCCGGGATTGCTGGGGGACTGGCGCGTTGAAATTGCTGATGGCGCGGTGCTGGCGGGGATTTTGTGTTGGCTGATCGAACTCAGACGGCTGGAAACGGCGGCGTTGGTCACGTTCGCGGCCCTGCCGAGCGCATCGACGGCTTATATTCTGGCGCGGCAACTGGGCGGCGACGCTCCGCTGATCGCGATGATCGTCACGGTGGAAACGGCGCTGGCGATGGTGACTCTGCCCGTGGTGTTCTGTGGGTGGTGTGAGGATGGCGAAAATGGCGTGGAGGTCGAATTACTGGGGTGGCTGTGGAGCTGTTGACGCCGGGGGTGTGGACGCGCTACCCCGTGCTCGACTGGTTACGCCCATTTGTTTTTTCCAGTTTGACACGGTCTACGGGTTTTTATGGCTGTGTTGCCAGTTTTTGTAATAATTTGGCGTTATTTTCTGCAGAAAATTCAATTAGTGAATTGCCTTTAGGAGTCGAATATTCAAGATATAAATTAACATCCGTTGATTGCAACCATTTTAGTTCAGGATCAAATTTTTTCATGATGCGATCAACCCCAGAAGGAGAAAGTAACAGGCTTTCTTCAAGTGTCTGTACGGATGCCTTATAATCTGCCGGATAGGCACCAAGCTTTGCCTTTGCCTCAGAATTATTCAACGTAGTAGGCGAATTAGATGCTACGATAATGCCTTGCCCCCCTGAAAAATAGACCCAGACATATTTGAATTCAGAACGGACAGAGCCAAGAATATACAATAGATCCATTGGGCGCATGTGATGTAATTGTACCCACTGCTGCAAAATACCTTGGTTCTTGAGGCGTTTTCTAGCCAATGCATAAAATTCCTTATTATATAAATTGGCGGCGCCTGCAAACCAGATGCTGGAAATTTCCATGCTGATCAAATCATACTGGCGATCTTGGGTCAGCAGAAAGTTTCGCCCATCTGTATAATGCATTAGCACGCTAGGTTTCTTTGATACTAAACCATTAATGCTGAAAAAGTGCTTATCCGCCATGTCCACAATATCTTTGGAGAGTTCGGCAACTTCAATATGCCTATATCCTTCTTCATATAAGACGTGTGCTGACATTCCAGTACCATAACCGATGACCAGAGTATTATCGCGCTGCTCCGTATGCAGCAAAGGTATGAGTGCAAAAGAGGCTTGTGCCACCATTTCGCCTCCTTTGGCATTGTTTCCCTGAAATTTGCCGTTTGTCAGCAAAGTAAGCAAGCTATCTTGTCCGTTAGGCACTTCTTGGGCGGCTACCGTGGTCAGTCCTCCTTCTACGCTTTCGGCACTGTCAATCACACGCCCCCAGTTTTGAAAGCGAAAATACACATTGCTGCCTTGGGAAAGAGCGGTGTAATCCCAATTTATCGGGAAGAAAGGTAATAAAAGTACAGCCAGCCCAATCGGCGCTAGCTGATTCCATTCCCAATGATACCAATAATTCTTCTTTGTCATTGGTTGTCTGCTTTTTGCGCTTGCCAGCCACATAAGCAATGCGAGAAAAATAGCAACGCCGATCAGCCCCAGATAGACAGCGTGCGATCCATAATATGGCAATAACCAGAAGGCTACCAGTATTACTCCAGTGATGTTACCCAAAGTGTTTAGCCCACTCGCTATTCCTAAACCTTTAGTCGCCTTGCTTTTACCCAGCCAGTCAGCAGCTATGCCCATCGCTCCTGGATAACTCATACCAATGAAAAAGGCGGGTGGCATCATAGCGATAGCACAAACAATACCGCGAATGACTTCACGTCCGGCAAATCCAATGTGAACATGATAATATTGATAAAGAAGTCCAA
>WBZM01000743.1_pt2 | contig 19666 bp, 18 predicted proteins | sample 5204271 | NCBI WGS metagenome assembly WBZM01 (sample SAMN12344346, study PRJNA552823) | activated sludge metagenome | biome: Activated sludge suspended growth; feature: Nitrification reactor; material: Wastewater; isolation source: activated sludge from nitrification reactor of wastewater...
GGGTCGATCAGGCCGAGTTCACCGGATTTCGTGAGCAGGATGATGAAGGTCCACAGCACGAAAAAATAGATGAAATGAACGACCTTGCGATCGAGGAAGGCGCGCAACGGCCAGTTGATCGCGCCGCCGAGGAACAAGCCGGCGACGAGAAAGAAATCGGGCATCCGGAACGGCTTGGCGAATGCAACGACCGGATGCAGCCAGCCGACGCGGTCGAGCGCCAGGCCGACCCCGAGCGCCGAATGCATGGAAACGACAAGCAGGATGCTCCAGCCCTTCGCGTAGTCCACCCACAGGACGCGCTGCGCGCCGATCGCGCTCGCAGGCGCCGTCGCGCCGGGGACCGAAGAGGCCGGGCTCATTGAGCCGCCTCCCGCGACTCAAGCGCGACCGTCGCGGCGTCGTGAGCTGCCTCGTTGCGGGGGAGCGGGATACCTTTGATCAAGGCGTAGATCGCGGGGATCACGACGAGTGTCAGAACGGTCGAAGACACCATGCCGCCGATCATCGGCACGGCGATCCGCTGCATGATTTCGGATCCGGTTCCGCTGCTCCACATGATCGGCACGAGGCCGGCCATGATAGCGACGACGGTCATCATTTTCGGCCGCACGCGCTCCACCGCGCCCAGCATGATGGCTTGACGCAAATCGGCGCGGGTGAACGGCAGCCCGGCAGCCTCCTGTTGCGCCCGTATCTCCGCCATCGCGTGATCGAGATAGATCAGCATGACAACGCCGGTCTCGGCCGCAACGCCCGCCAGCGCAATGAAGCCGACGGCGACGGCGACCGACATGTTGAAGCCCAGCCACCACATCATCCACACGCCGCCGATCAAGGCGAACGGCAGCGACAGCATGACGATGAACGTCTCCGTGAGCCGTCGGAAGTTGAGATAGAGCAGCAAGAAGATGATCAGGAGCGTGAGCGGAACGACCACCTGGAGCCGCGCCTTGGCGCGTTCCATATATTCAAACTGCCCGCTCCACAGAACCGTCGTTCCGACGGGCAGCCGAACGTTGTCGGTGACCGCCTTTTGCGCATCGGCGACATAGCTGCCAATGTCCCGGCCTTGCAGGTCGACGAAAATATAGACCGCCAGCTGACCGTTTTCGGTTCGGATGGTCGTCGGGCCGCGCGCAAGCTGGATTTTGGCGATTTCGCCGAGCGGCACCGCGCCGCCGCCCGCCATCGGCACGAGAACATCCCGCGCGATGGATTGCGGATCGCTGCGGAGAGCGCGCGGATACCGGATGTTCACGCCGTAGCGTTCGCGTCCTTCGACCGTCGTCGTGACGGTCTCGCCACCCAACGCCATGCCGATCGTATCTTGCGCCATCTGGATCGTGATTCCGTAGCGCGCCATGGCGGCGCGATCAGGCACGACTTCCAGATAATAACCGCCGACCACGCGCTCGGCGTAGGCGCTGGTCGTGCCCGGCACGTTGCGCACGACTGTCTCGACCTGTCGCGCCGCCCGCTCGATTTCGCCGAGATCGCGTCCCATCACCTTGATGCCGACGGGCGTACGTATCCCCGTCGCCAGCATGTCGATGCGAGCCTTGATCGGCATCGTCCACGCGTTCGACACGCCCGGAAATTGAAGCGCCTTGTCGAGTTCGGCCGTCAGGCTCTCGATGGTCAGGCCGGCGCGCCATTGGTCCTTCGGTTTGAGGTTGATGATCGTTTCGAACATTTCCGTCGGCGCCGGATCGGTGGCCGTCAGCGCACGTCCGGCCTTGCCGTAGACAGACACGACCTCCGGGAAGGATTTGATGATCCTGTCCTGCACCTGCAAAAGGTCGCTGGCCTTGGTGACGGAAATGCCCGGCAGCGTCGTCGGCATGTAGAGCAGCGTGCCTTCGTTCAGGTTCGGCATGAACTCGCTGCCGATCTGCATCGCTGGCCAGACCGAGACGGCGAGCGCCAGGGCCGCAATCGCGATCGTCAGCGTTTTCTCGCGCAGCACGCCCGCGATGATCGGGCGGTAGAGCCAGATCAGCGCCCGATTGAGCGGGTTCTTGTGCTCGGGCACGATATGCCCGCGCACGAACAGGACCATGAGCACCGGCACGAGCGTGATCGACAGGATCGCCGCAGCCGCCATCGAGAAGGTCTTGGTGAAGGCGAGCGGGCTGAACAGGCGCCCTTCCTGCGATTCCAGCGTGAAGATCGGCAGGAAGGAGACCGTGATGATCAGAAGGCTGAAAAACAGCGCAGGCCCGACTTCGGACGCGGCTTCAACGAGAATTTCGATTCTGGATTGGCCGGGCTTCGCGCGTTCGAGATGCTTGTGGGCGTTCTCGATCATAACGATGGCGGCATCGACCATGGCGCCAATGGCGATGGCGATGCCACCGAGACTCATGATGTTCGATCCGAGGCCGAGCAGTTTCATGGCGCCGAAAGCCATGAGAATGCCGACCGGCAGCATGAGGATCGCCACCAGCGCGCTGCGCACGTGCAGCAGGAACGCGATGCAGACGAGCGCCACCACCACGCTCTCCTCGAACAGCGTGTGTTTGAGCGTGTCGATCGCCGCGTAGATGAGCCCAGAACGATCGTAGACCGGGACGACTTCGGTTCCGCCGGGAAGGCCGCCCTTCAGCTCCTCCATCCGCTTCTTGACGTTTTCAATCACATCGAGCGCGTTGGCCCCGGAACGTTGAAGCGCGATGCCGCTTGCGACTTCGCCTTCCCCGTTCAATTCGGTGATGCCGCGCCGCTCATCGGGCCCGAGTTCGACGCGCGCCACATCGCGTATGAGAACCGGCGTGCCTCCGTCGGACTTCAGGACGATATTGCCGATATCCTCGACGCCGCGCAGATAGCCTCGTCCGCGCACGATAAATTCGAATTCCGACAATTCGACCGTGCGTCCGCCAACATCGGTATTGCTGGCTTTGACGGCGTCGCGGAGCTTGTCGAGCGTCAGGCCGAGCGCGCGCAGGCGCTGCGGATCGACGATAATATTGTATTGCCTGACGAAGCCGCCGACGCTGGCGACCTCTGCAACGCCTTCTGCCTTCGAGAGACCATAGCGCAGCGTCCAGTCTTGCAGGGAGCGCAGGGCGGCGAGCGTCTGATTTTTGGCGACGATCGCATATTGATAGACCCACCCGACGCCCGTTGCGTCCGGGCCCAGCGTCGGCGTGACGCCTGCCGGCAATCGCCGCGCGGCGGCGTTGAGATATTCGAGCACGCGGGAACGCGCCCAATAGATGTCCGTTCCGTCCTCGAAAATGACGTAGACGAACGACACGCCAAAGAACGAGAAACCGCGCACGACCCTCGATTTCGGCACGGTCAGCATGGACGTGGTCAGGGGATAGGTGACCTGATCCTCGACGACCTGCGGCGCCTGACCGGGAAATTCCGTATAGACGATCACCTGCGTATCCGAGAGATCGGGGATCGCGTCGAGTGGCAGATGTTTGAGCGCGTAGAGGCCGCTCAGAACCGCGAAAGCCGTCCCAATCAGCACCAGGACGACATTGCGCGCCGACCATTGGATGAGGCGGGCGATCATTTCGGCGCCTCCCCGGCCGTGAAGCTTTTCGCGGCGGCCCGCAGGTTGCTTTCCGCATCGATCAGGAAGTTGGCGGCGACGACGACCGACTCGCCCTTCTCAACGCCGCTGCGAATTTCGACATATCCATCGCCGCGGGCGCCGAGGACAAGATCGCGGGGTTCGAATCGGCCTTCGCCCTTGTCGACGAACGCCATTTGCTTACCGCCTGTATCGATCACCGCGCTCTCGGGCACCGCGAGCACGCTCGCGCCGCTCCCCTTGTCGATTTCGGCATCCACATACATGTCCGGAAGCAAGGCGGTATCCTTGTTCGCCAGTTCCACACGGGCGCGGCCGGTGCGGGTCTCCCTGTTGATCTGCGGATAAAGCGCGGTGATCCGGCCCGCGAACACACGGCCCAACTGGCCTTTCGCGCGGATCGATACGGTCTGTCCGACGGCAAGCGACGAAAAGTCGCGCTCGGCCACATCGATCATCGCCCAGACGACAGATACGTCGGCAACACGGAACAGCACCTGCCCGGCGTCGACACGCTGGCCGTCGACGACATTGCGCTCGGTCACGATGCCATCGCGGGGCGCCGTCCAGATCATCGCGATCGGCGTATCGCTCTTGCGTTCGATGTCCTTGATCACGCCTTCCGGCACACCGAGATTCATCAGCCGCTGGCGCGCGCCGTTGCCGTTGGCGGAGGGCCCTGTGACCGAATATTGAGCGGCGGCGGCGACGGCGGCCGGCATATAGGCGCGCAACAGCTGCTGGCCCTTGCGGACCTGGCTGCCGGTCGTCACATCTTCGACTTTCTCGACGAAGGCTTCCGCACGCAGCGCGATGACCGACACACGCCGCTCGTCGAGCTGGATCGTGCCGGGCGCCCGCACCAGCGAATGGATGACGCGCTCGGATACAGCCTCTGTCTGGACACCCGTACGCTGAATGCGGCCTACGCTGACCTTGACTGAACCGTCATCGGTGTCCTCGCCCTCGTAGACGGGGATGTAATCCATCCCCATCGAATCTTTTTTCGGTTTCGGCGATGTATCGGGCAGCCCCATGGGGTTGCGGTAATATTTGATCTTGCGATCGGCGGGGGCGACAGCCGGCGCGGCCTTCGCGGGTTCTTCCGGCGCCATGATCGGACGGTAATCCCGTCCGTCCGTGGTCTTTTTGGGAACCGGCGAATAGTCCGACTTGCCGTCCGGGTCCTCGTAGTAGAGCACTGCCGCCTCCGGTTTCCCGGCGGTCGCGGCATCGACCTGCGTTTTAGACGCATTGAACGGCCAGAGATCCGCGCGACCAGCAACGAACCCGCCGCCCCCCGCCACCGCAACGGCGGCGAGGGCGGCTAACGACCATGATGTCCGGCTCATTTCCCAGTCCGGAAGACCAGTTTGCCCTGCACGACGCCCGACTCGCCCTGCACCTTGGCGCCGAGCGTCAATTGCCAACCGCCGGCCATGCCAACGTCCGCCTTGAAGCGGTAGACGCCCGGTTCCCCACCGGCGACCGGTGTAATTTTTGCGGCCATTTCCGGCATGCTGTCGGGCGCCATGTCGAGGCGCGTCTGGAAGATCACCGCGTCGGCAACGGGTTTTCCAGTCGTCTTGTTGATGAGCCGGACGGAGACCGGCGTGTCCTTTCCAACCTTTACAGTCGGATCGGCCAGCTGGAATTCATAGTCCTTCACATCGGCGAGGGCAGGCGCGGCCGCCAGCATGACGCCAAGGCACGCCGCAGCACCCGCAAGGGCGCGGCTTTTCATATGGATTTTCATCGTTTTGTCTCTCGATTGGTTGATGCGCCGCGAATGCGGCAAGCCAGTCCTGAAAGAGTTTCGGGGACTGTCTGCCGACCTTTAGGCCGGCAGCATCAAGGATCGAGGCGGTCGAGAGGGTGGTGAATGTCCGAGCCCGTCACGAACTACGTCGTTTGCCGGTAAGGCCGCCGCGAGGAAAGAAATTGCGACTATCCGGGCGGCGTGAACCGGCGCAACCGCCTGGAAACATTTACACAAGCAGATCGTCATAAACGGACACTTTTCAGCATCCATCGGCATCTGGTCATGCGGGCAACACGGCATATCCGCGCCAGCCATCATGGTGTCGTGATCGACCGCCATCGCCTCGTGATCGACCGCCATTATTTCGCGATCAGCCGCCTGGGCGCGGCCCGGCGCCGACAGAGGCACCAGCACAAATCCAGCGACCACGAGGGTCGCGATCAGGCGCTTGACTATGCCGACGAGTCGCATGCGTACAAAGTCTCACATTCTTGCCAAGGTGGGAAGCCGGACTCTCCTCACAATTATGCGACAGTTTCCGCAGCAAGGATCTCGACTTTTGCAAAGGCGCGGTCGAAGGGACAGGTATTTCGCAAAGACTGAAGCGAATAGCGACGAAGCCATTCTACGTCACCGCCACCGATCCCATATCGATCACCTGACATGCCAGTCCGAAATTCGACTGCCTGCAACAACACAAATATGTGCCAGTCGATCAACCGCGAAATACCCAATAATTCTCGGTGCCCAACTCAAAACGAGGTGAGCAAAATCAAGCTCGTACGAGCCTGCGTGGACGGTCTAGATGTGCGCGATCAGAACCGTCATCGTTGCGTTGACGATGGTCGTTTCGAGTCCTTGGCAAATCTGCGACATCGTCCGACGCTCGCAAGGTTCGTTCAACGACCCAACGCCTCGGCGAAATTTCGAAGCCGTTGGCGCGATCGGATCGCTTGACGATTTCGAGCACCCATTTTTCCAGCTTTTGTGAGCGCGGCGTAACTTGTCTCTGGAATAGGCCTCCTCAGCCGGTCGTTTCAAGGGCTCCACCGAGTGCGACCAGGTGACCGCACCTCCCGGAACAGCGCCTCGATCAGCGGGCATTCCGGCAACGCGCCGTCGGCGCATTGCGCGACCATGCCCCGGAGCACCCGCTCCATGCGCTTTAGATCGGCGATCTTCGCCCGCACGTCGTCAAGGTGCGTGGCGGCGACGGCGCGCGCTTCGGCGCAGGGTTGGTCGCGCTCGTCGACAAGACGCAGCAGCTCACGGATTTCATCCAGCGAAAAGCCGAGCTCGCGCGCCCGTAGCACGAAGCGAAGGCGCCGCTCATGCGAGGTCTCATAGTTGCGATAGCCGCTTGTCGTGCGCGGCGGTTCAGGCAGAAGGCCGACCTTTTCATAATAACGCACGGTTTCCAGATTGCAGCCCGTCCGCTGGGCGAGCTCTGCTCGCTGCAGGCCCTTCACCTGGGCGTGATCGCGCATCGCAAATTACCTCTTGACCCTGTAGCGACTACAGACTGCATGGTACGGCACGCTAGGGATTTCGACAAGGAAGGAGAGGCCGAACATGGTCACATCGCGATCCGGAGCAGCGGGTACGGCGCCCCCAGCGGCGGATCTTTCCGCGTCCGAGCGCAGCGAGGTCGAACGGCAGCGTTTGATCGCCGTCGGCGGCATTTTCGGCGCGCTGGCCGCCTCATCCTGCTGCATCGTGCCGCTGATCCTGTTCAGCCTCGGCATCGGCGGCGCTTGGATCGGCAATCTAACGGCGCTTGCACCCTACAAACCGATCTTCGTCGCCGGAACCGCAGGCCTTCTCGGTTACGGCTTCTATCTCGTCTACTGGAAGCTGCGGCGAGCCTGCGCCGAGGGCGCCGCTTGCGCGCGCCCCATCTCCAACCACCTCGTCCAGCTCGCGCTCTGGATCGCGACCGTGCTCGTAATCGCCGCCTTCGCCTTCGACTACGTCGCCCCGCTGCTGCTTCGCGCCTGACACCAAAAAAGGAGATCCATTCGATGAGCAAATATTCGAACGCACTCGCCCTCATCGCCTCGATGATGACGGTATCGACTGCATTCGCCGGCGAGCGCACAATCACTTTCGCTGTCGACAACATGACTTGCGCGTCGTGTCCGTACATCGTGAAGAGCTCGATGGAGGGGGTCCCCGGCGTCGCAAGGGTCGCCGTTTCGTTCCGCGCCAAGACCGCAACCGTGATCTTCGACGACGCGAAGACGAACACGGACGCCATCGCGACCGCCAGCGTGAACGCGGGCTATCCGGCCCATCTGGTGAAGCAGGGCAGTTGAGGTGAATGACCGCGCCCTGATCCGCGCCGGCGCGGCTGGCGCCGTCCTCGCTGCGATCTGTTGCGCTACGCCGCTCATCGCCGGAGCCCTGTCACTGGCCGGCCTCGGCGCGTGGCTGGCAGGTGCGAGTCTGGTGGTGCTTCCCCTGGTGATCGCGTGCTTCGATCTCGTCGCGTGGAGCGTCCATCGTCGCCGTGCAAGACCCACCTGCAGCGAGACCAAGATTCAAAAGGAAGGCGTGAAGCCATGAACGACTGTTGCGCATCCTCCTCGTCTCACGACAAGTTTGCAGCTTCCGCATCCACGACGCTCCCGCGCTACGCCGTGCGGCCGGGCGTGACGTTTCCGGATTGGTCTGTGGTCAAATCACCGGCGGTCAAGGACGCCCTATTGGCAGTGGTAGGCTCCGACCATGTGTTCGAACGCTGGAGCGGCTACAATCCCGCCGCGGACCGCATTCGCATTGCGCTGCTCCAACTCTACTCGGAAGACGGACGAGCTCCGACCACGGGCGCGCTTGCGGAGCGCGTCGGGTCGAGCGCGACAGGCGTCCGGCCTATGCTCGAGGAGTTACGCCTTCGCGACCTGGTCGTTCTCGACGGCGAACGGATCGTCGGCGCCTATCCCTTCACCGATAAGGACACGGGCCACCGGGTCACACTCGACGGACATGCTCTCAACGCCATGTGCGCGGTCGACGCGCTCGGCATCGGCGCCATGACTGATCGCGACATCGCGATCGCCTCGACTTGCCACCATTGCGGTGCGCCAATCCGGGTCACCACACGGGATCAAGGTCGGGCTCTGGCCGATATTGCGCCGACGGCGGCGGTCGTGTGGCTCAGCGTCCATTACGTGGGCGCGTGCGCGGCAAACTCGCTGTGCGCGACGACCCCCTTTTTCTGTTCGGACGAGCATCTCTCAGCCTGGCACCGTGAAAAGGCTGCGGACGAGGCCGGATCTCGGCTGTCGATCGAGGAAGGGCTGGAGGCTGGTGGCGCTCTGTTCGGGCCGAGCCTCGCCGGCTTCGATGCCACGGCACAATCGTCGGTCGGCTCGACGCCGAAGAGCGTTGCAGCAGCGGATCGTCGCTTTCGCACGACCGGCCGCAATGGCGCCTACGATCTTGTCGTCATCGGCGCCGGCTCGGCCGGTTTCTCGGCCTCGATCACAGCCGCCGATCAGGGCGCGCAGGTGGCCCTTATCGGTAGCGGCGCCATCGGCGGCACCTGCGTCAATATCGGCTGCGTGCCATCGAAGACCCTCATTCGCGCCGCCGAGACGCTTCACAACGCTCGCGTGGCTGCACGTTTCGCCGGCATCACGGCCGAGGCCGAACTGATCGACTGGCGCGGAACCGTTCGTCAGAAGGACGCACTCGTTTCCGAACTACGCCAAGCCAAGTACACGAACCTGCTCCCCGCCTACAACGGTATCGTTTATCGTGAAGAACCGGCGCGCCTCATAGAAGGTGGCGTTGAGGTAAACGGCGCGCGCATTCCCGCCGGCAAGATCATCATCGCGACCGGCGCGCGGCCAGCAGCGCCCGCCATCCCTGGCGTCGAGACCGTACCTTTTCTGACCAGCACGACAGCGCTCGATCTCGAGGAGCTGCCACAATCGTTGCTCGTCATAGGCGGCGGCTATATCGGGGCGGAGCTCTCCCAGATGTTCGCCCGCGCCGGCGTCAAGGTGACGCTCGTATGCCGGTCCCGTCTGCTCCCCGAGGCCGAACCGGAGATCGGCGTGGCGCTGACAGGGTATTTCAAGGACGAAGGGATCACGGTGGTCTCCGGCATCGCCTACCGTACGATCCGAAAGATCGAGAACGGTATTGCGCTCGATGTTTCGCGCGACGGCCAGAACACAACCATCGACGCCGATCAGGTGCTGATCACTACAGGGCGCGCGCCCAACATCGAAGGCCTCGGGCTCACCGAGCACGGCATCGCCCTCTCGCCGAAGGGTGGCATCGTCGTCGATGACCGCATGCGAACCACCAGGGCCGGTATCTATGCTGCCGGCGACGTCACCGGCCGCGACCAGTTTGTCTACATGGCCGCCTACGGCGCCAAGCTCGCCGCCAAGAACGCTCTCAATGGCGACAGTCTGCGCTACGACAACAGCGCCATGCCCGCCATCGTGTTCACCGACCCGCAAGTGGCGAGCGTCGGCTTGACTGAAGCCGCGGCGCGCACGGCCGGGCATACCGTCCGCGTCTCGACGATCGGTCTCGACCAGGTGCCGCGCGCGCTCGCCGCGCGGGATACCCGGGGGCTCATCAAGCTCGTGGCCGACGCCGACAGCGGCCAGCTGCTCGGCGCGCATATCCTCGCCCCGGAAGGCGCCGACAGCATCCAGACCGCGACGCTCGCGATCCGGCAGCGCCTTACCGTCGAGGACCTCGCGGATACGATCTTTCCGTATCTCACCACCGTCGAGGGACTGAAGCTCGCGGCGCTGTCGTTCGCCAAAGACGTCGCCAAGCTGTCCTGCTGCGCTGGATGAGCGAGGACTAACGCTCTTCCCTCTGCCATCATCCGGAACGCGCTCGTTTTGCCGCGTGCGTGGCGAGGCCCGCCCAACTCTGATAGGCGACGTAAAGACCGACCAAGATGATTAGGATGCTCGACAGGTACGGCGCGCGCCGTGCGACCGCGCCGGACCACGAGACCGGCAGCAGGCCACGTTTCGATTTCATTGCGGTCGCCGTGCGAGAATTCTGACCCGACTCCAGCGCAAAGGAGGGCGAGGATAGGTGGGGAGACCACCAATGCGAACCTCCGTTCACGCGGCGTAGCCTCTTGCGCAGGGGTTTCCGTGAACTCATTCGAATTCGAGCAGTCGGTCTTCAAGCTCGTCTGAGACGCCGAGGACTTCGTCGATGTCTGAATGACGAGCCTCCAGGACTCCCTCCTCCTCGAGTTTTTCGATGTCGGGCAAATCTCGCAGAGATCCGAGACTAAAGACCTGCAAGAATTTCCGCGTGGTGACATACGCAATCGGGGCGCCCGGCTCAGGCGCGCGAAGCGCGGCTTCAACAAGCGCATGGCGCCTCAGCGTGGCAATGACGTCCCGGCTGATTTCCCGACCGACGAGCCGCGAGATCTGCGCACGTGTCGCAGGCTGCAAATAGGCGATCGCCGTCAACGTCAGCATTTCGGTCCGCGTCAGGCTCGACGGACCGGCATGGCGGACCGCCTCCCCATTCACCGCTCTTATCGCCTCCACGAAACGCGGCCGCGTTCGAAGCTGATAGCCGCCAGCAACGAAAACGAGATCGTACGGCCGGGCGCGAAGTTCCTCGATGATGTCGGCCAGAAGGTGATCGAGATTGCAGCCTGGCCCAACCAGCCGCGCCAGCGCCTCCCGCGGCACGGGGTCTCGCGCAGCAAAGATCGCCGCTTCGACGCAGCCCATCCATTCGCGCCATTGCAGCGCAGGCGGGAGATCTGCGAGATCGGGATTGAATGCCTTTTGCGCTTTCGCAGCCATATCTCCTCACAGCCCGTAGAGGCGAAAACTCGAACGCCCCGAGACTTCGCGCGCAGCATCGAGCTCCACCAGACGCTCGAACAGGCGCCGCGCCGCCCGGTCGGACAGCCCTGCCCTTCTCGCCACCCCGGTCGGGGCGACACAATCGTCGGCCAGCAACAGTTCGATCGCCTGCTCGGCGCGCCGCGCGCGCAAACGGGGCCAGACCTCCAGGAGCGTGGCGGCGCGCCGGGCGAGCTGCGCTGCGAGGCCCTGCGCCTCGGCGCAGGCCAACGCATAGGCGCGCGCAACGCCTTGCGGCCAGTCCGCCTCGTCCGGACGCGGCCGCCGGCCAGTTGCGCCGCGCCGCAATGCGGGCTTGAGGAGCCCGCTGAGAAGCAACGGCACAGGCCGCTTCCAGCGCAGGCGGATAGCGAGCACGAGATCGGCGGCCCAACAGGCCAGGAGTTCGCCTTCCGGCCCCGGAATGTGCGCGAAAACGGCGGTCGCCGCCTGCGCGGCTGTTGTGACGGGGTCGCCAGGCGCGGCGGCGACCCGGTGTAGCGTGGTTGCGAGCCCGGACGCGTCAACGCCGTCAACGAGCTGGGCCGCCGCCGCGATCCGGTCGGCGTCTATCGCCGCCTCGCCGGCCGCCATTTCGCGCCAGAGGCGGTGAATGCGGCCGGCAGGCCCGGAGGCATCGGACACCGCCAGATGGATCGCATCGCGCAGCGCGCCCTCGTCCTCGCGCAACCGCAGCAGTTTGGCGCTCGCGACCGCCGCCTGAAGGGCAAGGCGCTGCCGCCACGCGGCTGCGGACGGCGGATTTTGGCGCACACCTGCATCGAGCAGAGCAAGTCCGACGCCCGCCGCCAGAAAGGCTGCGGCGGTGGTGTCGGCGGCGGTGGGTTCGAACCCCGCCCAGGACGGAAAAGCCTGGAAAACCGGGGGGTGCGCGCGCATCGTCGGGGTTGCCGGCTTGGTGCGACGGGCTCGCGCCGGCGAAACTTCGGGATGTGAGGCCGGGGGAAAAAGCGTGTCTGGATTGTCGAATCGCACCACGACAGGGTGACGGAGTCGCGGCGCTTTGTCATCTGATTCGCCGCACCGATCTCAGGGCTCGCGGCGGCCGCGCCAGCAAACTCTGCGGCTTTAGCCCGGGGTCGGCCATCCCGCGCTTTGCGCGGGATCGTTTACGATCCCTTAAAATGGGGCCCGGCAATTCCAGCTTGGCTCTTCACTTCGACGCGAGACGCTCGACCGCGAGCTCGCCCCTCCAGAGTTCGGCGACAACCATCGCGAATTACCAAGCAATATCGTTGGCCCTCTCGCTCTTCGCCGCGCTGAGCGTCCGTCGGGACACACAACCAGCCGCGTCTTGCCAATTAAATCCGAATCGAATTTTAACAAAACTCTCGCAATCCGATCGCCGGCCTGCCTCCCGAGGCGCAGCGGGCGCGCCCCTCTCCAATCGTCAGCGCTCGTGTATTCCGCCGCCGATCGGAAGGCTCGGTCGTCCGCAGCGTCTTGCTGGCCGGCGCATCTTTCGGGGGAGGATTGCTCGCCGGCGCCCACCCGTGCACGCCAGCTCTGGGAGCTGTGACCGGTCCGGAGGCGCGTCCCTACGGCGGCGTCTTCAAGCCCTATGCCGTGGGTTCGACGCTTCGACCCAGGAGGCGACTTCCACGGCGGGCCCGCCCGGGCCTCGACGCCATCCTGAGCACCACCACTCACTGTCGCCAACCGCGAGGCGCCGGCAGCCGGCGATCCGATCTGGTCCGTCGTCGTCATCCACGCCAGATCAATGCGTATGCGACCAACACGAGATTTCGCTAAAAGGCGATCGATTAGCAGGAGCTGTCGTCTTGCGCATCTGGTGCGTCGTTCACGCCAATGGCTCGACGCTGCCATTCACGGATCGGGTCGTGAAACCCGACGTCGCCGGTTGCTGCGCCGGTCGCGACCGAAGCGTCCATCGACTTTTTTCATGTGCATCCAGCCAAATCGACCACCCGTAGTTTCGGGCTGCCTGTCGCAGGACACGTCGCTCGTCTTTCGACTTTTTCCAGAAATCGATAACGGCCTCTACCTCCGTTCTGTGTTTCCACGGATCGTGGTCGCCACGAGCCACCCGGCCGATGCCGATTGCAACCTCGCCCGATGACCGGGCCTTCTCGGCGCATTCCCAGGCTGCCCGCAGGACCGCCCGTTCGGCGCCCAGATCGCCCTCTTCCGCCAGCGCTGGGCGGATCATGCTCTCTTGAAGGATAGTGGTCAGCCGGCCCCACCCCTGCCGCGCCGGTTTGCCGCCCGAGGCCCGCTTCGTCCACCTTCTGCAAAGGCCGCTCTTTTCGAAGCGATACTGGAGCAACGCTTCCACACGTCGTAGCGCTTCGTCGAAACTTCCGTCGAACCATTGGCAAAACTCGATCCTGCCGGATCTCCTGTTCGGCAACCGCGACATCACCAGACAGGCGAGGCCCTCCTCGCCGGTCTTCGCCGCCGCTACTTGCGGGCGCTCGACCAGCCTCTGGCGTCGCAGGTCCTCCAGGTGCAGGCCTACCGTCTCTCTGTCCGGGTCAGGCAGGCCGTTCGGCGTTCCACCGGCCCGCTGCGCCGCCAGGCGAGCGATCGACAGGCGCACGCTATGCTCGACGTCTTCTAAAAGTCGGACCTGATCTGCATGTCCGGCGCGCTCGAGCACAGCTGCGCGAACGCCCGAGGCCTCTAGGCAGATCGGGATGCAGAAGCGCCTGTTCCATTTGCCCTGCAGCGTCACAATGTCTTCAAGCGCGGTCATCAACCCCGCGGCGCCGGTTTCCGGCTCGCTCGAATCGTCGGCCACGCAGAGTTCGAAGCCGCCCGCGAGAACTCGGGTTGCGATCAGATGAGGCTGTTCGACGAGGTCGACTAGGCGCACGAGGCTCGACACGAGCCGCATATTCGGTTGCGCGTTCCAGGCGATCCGCGACGATTGATCGCCTTCCGTGAGCCATTTCAGGCGCAGCAACGCCGTCACGATTTCAGCTCGGGTCGCGACGATCGGGAAGATGTCGGATCGTAAACGACCTTCGAAGGTCGTGCGATTACGGGCCGCCCACCACTCGACGATCCTTTCAGCGACTACCGGAGGTTCGCCGTCCGCCAAGTAGGAGACGATGGCGCGAGGAGGCCGCCATCCATATTCTCGCTTACTTCGCACGGGCGTTCTTTCGCCGCCGAGGCGGCTTCTCCCGTTGTTTGGCGATATAGTCGTCGGTCGTCTCGATTGTTCGCGATCCGATCGTCTTCACAAAATAGCTCGGCGACCAGAGGGATCCTGGGTCGCGGTCCCCCTGCCTGCCGCCTTCGCCAATCGGTGTTCGGTTGATCTGGTAGCTCGAAGCGCCCTTCAAGCGATTAACCAGCGTCGCTATCGCAACGGCCGGCGGGAATCGCACCAATGCATGCACGTGGTCGCCGTCTGATTTCATGCCGAACATCGCGCAGTCGAGCTTCTCGCATTCCTCGGCAAAGATCCTCTTCAAGAGAGTTTCCATCTCGAGTGAGATAGCCTCCTTGCGGTATTTCACGACGAATATCAGATGAACGTACATCTGATGGACGCTGCTCGCGCCCCGGATCCGATAGGTCGGCTGCATATAGTCAGGATTAGATCAATTCGGTTAGGGCAAGATAAACGAAGCGCATTACGAGCCCGCCCGCTCTCAGATTTGGCGTCTCGATATTTTTTCTCGCGAAGCGCCGATCAGCAGCCGGCGGCCCTCGCTCGGCTTCGTCGCAAATCAGGCGGCGGCAAACCTGACGTTCAGCTATTGCGTAGCGCCAGACCGACCCCTCCCGGTCGCCGGCGTCAGCTAGAGGCTGTCTGTTCGAGGTAATCGAGATATCGAGCGATTGCCGCAGCGTGGTCGGCGTCCAGCGTCGGGAGCCGCTGCGTCAGTTCGGCGAGCTCGTGTCGGGCGGCCGCGATCGTGCGCCAGCGTGCATCGGCGCGCCCAAGCAATCGTCGGCGCAGGAACCGGACATAGTCGCCGAGCTGATCGCGCGGAATTTTGTCGGGTCCCACCGCGTCCCAGACCATCCGGCGACCGAGCTCGCGCAGCCGGGGATCGCGCATCTGGGCGACGAGGGCCCCCAGATCCGAGATCGCGACCGTTGGCGACAACCGATGAAGGTAGGCGTCGACCGCGAACTGCGAAGGACCGGCGTTTTCCTGTTCGTCGACCGGCGCTGCGGGATCGGAGGGAACGCGCTCGAGCTGGCGGAACAGATCGTTCAGCACGCTGAGGAGCCGGCCGGAGTTGCGAAGCTTTTGCGCGCAAGTCTGCAGTTCGTCGACCGACGGCGGCGGGAACGCCCGGTTCACACCCGGCGCGCGCCGCACATGCCGGCGTAGCCTGTCGGCGTGCGCTGACCCCGTCAGGGGGAAGGCAATTTCGTATCGATCCGCTCGGAGGATGACGATCTTCAGATGCCCCGGCGCCTTGCCCGCCCGGATCTGATCGTCCGATTGGTCGAGGCACGCCGTGACGTCGGGCCGTCGCGAACTCGCCAGCAAGCCTGACGTCCTGCTGACCGACCTTCGACTGCCGGACGGCAATGGCGTGACCCTGATCCGCGAGGTTCGGCAGGCGCTGCCGGACACCGAGGTCATGGTGATTTCGGTTCTTGACGATGAGGCCAATGTCGTGGGCGCAATCTGCGCTGGCGCGGCGGGTTACATTCTCAAGGATTCGTTTCCAGACGACATCGCCGCCATCGTGAAAGACCTGATCGACGGCCGCTCGCCGATCTCGGCGTCCATCGCGCGCTACATCGTTCGACGAATGCAAGCCGATCAAGCGATCGAGGAACCGATCGAAACCCGAATGACGCCGCGCGAAATCGACATTCTCTGGGGCATCGCCAAGGGCTTCCGCTATGCCGACATCGCGGACCATCTCGGCATTTCCCGCCAGACGGTGCCTGGCCACATCAAGAACATCTACCGAAAGCTTCAGGTCAACACGCGCGGCGAGGCTGTGTTCACGGCGTTGCAGCAGAAACTGATCAGGCTTTGAGCGCGATCGCCGCCCCGCGTCGATTTGCGTCGCGACTGGATTCTCGCATCCAGTCTCTTCCCATAATCGTCTTGCTGCATCTCGTCGTCCTGGCGCTTGCAGCCTATGTAGCGATGCGTCCGTTCCCCCTTCCCGCCGACGAATGGAAAATTGATAGGGCGACCTTTCACTTCGACGATCAGACGGAAAGCGCAGTCAAGGACGTTGCGCTGCCTGATAATTGGACGGCGCGAGACAAGACCCGATCAAGTGGTCGATACGAATTCATCGTCTCGCAGGCGAACAAAGGGTTCGGCGACGATCCCGCCGCTCTCTTCATTCCCCGTTTTACCTGGCGGGCGACCGTCTATTTCAACGGCCATCGCGTCTACTCCAGTGCATCGAATCCAGCGAGCGAAACGATTGCCCGTAACACGTCGATCTTCGTCACGCTGCCGGCAGTCTACTGGATCGATGGGGGCAACCGCCTGGAAGTAATTATCGAGCAGCGCGCGGTCGTCACCGGCTATTTGAGTGAGATCTATCTCGGTCCGCAGAGCGCGCTCGGCGACGCGTTCTCTATGACAACAACAGCGCCACCGTAGCCCGCGACGGGCTGGAGCGGACCCTGCGGCTGGTCGGTGCGAGCAAGGCGGAGCGCGTCGATATTCTTGCGCATTCCATGGGAAACTGGGTGACGGTCGAGGCGCTGCGGCAAATCCGGATTTCGGGCGACGTTCCAAATGCCAGGAAGGTCGGCTCCATCGTGCTGGCGTCGCCAGACATCGACATCGATGTCTTCAAGTCGCAAATGCGACGGATCGGCAAGCCCGCGCGGCCCTTTTTCGTGATCTTGTCGCGGGATGATCGCGCATTGGGACTGTCACGCGTCCTGGCCGGCGACAAGGATCGCCTCGGCGCGTACAAGAACGAAGAAGAACTGACAGAACTCGGTGCTGTTGTGATCGACCTTACCGACGTGAAGGGCGCCGATTCCGCCAATCATGCAAAATTCGCGGAAATTGCGGATGTAGGGCCACGTCTCCGACAAGTCTTGGAACATGGGGTCGGCGGCCCTAAGGCCGCCGGCGGGGAGGAGGAAGCGCCCGGCCAGGCAGCCGCACTCCTGTCTTTGCCGATTAAGGTCATTGCCGCGCCGATCCACGCGCTCTCAGGTCAAAAATGAACCGCGAAAGCGCATTTAGCGGCCGTAACGGCGGTCGAGCAGACTCGCAATCACGATCGACTGCTATCCGCCCTATGCCATCGATCTGACCATCAGCTATTGGGCGGTAAATCAAGAGCGTCAGGTCTTATACCGACGCGTGAGGCCGCAGTCGACCAAATGCTGGCATCGGGTTTTTTTCGGTCTGCTCTTCAAGTCATTTGCTGGGCGGCACGAATGCTCGTTGAAATGCTTTACGCTTCAATATCAAAGCAGACATACATCGCGCCGCAGACGTTAGTGCCGCGAAATTGCGAATAGCAGCGCTACCACAATGATTGCCAACCCTCCCGTGGCGAACCTCCAGAAAAAAGCTGGATCTCGTTCGATCAACCGCCTTTGGGTCGCTCCAACAACAGGATTTCTGAGGGCATAGGCGAATTCCAAGGGATCGGCGAAGCGGCGGGCGGGATCCGGGTCGAGCGCCTTGCGCAGGGCATTGTCGACAAAGGCCGGGATTTCGCTGTGCTCGTCGGTCAGCGGCGTATAGGCGAGGCGCTTGATCTGCGCCCGGGTGCGCGCCTGCGCGGGCTTGGCGCCATAGGGCAAGCGTCCGCTGAGCATGTGATAGGCGATGGCGGCCAGTGAATAGATGTCCGCCGCAGCCGAACCGCCCTCCCCCAGCAGATATTCCGGCGCCGTATATTGCGCCGTGCCCAGGACCTGCGTCTCTGCCCCGCCGCCCGAGGCCTCGGCGACGCCGGCGACGCGGGTCGAGCCGAAATCTATGATTTTCGCAGTGCCCGACCGGTCGATCATGACATTGGCGGGCCGCAGGTCCTGGTGGATCATTTCCTTGCGGTGAAACGCCAGCAGACCGCGCGCGACCTGGTCGACGATCGTGCGCACGGTCTCCAGATGCGGGCGCGGATTGTCGATCATCCATTGCGCAAGCGTCTGTCCCTCGACGAATTCGAAGGCGACATAGAGATAATTGCGCCGGCGCTCGATCGGGCTGGGCTTCAGCACATGCGCGCTCGACAGGCGCCGCGCGACCCATTCCTCTAGCATGAAGCGCCTGATGTGGTCCGCGTCCGCGCGCATCTCGACCGACGGCGTCTTCAGGGCTACGATCGCGCCGCTGTCGATGTCCTCGGCGAGGTAGATGTGGCTGCGCGACGAGGCGTGCAGGGACCGGATGATGCGGTAGCCGTCGAACACGGCGCGCGCCTCCAGCAGCGGCGGCGGCGGCAGGTCGCCGGCAATACCCAGCGCATCGCCCCTGTCGCTGCGCGCGACCTCGTCGACCCGCACGACCTGGAGCGTCAGATTGTCCTTCGATCCCCGCGACAGGGCCTCCGCGCCGATCGTGCGCGCGGCTGCGTCCAGATCGCCGCTGGCCGCCAGCGTGCGGACGACGAAGGGCGCGTCGAAATAGTCGAACACGCCATCGGTCGCAAGGATGAAGACATCGCCCGCCGCAATGGCCTCCTGCCGGTAGTCGATCTCGACCTGCCGGTTGAGGCCCATCGCCCGGCCGAGATAGGATTCCTCCGAGGAAATTACGACCGTGTGATCGACGGTCAATTGCTCCAGCGCGGCGCCCGAGACGCGATAGACGCGGCTGTCGCCGATATGGAAGACGTGCGCGCGCCGGCCCTTCAGCACCAGCGCGCTGAAGGTCGTCACATAGCCTCGGTCCTTCTCATAGGCGCGAAAGCTGCGCTGGTTCTGCGCATGCAACCAAGAATTGGCCGCCGAGATCACGCGTTGCGCCGCCGTCTTCACGGTCCAGGCGGGCGACGTGCAGTAATAGTCGAGCAGAAAGGATTTCACCGCCGATTCCGCCGCGACATCGCTGACGTCGCTGGAACTGATGCCGTCGGCGATCGCGACAGCGACGCCCTTCAGACTCAGGTCCGGCTCGTCCGGCACGAGCGCGCCGTAGAAATCCTGGTTGGTTTCCTTGTGGCCCCGGTCGGAATATTGCCCGATCGAGACGCGCAGCCCGCCCGTCATGTCCAACCCCGCAAGAAAGCCCCGCTCTCCTCGAGCGGGGCCTCTGCATCTCGTGCAGCCTATTCGGCGGCGACCGTCTGGCCAAGGCTGCGCTTGGGCAGCGTACGAACATGCGTGGCGTAGAGCGTCAGGCCGGTGAAGGCGAGGCCGCCGGCGAGATTGCCGAGCACGGTCGGGATTTCATTCCAGATGAAATAGTCGAGCCAGGAGAAATGCGCGCCGAGCAGGAGGCCCGATGGAAACAGGAACATGTTCACGATGGAATGCTCGAACACCATGTAGAAGAACAGCATGATCGGCATCCACATGGCGATCACCTTGCCCGAGACGGTGGTCGAG
>WBZM01001833.1_pt1 | contig 19662 bp, 17 predicted proteins | sample 5204271 | NCBI WGS metagenome assembly WBZM01 (sample SAMN12344346, study PRJNA552823) | activated sludge metagenome | biome: Activated sludge suspended growth; feature: Nitrification reactor; material: Wastewater; isolation source: activated sludge from nitrification reactor of wastewater...
AGCCACCGCGGCGCCACCGGGAATGTGCCGGCCGCCTGCACCATCGGCCTCGCCGGCGGGCCGCTGTCGATCGCCTTCCTCGCCGGAGTGACGCCGGCGCTGGCGGTGGAGAACCCCCGCCAGGTCAGCGCCTACCTCTACCCGGCCGACTACGGTCCGCGCAGCCCGACCTTTTCGCGCGCCGCGCTCGCCCTGCTGCCGGGACAGGAAGTCCTCTTCGTTTCCGGCACCGCCAGCATCGTCGGCCATCGCACGGTGCATGCCGGCGACGCCGCCGCGCAATGCCGCGAGACGGTCGCCAACATCGCCGCCGTCGTCGCCGCGGCCAACCGTGTCCGGCGCTCGCCACCGTTCGTGCTGGGCGACCTGGCGTTCCGCGCCTACCTGCGCCACGCTGCCGATTTCCCGGCGCTTCGCGCGACGCTGGCGCAGCTGCTGGGCGCCACCGCCGACGTCGTCTACGTGCAGGCCGACATCTGCCGCGCCGACCTGCTGCTCGAAATCGAGGCCTACGCCTCGCACATCCTGGGGAACCGCTGATGAATCCGCTGCAAGCCATTCTTGCCACCGCGGCGCTGGTGCTGGCCGCGACGGCCGTGCAGGCGGGCGAGGAAAAGCCGCTGTGGGAAGTCGGCATCGGCGCCGGCGCCTTCACCTTTCCCGCCTACCGCGGTTCCGACCGGAACAGCAACTGGTTCCTGCCGGTGCCCTACTTCACCTACCACGGCGACTTTTTCAAGGCCGACCGCCATGGCATCCGCGGCAGCTTCCTCGACACCGACCGCCTCGACTTCACCGTCAGCGCCTTCCTGTCGCCGCCCAGCGGCAGCGACAACGCGCCGGCCCGCGCCGGCATGCCCGACCTCAAGGCGACCTTCGAGATCGGCCCGCAGGTGGACGTCACGCTCTGGCGCGCGGAGAACCGCGCCCGCTTCGTCAAGCTGCGCCTGCCGCTGCGCGCCGCCTTCACGGTCGAAGGACCGCCGCAGGACGTCGGCTGGGTATTCCATCCCAACCTGAATCTCGACATCACCGACCTGCCCGGACTGCCCGGCTGGAACCTCGGCCTCGTCGCCGGCCCGATCTTCGGCAACCAGCGGCAGAACGCCTACTACTACAGCGTCGCGCCGCAGTACGCGACGCCGGTGCGTCCGGCTTACGAGGCGGCCGCCGGCTATACCGGCAGCCAGTTCCTGGTCGGCGTCTCGCGGCGCTTCCAGAAGTTCTGGGTGGGCGGCTTCGCCAGCTACGACAACATGAGCGGCGCCACCGTCGCCGACAGCCCGCTGGTGCAGGACAAGAACAATTTCGCGGCGGGCATCGCCGTTTCGTGGATCTTCGGCGAGTCGTCGACGCGTGTCATGGTCGATGACTGAGCGCGGCAGCGCAACGAGCGCGCTGTGGGCCGCCTACGAAGCCGTCGCCATGGTGGTCGGCCTCGGCGCGCTGGCGCTGTTCTGCCTGTGCTGGCTGCCCTTCGCGCTGGTCCTCAATCCGCTGCTGCCGCGCCGGATCGGACAGCCGTTCGGGCGCCGGGCGATCATGCGCGGATTCCGTGTCTACCTCGGCTTCCTCGGCATCGTCTGCGCCTGCCGCTTCGACCTGTCGGCGCTCGACCGCCTGCGCGACGAGGGGCCGCTGATCCTCGTCGCCAACCATCCATCGCTGCTCGACGCGGTAATGATCATCTCGCGCCTGCCCAATGCCGTCTGCGTGATGAAGGCGGAACTGCTGGACAATATCCTGTTCGGGGCCGCCGCGCGCTTCGCCCGCTACATCCGCAACGACGCGCCGCTCGACATGATTCTCGATGCCCGCGAGGAACTGCGCCGCGGCGCCCAGCTCGTGATTTTCCCCGAGGGGACGCGCACGCGCGATTTCCCGGTCAATCCCTGCCAGCCGACCGCCGGCCTGATCGCGCGCAGCAGCGGCGTGCCGGTGCAGGTGCTGCTGATCGAATTCACCTCGCCCTATCTCGGCAAGGACTGGCCCCTGTTCCGCCGCCCGGAACTGCCGCTCGGCTGCCGCATCCGCCGCGGCGAGCGCCTGCCGCCGCCGAAGGACGTGGCGGCGTTCACCGTCGAGCTTGAGCGCCATTTCCGCAGGGAATTGGGCGAAAAAGGGCCGTCGACCGCAGCCGTAGCCTGCTGAACCCCCGCCATGCCCGCCTCGCCGAGCCACCTCGTCGTGATTCCCAGCTACAACCCCGGACCCGGGGTGCTGGAGACGGTACGTTCCGCGCGCGCGCAGTGGAACCCGGTGTGGGTCGTCGTCGACGGCAGCAGCGACGGCAGCGCCGGGCAACTGCAGGCGCTGGCGGCGAGCGACGACGGCCTCAGGGTCATCGTCCTGCCCGAGAACCGCGGCAAGGGAGCGGCGGTGCTAGAGGGCATCACGCAGGCCGCCGCGCTCGGCTACACGCACGCGCTGACCATGGATTCCGACGGCCAGCACCCGGCCGGCCTGATTCCCGCGTTCATGGCCGCGTCGCAGGCCGACCCGGCGGCGATGGTGCTCGGCAGGCCGGTGTTCGGGCCGGAAGCCCCGGCGCTGCGCGTCAACGGGCGCAAGGTGTCGAACGGCTGGGCGAACCTGGAAACGCTGTGGATGGGCATCGGCGATTCGCTCTACGGCTTCCGCGTCTACCCGATCGCGCCGCTGATCAGGATCATGCAGCGCAACCGCTTCATGCGTCGCTTCGATTTTGATCCGGAGGCGGTGGTCCGCCTGTGCTGGGCCGGGGTGCGCCCGCGCAACCTCGACGCCCCGGTGCGTTACCTGTCGGCCGAGGAAGGCGGCGTTTCCCACTTCAACTACCTGCGCGACAATGCGCTGCTGACGTGGATGCACACGCGGCTGTTCATCGGCTTCGTGATCCGCCTGCCGCTGCTGCTCGTGCGTTACCTCGTGCGCTGAGCCGTGAACACCACCGAGATCTTCCTGATCGCGATGGCGATCATTTTCACCGTGCCGTACCTGATCTGGCGGCTCGGCAAGACCGACTACTTCGCCCCGCTCGTCGTCGTCCAGATCATCACCGGCATCCTGCTCGGCCCCGGCATCCTCGGCAAGGCCTTCCCCGACTACTATGCCTTCGTGTTTACGCCGGCCGTCATCCAGTCGCTGAACGGCATCGCCTGGTGGGCGGTGATGCTTTTCGTGATGATCGCCGGCGTCGAGCTTGACTTGAGGAAGGCCTGGGCGCACCGGCGCGAGAGCGGTATCACCGCCGGCCTCGCGCTCGGCGTGCCGCTGCTTTTCGGCAGCGCCGCGGCGGCCGCGATGCTCGGCTTTCCCGGCTGGATGGGGCCGCAGGCGCAAACCTGGCAGTTCGTCGTTGGCGTCGGCATGGCCTGCGCGGTGACCGCGCTGCCCATCCTGATCCTGCTCATGGAGAAGCTGGAGATCCTGCGCCAGCCGATCGGCCAGCGCATCCTGCGCTACGCGAGCCTCGACGACATCGCCATCTGGGGCGTGCTGGCGCTGATCCTGATGGACTGGGAACGCATCGGCCGCCAGGCCGCCTTTCTCGTCGCCTTCGCCGTCGCCGCCTGGCTGTTCCACCGCCTGATGGCGCGCCTCGCCGAGCGTGACCGCTGGTACGTCGCGCTGGTCTGGCTGGCGGTCGTCGCCTTCGGCGCCGACTGGGCCGGCCTGCACTTCATGGTCGGTGCGTTCCTCGCCGGTGCGGTGATGGAAGCCGGCTGGTTCGACCAAGACAGGATGGACCAGTTGCGCCACCACGTGCTGCTCGTGATGATGCCGGTGTTCTTCCTCAGCACCGGGCTGCGCACCAACTGGCACGTCGGCGGTACCGCCGTCTTCCTCGCCGCCGCGCTGCTCCTCGCCGCTTCGGTCAGCGGCAAGCTCCTCGGGGTACGCCTCGCCGGCCGCATCCTCCACTGGGCCCCGGGCGAAGCCGGCATCATCGGCTGGCTGCTGCAGACCAAGGCATTGATCATGATCATCTTCGCCAACATCCTGCTCGACAAGCAGGTCATCACCAGCGAGACCTTCACCGCCCTGCTGCTGATGGCCGTCGCCAGCACCATGCTCACGGTGCCGGTGGTGGCGCCCAGACTGGCGTGGATGAAGGAAGTCCTGCAGCGCGCCTCGTGAGCAGGCCCGCCGAGGTTTCGCCGCAACGGTTGCGGTCGACACCCCGGAACGGGCAGATAAGGCAGCCGAATCCGGCAACATCCCGGTTGGGGCGCAAGTTGCCTGCCGCAGCCTACCTGGCGATGTCGAGCAGTTCGATTTCGAAAATCAGCGTCGATCCCGGCGAAATTCCCGGAACGTCCCGGTTGCCGTAGGCCAAGTCGGGCGGGCAGACCAGTCTGGCCTTGCCGTCGCCCCTGATCTTCTGCACCCCTTCGGCCCAGCACGGAATCACCCGGGTCAGCGGGAAGGTCGCCGGTTGCCCGCGCTTGTACGAACTGTCGAACTCCTGACCATTTTCCAGCGTGCCGCGATAGTGGACCTTGACGGGGTCGCTCGCCTTCGGGGTGGCGCCCGGGCCTTCCTTGAGATGGCGTTGGCGATCCCGGAGGCGGTCCTCTCCTCCCTCGGTTCGGCGGCCTGGGCGTGTAATGTGAGGGCGATCAGGAGAGCGAGCGGCTCGGCGACGAGTTTGTTCATGAATCTGCCCTGCAAGGCTGGCAAGCGAATTCCGGATGCGCTGGCGCCATTGAGTCGCGGAACCTGCCTCATTTGCATCGATCGGCAGATCTCCGCCATCGTCCGGGAAAACGCTGGAGAAGCGACCGGAGTCGGTTTCGATTGGGTTGATGGCAGCGGTTCACCAGCGCAGCCGCAACATCGCCCCCGGCAGGCAGCACCGGCATGCGCGTGCGCCTGAACTTTCTTGCGTCGTCGATGTCTTCGGTCTAAGGCGTTGAGTTCCGGCAAACCGGAATCCGTAGTGGCTGATCGGGAGGAAACGTATGAAACGTACTCTGCTGGCCGCGATCGCGGCACTTGCCACCCTTGCCGCCGGCATCGGGATCCTCCAGGTTCAGGACCAGGACATCGGCAACGCCCATGCCCAGAACGCGCCGGCCGCGGCGGCGGCACCGCCGGGCAAACCGATCCCGGAAACCGCCAGCGTCGATCAGGACGCTCCCTATTTCGAGGCCTGCGCCCGCGAGGGGCTGAACGAGTCCGAATGCGTCGGGCGCCTGATCTGGTTCAAGGCCACCGGCGGCAACGAACGTTTCCACACCTACACGTTCCAGCAGCGCATCGGTGTCCTCGTCGACTGGTACCGCGTCCTGCGTGCCGACCAGCGCGACGACCGCTTCTGGGCCTGGGGCATCATCAACGACCCGGCCTGCTGCAAGCCGGGCGCCCCCGACTGCCCGGCGAAATCGGCCGAGGAAACCTACGGCTTCGACTGGTGCCCAGGCGACGACGTGCTGCTCAAGTACGTCGGCAGGAACGGCTATGTCGACCCGGCCTGCGGCCTCAAGGACGCCGCGCTCGACGCCGACGACCCGCACACCCAGGGCGGCAAGGTCGATCAGCGCGCCTCGCCGTGCGACCTGCGCTTCGGCACCTCGACCGGCGCCCTCGGCCTGCGCAAGTTTCCCAACCCGCGTTTCGACGCCGCCAGGTGGAAGGCGCTCAACGGCGACCTCGCCACATGGTCCGGCTTGACCGCCGCCAAGGCGGCGGCGACCGGCATCGAGTCCGACCAGCGGGTAAGCAAACTGGCCGACGCCTCGATCGAGCCGCCCTTCCTGATCGGCACCACCTGCGGCTCGTGCCACATCGCCTTCGACCCGATCAACCCGCCCGCCGACCCGGCGCATCCGAAGTGGGAAAACATCAAGGGCCTGATCGGCAACCAGTACACCCGCATGTCCGAACTGCTCGGCTCCGGCATGCCCAAGACCAGCCTCGAATACCAGATGTTCGCGCATGCCCGCCCGGGGGTGACCGACACCTCGGCCATCTCGCACGACCAGATCAACAATCCGGGCACCATCAACGCCCTGATCAACGTCGCCCAGCGCCCGGTGTTCACGGGCGAGATGGTCACCAAGTGGCGCAAGGTCGCCACCTGCGGCGCCGAGAAGGACGAGGGTAAGTGCTGGTGCGAACCGGGTTACAGCGGCAAGTGCTGGCAGAAGGGCACTCGCGAGGACGACACGACGTTGGTTAACCTCGGCGGCCAGAAGGTCGTGCTGCCCGGCGTCCATCACATCCTGAAGGGCGGCGAGGACTCGATCGGCGCCCTCGAAGCGATCCAGCGCGTCTATTTCAACATCGGCTCGTGCTCCGAGCAGTGCTGGGTCAACCATTTCGCCGACGTGCGCCAGGTCGACCCCGAGCAGCGCGGCTTCGGCCAGACGCCGTTCGACATCGGCCAGTGCCGGCGCGACTGCCCCAACTTCCGGGCGGTCGAGGATCGCCTGCAGACGATTCTCGACTTCTTCGCCTCGGCCGAGTCGGACCAGACCGATCTCGCAGTCGCCCGCGCCAGGCAGCGCAAGGCGCCCTACACGCCAGCCGACCTCGCCGCCGACCTCGACAAGGAGTTCGGCAAGGGCGCCGTCGCCCGCGGCCGCACCGTCTTCGCCGGGAACTGCGCGCGCTGCCATTCGAGCATTCCCGAGAGCGCCGGCGGCGCCTTCGCCAACCGCGATTTCGCGGCGCCCAACGAGGCCCACCCGCGCAAGGTGCGCGCCGACTTCCTGGGCAACGACCAGGCAACGCCGGTGACCGAGGTCGGCACCTTCCGCTGCCGCTCGCTGCACTCCAACCACAGGGCCGGCCACCTCTACATGGAATACGCCTCGGACACGCTGCGCCAGCGGCCGGTCGTCGCCGACATCCCGGAGCGACCGGAGCTCAAGGACGGCGGCCGCGGCTATTACCGCAACATCTCGCTGGTCAATGTCTGGGCCACGGCGCCGTTCATGCACAACAACGCCATCGGCCCCGAGATCTGCGGCAAGCCGGCCAACAAGGACAACGATTTTCACCGCGCCCGCTATGTCGGCGCGGACGGCAAGCTGCTCGCTGCCCAGCCCGACTGCCTGCGCTACGATCCGACCGTCGACGGCCGCTTCGACCTCTACAAGCGCTCGATGCACGAACTGCTGAACCCGAAGGAGCGCGGCACCAAGCGCACGCTGACCAACGCCGACCTGATCATCGACGTCGGCATCCGCCCGCTCGACGGCAAGACCGAGAAACCGCTCGGCGGCTTCGGCCAGGTGCGCATCCCCGAAGGCGCCAGCGCCGGCTTCCTCAACGGCCTGCAGCACAAGCAGCTGATCGCCGACCTCTATCTCGCCAAACGCGACCCGGCGAAGCTCGAGGCCGCCGGCAAGAAGGGTCAGGTGGCGACGCTGCAGGCGATCGCCGACGAGGTGCTCAAGCATCCGGCACGCTTCGTCGACATCCTGCGCGAGCAGCGCGACTTCCTCAGCGCCAATTACGAAACCTGCACCGAGGAAATCGAGAACGGCGGCCACCGCTTCGGCGAAGACCTCCCGGACGCCGACAAGAAGGCGCTTACCGCCTTCCTCGCCACGCTCTAAGGGAAGGGAGACCATCATGCGACTGCCCGCCTTCGCCCCGCGCACCGGCCTGATCGTCCTCGCCGCCGCCGTCCTCGCCGCCTGCGGCAAGCCGGAAACGCCGAACATCGGCTTTGCCCCCTACGACCGGAACTACCAGTCGAAGCTCGACCTCGCCCAGGTTGATTACAAGTACCCGATCCCGCCGGCAGAGCTGGCGAAGGTCACGCCCGAGTGGCTGGCCAAGCTCGACCAGGAGCAGCTCGACCAGATCTACGCCCGACTGCCCGCCGGGCCGATCCCGGACGGCGCCTTCGACGGGCGCATCCTGCTGCCGCGCGGTGAGAGCGGCAAGTTCCGCCTGTCCGAACTCGTCGGCGGCTTCACCGGCACCGTGCTGCACCTCAAGGGCCTGGTCGTCGAGGACATCGGCGAGGCGCTGTGGCGCGGCAAGGTCTTCTTCCGCGATGAGCGGGCGCTGAGGAACCGCATCGAGGACCTGACGATCCTGAAGAAGGTCGGGCTGGTCGAGGGCGAGCCGAAGAAGATGAGCTACGGCGGCAAGGAAACCTGGCTGCTCTTCCCGGCCAAGCTCTACTGCGGCCAGAGCCTTCTCGACGCGCGCCGCGAGTCGATCATCATCGATTATTTCTTCAGCGACGAAATCCCCGGCTACCAGGAAAGCCCCGACTTCCTCGCCGGCCGCCGCGGCCTCAAGGTACGCGACGAGATCCGCATGATCCGCCCCGGCTTCTACCTCGGCCGCGCCTACCTCGACCGCGCCTTCGCGCTCAACTTCACCCTCCACGACAAGGCCACCGACGACAAGGCGCGCGACGAATTCGTCAGGACCGGCAAGGTCCAGGAAGAGTGCTGGCCCGGCACGCAGAGGCGCACCGTCGTCGCCGCGGCCGCCAAGGCAGCGTACTGAAGGCCGACGATGGAAACCCGCCATGAACCTGCGCGACTCCCTCGTGGCCGGGCTGCTGGCCCTCGCCTGCGGGCCGGGAGCAGTCATGTGGGCAGCGGCTGAAAGCGCCCGCCCGGCAGCGGCATGGGTCGTCGACCCGGCCGCTCCCGGGGCCAACCTGCCGCCCGCCGGACGTTCCCTGTTCGACCAGCTGTTCGCCGTCGACCGCAACGGCCGGGTGAGCATCGAACTGCCCTTCCCCTTCGCCGCCCTGCTCGCCCGCCTCGACACCCAGCTGGCGCGCGACCCGGCGAGCGCCCTGCCGCCGGCCAAGCGCGTGCTGATCCCGCTCGGCCGCTCGCTGCAGCGCACCGCCGCCGCGCCGGACTACTTCGCCTTCCCGCGCGTGGTGGTTGCGGTCGACGCCCAGCCGGCAGCGATTTCCGCTCCCTACCTCAAGGATCGCCTGTACATCGGCTACCAGGAGAAATCGGCGGTGCTCGAGGTCATCAGCTACAACGAGGCCGCCGGCCGCTTCGAGTTCCAGCTGGTCAATGACTACCGGGCCGGCGGTCGGCCGCAGGTCGTCTACGCCAACCGCACGCTGTGCTTCGCCTGTCACCAGAACGGCGCGCCGATCTTCTCGCGCGCGTTGTGGGACGAAACCAACGCCAACCCGCAGGCCGCCGCCCTGCTCGCCGCCAGCGGCCGCGACTTTTACGGCATTCCGGCCGAGCGCGGCGTCGACATCCCCTACGCCATCGACAACGCCAGCGAACGCGCCAATGGCTTTGCCCTCACCCAGCGCCTGTGGCGCGAAGGCTGCGGCGCCGACGATATGCCGGCCCGGCGCTGCCGCGCCGGCCTGTTCGCCGCCGCCCTGCGCCATTCGCTGTCCGGTGGCCAGGCTTGGGTGCCCGACGCCGCCTTCGCGGAAACCGTCGCCGCGCCGCTGCGCGCCGAGGCCGGCCGCCGCTGGCCCGGCGGGCTGGCCGTCGGCGACCCCGACCTGCCCAACCGCAACCCGCTGCAGGGCGTGAACGCCTGGCCCGCCGACGACGCGGCGCGCATCGCCCGTTCGCACGTCCCGGCCCGCTTCGATCCCCTGCTGCCGCGCCCGCCGCGCGAAATCCGCCAGCCCGGCTCGCCGGAGGCGCTCGCCGCACTGGTCGCCGGCCTCGCCGAGTTCGTGTCGGCACCCGACCGGCAACGGATCGAAGCCGCCCTCGCCCGCCAGCCGGGTATCGCCACGACGCGCCTGACCGTACCCTGCCGCATCGCCGCCACCCCGCCGGCCTCGCGCTGGTCGCTGCACTGCGCGCCGCTCGCCGGCCAGGCCGGGCCGACCCTGGCCGGCGTCATCGACCTCGCCCACGGCCGCCCGCGCGGCGGCCAGCTGGCGCGCCTCACCCTGCCCGGCGGCACCGCCCTGAGCGATGTCGACCTCGCCGTCACCGGCAAGGCGACGCCCGGCGCAGCGACCTTCGCGCCGCGCCGCGGCGAGCGCCAGCCGCGCAGCGCCGCCGGCCATGCCATCACCCGCCTGAACCTGCGCCGCGATGCCGGCGATCCGGCCACCGGCACGGCGACCCTGGAGATCCGCGCCGACTTCGCCGCCGTCGACCGGGCGCTGGCGACGCTCGTCGCCAGCCCGGCCGGCGCCGGCCTGTTCGGGCCCGGCGTCTTCCCGCGCCAGGCGCTGTTCGCCGCCCTGCTCGGCCAGCTCGGCGCTGCCGCGGCGCCCGCCTGCTGCCGCACCGCCGATGCGCTGCCGGCGCCGCGCCTGGAAGCCGACGCCGTCGCCCCGGGCAGTCCGGCGAGCGGCCCAGTCGCGCCCGCGCTGCAGGCCTTCTACCCCTACTGCGCCGCCTGCCACCAGACAGCGGAGACCTTTCCGCCCAATTTCCTTGCCGGCGACGGCGCCGCGGTCGCCGCGCGCCTGCGCCAGTGCGCGCCCCGGCTCTACGTGCGGCTGGCAATGGCCGACGTCGCGCCCGAGCACCGCGACAAGACGCCGATGCCGCCGGAAAGCATGCTGCCGGCCTTCGCCAGCGACCGCGCCGGCTGGCGCGCCAGCCCGGCCCGCCAGGCGCTGCTCGCCCAGGTCGGCGCCTGGCTGCAGGCCGAAAGCGGGCGGCCACCGGACCTCCGGCAACTCCTGGCCGGCGGCTACGAGGCGCTGCGCCCCTGCCTGCCGGCGCCCTGACGCATTTCACCGAGGGGAAGCACCATGAGCGAAGAACTCGCAGCGAAGACCAACCCCTGGAAGCGGCGCTTCGTCGTCCTCTTCCTGATCGCCGTCGCCCTGCCGCTGCTGGTCGGGCTGATCCTGGTCAAGCGTTTCAGCGGCGACGTGCCGGTCGACTACGCCAGCCCGACCGAGCATTTCAAGTACGGATCGACGGGCGGCGAGCACGAGATGGGCTTTCCCTACTGGATCTGGCGCGCGCTGCCCGAGGTCTGCCCGCAGTACCTGCCGGGCAAGGGCTACCAGTCGCTCGGCATGGTCTACGAAAAGAACGCGGACGGCAGCGACCGCGACGTTCCGGTCGGCACCTCGAAGCGGCGCTTCCAGGGCATCGACCGCGTCTTCGTCAATTGCGCCGTCTGCCACGTCAGCACCGTGCGCACCGCCGCCGACCGGCCGCCGACCATCGTCCTCGGCATGCCGGCCGCCACCTTCAACATGAAGGGCTTCGAGGAATTCTTCTTCCGCTGCGCCGCCGACCCGAAGTTCTCCAAGGAGTACATCCTCCCCGAAATCACCCGCCAAGGCGGCGACCTCGACCTGCTCGACCGCTACCTGGTCTACCCAATCGCCATCGCCATCATGCGCGACCGTGTGCTGGCGCTGGCCGGGCGCTTCGACTGGGTGTTCAGGCAGCACGAGTGGGGGCCGGGACGGGTGGACACCTTCAACTCGGCCAAGGTCATCTTCAATTTCCCGATGGCCCACCTCGACCCCGCCGAGCTCGACGCCCCCGCCGACTTCCCGTCGATCTGGCGACAGCGTCAGCGCAAGGAGCCAAAGGAGATGCAGTTGCACTGGGACGGCAACAACACGACCGTCGAGGAGCGCAACAAGAGCGCCGCCTTCGGCACCGGCACGACGCCGCCGACCATCGACATCGCCCGCATCAAGCGCGTCGAGGACTGGCTGCTCGACGCCGCGCCGCCCGCTTTTGCCAGCTTTTTCCCGGTCGACCGCAAGCTTGCCGAACAAGGCGCGCCGATCTACAAGGAATACTGCGCCGCCTGCCACGGCGCCTCGGGCAGCGACTTCAGCGGCGAGTACGTCGGCCAGGTCGAGCCTCTGGCGCGGATCGGCACCGACCGCCGCCGCCTCGATTCCTACACCTACACGCTGGCGGTCAACCAGGCGACGCTCTATGCCGGCTACCCGTGGCGCTTCACCCATTTCCAGAAGACCCACGGCTACGCCAACATGCCGCTCGACGGCCTCTGGCTGCGCGCGCCCTACCTGCACAACGGCTCGGTGCCCAGCCTGCGCGACCTGCTCGAACCGGCCGCCAATCGCCCGCCGGCCTTCTATCGCGGCAACGACGTGTACGACCCGGTCAAGGTCGGCTTCGTCTCCGACCTGCCCGAAGCCAACGGCAAGAAGCTCTTCCGCCTCGACACCACGCTGCCCGGCAACGGCAACGGCGGCCACGAGGGCAAGGCCTACGGTACCGAACTGAGCGCCGACGAAAAGACGGCGCTGGTCGAGTTCCTCAAGACATTCTGAGCGGAGGGAAACCATGACGACCGCCTGCTCCTGCAAGACCTGGCTCAAGGCCATCGGCCTCACCCTCCTGGTCATCGCCGTCATCGGCGCAATGATCGGCTACGACCGCGGCTTCCGCACCCACCCGCAGCCGGACTGGGTGACGGCAACGCCGGAAATGCGCTTCAAGTACGGCTCGATCGGCGCCGAGCAGGATTCCGGCGTACCCTACTGGATCTTCTACGTCCTGCCCCGCGTCTTCCCGGAAAAGTTCGTCCAGGACGGCAAGGTGGCGCCCGGCGGTTACGCGGCGCTCGGCGTCGCCTGGGAACAGGGCCAGGAACTGCCGGTCGGCTTCACCAAGAAGACCATCGGCTTCGCCCGCGTCGCCAACAACTGCGCCGTCTGCCACACCACCAGCTACCGGGTATCGCCGAATTCGAACCCCGTCTTCGTCGTCGGCGGTTCGGCCCATACCGCCAACGTCCAGGGCTTCTTCCGCCTGCTCATCGACTGCGCCAAGGACCCGCGCTTCAACGCCGACATCCTGATGGCCGAAATCAACCGCGTCACCGATCTCGATGTCGTCGACCGCCTGCTCTACCGCTTCGTCATCATCCCGGTGACCAGGAAGCGCCTGCTCGAACGCGAAGCGCAGTTCGCCTGGATCTACCGTCCCGACTTCCCCGAATGGGGGCGCGGCCGCGACGACGCGATGAACCTGACCAAGTACTTCATGATCAAGGCGCCGATGGACGACACCTTTGGCCCCACCGACATGCCCTCGGTGTGGAACCTGAAAAAGTATGTCTGGGACAAGGGCCACCGCATGAACTACGCCGGCGACAGCCACGACGCCTACTCGGTGGTGATGGATTCGGCGCTCGGCGTGCTCGGCGCGCCGCCTGCGGACAAGGCCGATTTCCTCGCGCAGGTGCAGTGGCTTAAGGACTACCTCTCCGAACTGCCGCCGCCGAAATATCCCTTCCCCATCGACGCCGCCCGCGCCGCCGCCGGCAAGGCGCTGTTCGACGCCAACTGCGCCGCCTGCCACGCCAGCGCGCGCACCGGCACGCCGCTGCCGCTGGCCGAGGTCGGCACCGACCGCGGCCGCCTCGATTCGTGGAACAAGGGCGCTGCGATCAAGGCCAACCAGGTCGTCCGGGAAATGGGCCTGGAGCGCCGCGGCCTGGTCGAGGAAGACCTGATCGGCTACATCGCCCCCTTCCTCGACGGCATCTGGCTCAAGGCGCCCTACCTGCACAACGGCTCGGTGCCGACCCTGCGCGACCTGCTCGAACCCGCCACGCAACGGCCGAAAGTGTTCTGGCGCGGCTACGACGTCTATGACCAGACCCGGGTCGGCTTCGTCAGCGACAACGCGGCCGCGCAGCGAGTCGGCACGAAGCTGGATACAGCGAGCAAGGGCGGCGGCAACCAGGGGCACGAATTCGGGACGACGCTGACGGCTGAGGAAAAGGATGCCCTGGTCGAGTACCTGAAGACGCTTTGAGGCGCCGTCGGGCGCCTTTCCGCCGGGATCGACAATGATCTTGAAAGAAGGATGGTATCCGATGAAAGCGAACACGCTGATTGCCGGCAGCCTGCTGGCATTTTCCTGCGCCGCCGCGCCTGGCGCGCCGACCGGGCTTGCGCCGGGTGACGAGGCGGCAGCTTTCAAGGCGGCCGGCTTCAAGCTCAAGGGCAAGCGCTGGCAGGCCTGTGACGACCCAAGTCCGTCCTACACGCCGGGCACCATCCAGGAAGTGCGCGACCTCAACGGCGACGGCCTTCCCGAAGCGGTGATCACCGAGGGAGGCACCTTCTGCTACGGCAATACCGGCACCGGCTACAGCCTGCTCAGCAGACAGGCCGATGGCAGCTGGCGGCTGATTACTAAAGGCACCGGCATCCTCAACGTCCTGAGTACCCGGGGCACTGGCGGCTGGCTGGACATCGAGATCGGCGGCCCCGGCTTCTGCTTCCCTGTCGAGCGCTGGAACGGTCGCCAATATGCGTTGCACCGTCATGAATACGAAGGCAAGCGCTGCCGTCGCCAATAGTCGATCGCCTGTTGCGCCGGCGTGTCCGGCACAGCTAGCGAAAGGCACCCGCCGGCGCCGCCTGCATCGGTATCCATTCCTACTTGAACGGAATATGCATCCGGTGGTCGACAGTTCCATGATGGCCTGCTTGCCGGAGCGGGTACGGCCCGCCCCGAACGAATAGCTCGTCGTCGCCGGAGAAATGCGCAGACGGAAGGACAAACGGATTTTCGCCTCATCGGGGAAGGAAATGACCGACATCTTCCTTAGCTACACGGAAAGCGATCGGGACGCGGCACGCCGTGTCTCGGCGCTACTGGAATCGGTCGGGTGGACGGTGTGGTGGGACCGCCGGATACCGGCCGGCGAAACCTGGCGCAGCGTGCTGGAAAAGGCTCTGGAAGACATGCGCTGCATGGTCGTGTTGTGGTCGGCGCGCTCGATAGAGAGTGAATGGGTTTACGAGGAAGCCAGCGAGGGCCGCCGGCTGGGCAAACTGGTCCCGGTGTTGATCGAAGCCGTGCGCCCGCCGGCGGGTTTTCGGGAAATCCAGGCCGCCGATCTCAGCCACTGGGATGGTTCACGCGAGCACGAGGGCCTGCGCATGCTGCTCGCCGACCTCGAGAATCTCCTCGGCAAACCCGGCACGGCCGCAACCGGCCACCCGACGAAGCAGGTCGATCATGGGCAGATACCCTACGACCCGAGCGATCTGGCCGGCGGCAAGGCAGGCGCCGGCTGGTGGCCACGGCACCGGCTGGCGATCCTGGCCGCGGCCGGTGTCCTGCTGCTCGCCGCCGGCGCCGTCTATGTCGGCCTGGCGACGCGGGAACCGGCGGTGCTTACGCGCCCGGTGCCGGAACCCGACAGACGCGAGAGTCGCGCCAGCCCGTTGCCGGCCGAAGCGATGCCCAGACCCCAGCCACCGGCGGCGGTGGCCGACACCCCCGCGCCGGCGGACGCCGTTCCGGCCCCGGTCGCCGTGGAAGCCACGCCGCCGCCCGTGGCGAAACTCCCGCCCAAGGCGCGACCGCCCGCCGGTCATGCCGAAACGACCCGTGCGACCAGCGCGCGTTGCGCCGAGTGGCTCGCCAGGATGCAGCTCGGCGAAGCGCTTTCCTACGAGGCTCAGGCCATCTTCCGGAAGGAGTGCCAACAATGACCGACTCTAACAGCAACACCGGGGTTACCCGATTAGCGATCGCCGCGCTGTGCCTAGCGCTGCTGGCCACCGGCTGCGACAGCCTGCGCGGGAAGCCGGAGGCGCCGACAGCGGCCGCCACCGGCACCGCCGTTCAACCCGCCGCGCCACCGCCGGCGCCGCCCCCGGTGCAGCCTTACGACAAGGCCGTACTGAGCGCAGCGACCGCCTTGTTCGCCAATGCCAAGCTGCCTCCCGCAGGGACGCCGCCGCAAGCCCGCTACGCGGTCGTCATCGATCCGCTGATCGACGGAGTGACCGGCGCGCAATCCGTCGCCTCGCAGGCGATGGGGGTACGCCTGGCGACGATGATGCGCGAACAGTACCCGCAGTACGACGTGCAGGCATTCACGGCCGCCAACGTCGCCAAGGGCCCGCTCGTGCTGGTCGGCACTCTCACCGGCGTCAACGCCGAACGCAAGACGACGGGAACCCGCGAGGCCTACCGGATCTGCCTGGCGCTCGCCGACCTGCGCACCGGCAAGCTGGTCAGCAAGGGGCTGGCATTCGCCCTGCCCGAAGGGGTCGATCCGACGCCGCTGGCGTCCTTCCGCGACGCCCCGGCATGGTCCGAGGATCCCGCCACCGAGGGCTATGTCAAGACCTGCCAGGGCACCAAGGCGGGCGACCCGATCAATCCGCTGTATCTCGACCGCATCGTCGCCGCCACGCAAGTCGCCGAAGCCATCGACGCCTACGATGCGGGGCGCTACCAGGAGGCGCTCGATCTCTACACCAGCGCCTCGGCGCTGCCGGCGGGAAACCAGTTCCGCGTCCTCAACGGCATCTACCTCGCCAACTGGAAGCTCGGGCGCCAGCAACAGGCCGAGGCGGCATTCGCGAAGATCGTCGACTACGGGCTGGAGCACCAGCGCCTGGCGGTGAAATTCCTGTTCCGGCCGGGGTCGACCGCGTTCGTTCAGGATCCGCGATTGAGCGGCCCCTACCCGGTGTGGCTGAAGACCATCGCCAAACAAGCCGCGGGCGGCAACAGGTGCCTCGAGGTCACCGGCCATACCAGCCCCACCGGCCCCGAACCGCTGAACGAACGCCTGTCGCTGTTGCGCGCCGAATACGTCAAGTCGCGTCTGGAAGGCACCTCGCCAATGCTCGCCAGGCGGATGATCGCCAACGGCGTCGGTTCGGCGCAGACCATGGTCGGCACCGGCCGCGACGACGCCAGCGACGCGCTCGACCGCCGTGTCGAGTTCAAGGTCATCGGCTGCTGAGAACTTCCGCAGCGGACCGGAATCCAATTCTTGCCAGCAATCCGGCAACGCCGTTGCCGGGGCAGCAGACAAGGAGAATCCCATGGAAGGATTCGTACATAACCTGAGCAACCTGTTCGCCCAGCTCGGCCAGCCCAACGACGACGCCTCGATCGCGCGCTTCATCGAGACGCACAGCCCGCTGGCCGATGGCGTTCAGCTCGCCGACGCCGCGTTCTGGACGCCCGCGCAGGCCGGTTTCCTGCGCGAGGCGATCCTCGAGGACGCCGACTGGGCCGAGGTCATCGACGAGCTGAACAACGACCTGCGCGCCCGCCACTAGACCGGACGCCCCGCCATGACCCGGCTGGAGAAGGATTCCTTCGGCCACATCGAAGTGGCGGAAGACCGGCTGTGGGGCGCGCAGACGCAGCGCTCGCTGGAGCATTTCGCCATCTCCGGCGAACGCATGCCGGACGAGCTGATCCGCGCCCTGGCCGAAGTCAAGCGCGCCTGCACCCGGGTGAACCGGGAGCTCGGCCTGTTGCCGGACGTCACGGCGCTCGCCATCATGGCGGCGGCCGACGAGGTGGCCGCCGGCCGCCACGCCGGGCAGTTCCCGCTCGTCGTCTGGCAGACCGGCTCCGGCACGCAGACCAACATGAACATCAACGAGGTGCTGGCCAACCGCGCCTCCGAGCTGCTCGGCGGCACGCGCGGCGAAGGGCGCCTGGTGCACCCGAACGACGATGTCAATCGCGGCCAGTCGTCGAACGACATCTTTCCCACCGCCATGCACGTCGCGGCGGCCATCGGCATCAGCCAGCGCCTGCTGCCGGCGCTGCGCAGGCTCAAGACGACGCTGTCCGGCAAGGCGGCGGCCTTCGCCGACATCGTCAAGATCGGCCGCACCCACCTGCAGGACGCGACGCCGCTCTCGCTCGGCCAGGAATTCTCGGGCTACGTCGCCCAGTTGCACCACGTCGAGGAGGTCATCGCCGCCGCGCTGCCCTCGCTGCATCCGCTGGCGGTCGGCGGCACTGCCGTCGGCACCGGGCTCAACACCCACCCCGAATTCGGCGCCCGCGTCGCTGCCGAACTGGCCACGCGCAGCGGCCTGCCCTTCGTCAGCGCCGCCAACAAGTTCGCCGCGCTGGCCGCCAATGACGGCATCGTCGCCGCGCACGGCGCGCTGAAGACGCTGGCGGTCGCCCTCATGAAGATCGCCAATGACGTCCGCTGGCTCGCTTCCGGCCCGCGTTCGGGGCTCGGCGAGATCAGCATCCCGGAGAACGAGCCGGGCAGTTCGATCATGCCCGGCAAGGTCAACCCGACCCAGTGCGAGGCGCTCACCATGCTCTGCTGCCAGGTCATGGGCAACGACGTGGCGATCGGCATCGGCGGCGCATCGGGCAATTTCGAGCTCAACGTCTTCAAGCCGCTGCTCGCCCACAACATCCTGCAGAGCATCCGCCTGCTGGCCGACGGCATGGACAGTTTCGACCGCCACTGCGCACGCGGCATCGCCGCCAACCGCGAGCGCATCGGCGAGCTGATGGAACGCTCGCTGATGCTGGTCACCGCGCTGGCGCCGCACATCGGCTACGACAAGGCCGCCGAAATCGCCAAGCGCGCCAGCCACGAAGGCACCACGCTGCGGGCGGCGGCCCTCGCCTCGGGCGATGTGACGGCCGAGGAGTTCGCGCGCTGGGTGGTGCCGGCCGAGATGATCCACCCGAACCCCGGCTAGCCCGGACATTTCCCCCACGAGAAGGAGACCCACCATGACGAACCGCATCGCTCCCGCCGCGCTGCTCGCGCTGGCCCTCGCACTCCCGCTGAACGCCCTCGCCCAGGAGGGCTCGGTGACCATCAGCGCGCCGGCCGACGGCGCCAGGCTGCAGGCCGCGGCCGACAACCGCATCACCTACGAAATCGTGCCCGGCCCGAAGGGTGACCACAGCCACCTCTACGTCGACGGCAAGGAAATCGCCGTGCTGCGCGAACTGAAGGGCAGCGCGCCGCTCAAGGCGCTGGCCGCCGGCCCGCACGAAGTCTGCGTCAAGGTGGTGAACAAGAACCACACGCCGATCGGCGTCGAGAAATGCGTCAAGGTGACGGTCGAGTGACGGCCTGAACCGTCTTCCGGGAGCGGCGACCATGGACCCCCAGAACCTGGCCTACGCCCTGATCCAGGTGGTGCACAACTTCGGCGCCGTGGCCGTCGTCGGCGGCGCCGTCGCCGCCCGCTGGCTGGCCCGCGACGTTCCCCAGACGCAGCGCCGACTCGCCTGGCTGGTGCTCGGCGGCTGGCTGGCGCAGGCCGCCAGCGGCGCCGGCTTCGGCGCCGTCAGCTATCTCTTCTACGGCCGCTTTCCCGACATCCACGCCATCGCCCGCGTCGCGCTGCTGCTCAAGATGGCCTGCGCGGCAGGCGGCATCCTGCTCGCCGCCGGCTACCTGCGGCGCGCCGCCGACTGGCTGCCGGAAAGGCGCGGCGCGGCATGGACGCTGCTGCTAATGCTTGGCGTCACGGCATTGGCATCAGCTGCCTTCCTGCGCTGGTTCGCCTGAGCGCTTGCGCTCGTCCACGTCGCCTGGCGCTGCGTATTGCGTGGTGAAACCCAAGGAGGCCCGTATGTTCATGATTGACTACAAACGACTCAGTTGGTGGTACTGGCTCGTGACCGCCTGCCTGCTCACTGCGGGAATTGCTGGATACGCATCCGGCTTCACATTGGCAATTGGAGTTACGGTATTTCAGCTGATTCACTTCACGATACGCGAGCACAACGTCACTGCCTTTCCGGTCCAGGTCCGGTTCTGGTACTTGATGCTTCTTCTCGTTGCCTTTCCAGAACCTCTGCGGATCATCTACTGGGTACCCACCATAGGAACGTGGGCGCAACTGATATTTGGCTAAATGGGTATCCCTTTGACGCACGTGAAGTGTGCTGATATTTTCTTGCCATGGAGAATGCCGGCCCGATTCCGGGTGTCGATTACCCGCGCACGTTCGACGAAATGGACGACTGGTTTCGGACC
>WBZM01001835.1_pt1 | contig 19644 bp, 18 predicted proteins | sample 5204271 | NCBI WGS metagenome assembly WBZM01 (sample SAMN12344346, study PRJNA552823) | activated sludge metagenome | biome: Activated sludge suspended growth; feature: Nitrification reactor; material: Wastewater; isolation source: activated sludge from nitrification reactor of wastewater...
CCCGAGCGAATCCGGTGGATCTACTTCGAGTCACCCGAATGGACCTGGCAGAACCTTTGCGGGCGCTCCGGCTGGTTGCTCATCGATCCGGAAACGATTGACCAGTACGACTTCGTGATGACAATGATGAACTGACCCGGCAAGGGTTCGTGGCCTGGGAGCGGCGGTCAGCTAACCTCGTCTGACCGATGGAAGAGCTCTACCGCGAACAGATCCTCGAGCATTACAAGCGCCCCCACAACTTCGGGGCGGTCGAGAACCCGGACCTCGAGTTCGAGGACACGAACCCCTTCTGCGGCGACGAGCAGCACGTGACGATCCGCCTCGACGAAGACGACCGGGTCGCCGAGGTCAAGTTCGAAGGCCAGGGCTGCGCGATCTCCACCGCCGCCACCTCGCTCCTCACCGACGAGCTCATCGGCATGTCCCGTGACGAGCTGATCAAGCTCCCCAAGGAGTACGTCCTCGATCTCCTCGGAATCGACATCTCCGCCACCCGCATGAAGTGCGCCCTCCTCGGCCTCAAGGTCGTCAAGTCAGCCGGCCTCGGCCAAACAACCGACTGGGAAGACGCCGGAGAACAAGGCGACCCCTCCCTGGCCTCCGAGATTTAGTCCCAGCAGTTCAGCGGGCAGTTGCAGTACTCACGTTCGCCGGGTTTCCAAAGAGTCTCCCGCTCCTGGTCATACAGCCAAAGCACCATTCCGGCTGTCCTCAGGAAGGGAACCTGCTCATACCCCGAGGGCCCTTCGCCCCCAAAGCTTCGGAACTCGAACGATCGACCGTCACTCCCCAGGTGGAAGTACTTTCGCGTGAAGACGTGCTTGTAGGCCTGGACCGCCGTCCCATCCTCCATCTCGACCTCGAACATCCACATGAACTCGCGGGCTCGCGAGCCAATCATGTATTCGAGGGGATCCCAGACGGGCTCTCGCCGTTGGGAGACAGTACCCATAACAAGTGGTGTTTCGGTCTTCTTCGGCATGCCCCGACCATGCGCGAAAAGGTGTGACGAAACAAGACTTCATAGCAACAATTGGGTGACGAAATGGAGACGAAAGCGCAGCAGACGGGCGAAATGCGCGGGGAAACTCGATCCAGCTTCTCGCCTTCGATTCGCTCACTGGGTGATTCAATCCACGTCCTGGTTCTCAAAGGGCTTCAGTAGGCGACTTTCCTGTAGTAGCGGCGGGTAGTCAGTGGATGATCCCGCTTGACTTCGAGGTGGGCGCTGACCCGTTCCAGCAACGCGGAGGCAATTGCGGGTGAGACCATTTCCCGTACGGGGTCCGATATCCCCGGCATATCGACATCGTCCGTGTCCAGGACTCGTACCTTGTTTGAGATCGTCCCGGCAAATTCCTCGACCCTGTTCTCGAGTTCCCGAGAGGGTCCGCTTCCCTTCAGCAGGATCAGGCTGACTTCGGGCTCGAGCAACTCGAGCGTGCCGTGGAAGAAATCCGCTGCGTGAATCGGCCGGGTCCGGATCCACTGCATCTCCTCGAGAATGCAGGTCCCGTAGTACCAGGCTTCCGCCCAGAGCGGCCCGGCGGCGGAAATGATGTGGTAATCCTCGTCGCGAAAGGCTTCGGCCCACTCCTCGGCGCGATCTTCGAAAGCGGCCTTTGCGTCAACGAGCAGTTCGGGAAGCTTCTTCAGTTCGCTGACGACCGAGTCGTAGTCAACCCTGTCTGGCTCCCGCCGGAGCACCGAAAGCGCGACAAGCAGGGACTGGAGATAGAACGACTCCGACGAGGTGTCATCTTCGGCGAAGTTGGTGAAGTTGTGATCGACCGACCCGGCGATGGGTGAATCCTCGTGACCGGTCAGGGCGATAGTGACGGCGCCGACCTCCCGACTGGCTTCGACCAGTTCGATGCTCTCCATCGTGGTCCCTGACAGTGAGGGGATGATCACGACCGCGTTCTCGTCGAAGTAAACGGGCCTGATCGCCATCATTTCGGCTGGCCGGTCCCAGAAGACCGGGAAGCGGGATCGCCGCATAAGCAGTTGCGCCGCCGGCTGCATCAGCATCCCGGCCCCTCCCGCTCCGGCGAAGATCAAGGTTTTCTTGCCCCCGTCCAGCAGGTCGCCGATTGTCCGGTCCAGTCCTTCGGCGAGGTTGACCGCGCCGGACTGGATATCCAGGTATCTGTCTACATCGAAATTAAGCATCATTCACCTTGTTCATGCGCATGTTGATCGGGGTTATTGACCTGGGTCAGGAAGGCTCCTGCCACTTGCGGCAGGATTCCCGGACGACCAGTTCGGTTTTCAGGCGGAGTTGTTTCGGATCTCCCGTCCAGCCGTTGATCCGGTCGTTCAGCAGCCGTCCGGTTGCCTGGCCCAGCGCATAGACCGGTTGCCGGACCACGGTTATTGGCGGGGACACGAGCCGCATCCACTCCGAATCGTCAAACCCGACGAGCGACAGGTCTTCGGGAATCTTCAGTCCGAGTTCCGCCGCCGCCGCGAGAACCGCTGCGGTCATCGTGTTGGTGGTGGCGAAAATCGCGTGGGGGCGATCGGGAGAGTTCAGCAGTTCAGTGGCAGCGAGCAGGCCGCCTTCAAGTCTGGGCGTGCCTTCCGCTCGTAAGGACGGGGAAGTCGCTAAACCGTTTTCCTCGAGCACCTGCTCGTAGCCCTGGATTCGCTCGCGAACCGACGAGATGACGGGCGGCTCGGTAACCAGCCCGATTTCGCGGTGGCCGAGATTGACCAGATGTCGGGTCGCGCTGGCGGCCCCGGCAACGTTGTCGACCAGCACCGAGTCGACGTCAAGTCCGGGCAGGTCGCGGTCGATCACGACCAGTGGAATCCGGTTGCCCAGCTTCTCGATCGAACTCGCGTCCGAACCGGGCGCGGGAGCGACGACCAGACCGTCGACCGAGCGGGTGTCGAAAACCTCGAGCGCCTGACGTTCCATGTCCCAGTTTTCGTCGGCGTTTGCCAGAACCACGGTGTAGCCCGCTTCCTGAACTACATCGGAAAGTCCGCGGGCCACAGTTGCGAAGAACGGATTTTCGATGTCGCCGATTACCAGCCCGATGCTCTTGGTCGTGCCCGAGGCGAGCGCCCGGGCGACGGCGTTGGTTCGGTACCCCAGCTTGGTCGCCGCCTGTTCGACGCGCTGGCGGGAATCCTCGCTGATCGACCCGTAGCCGCCCAGTGCCCGGCCGGCCGTAGCCTGGGAAACACCGGCGAGCGAGGCCACATCCTGAAGAGTCACCCGACCGTCGGTCATGTTTCCGTCTCTTTCGCTCATGAAATGTCGGCCCAGATCGTCTTCAGGTTCGAGTATTTCTCCATCGCGGCGAGCGACCGGTCAACGCCGATCCCCGACTCCTTGAAACCCCCGAAGGGAAGTGAATTATCGCCGCGGTCGTAGCAGTTGATGTAAACGGTTCCCGCCTTGAGGGCGCGCGCGACGCGGTGGGCCCGGCCAAAGTCCGAGGTCCAGATCGCGGCGGCGAGTCCGTATCTCGAGCCATTGGCGAGTCGCGTGGCCTCGCCCCGTTCTTCCAGCTCGATCGCGGCGAGCACCGGGCCGAAGATCTCCTCTTGCGCAACCGGCATCGAGTTGTCGACCGAGCCGAGAATCGTCGGTTCCATGAAGTACCCCCCTGTGGCCTCGAGGGTCTCGCCTCCGCCGCTGACCACGGTCGCCCCGTCGGACTTTGCGGCGGACACGTAACCGAGAGCCCGGTCGAGGGCCGGCCGGTCGACCAGTGGGCCCATCTTCGCCGAGGCGTCGAGCGGGTCTGCCGGCGCCCACTTGAGGCTTTCCCGGGCAACTCGACTTACGAAGTCTTCATAGATCGGTCGCTCGACTATGAGTCGGGATCCCGCGTTGCAGACCTGACCGGCACCGTGGAAGATCGTCTCCGCGGCAAACTCTGCGGCCCGGTCGAGGTCGGGCGCATCGGCCAGCACCACGTTGGGAGACTTCCCGCCGCATTCCAGCCAGACGCCTTTCATGTTCGACTCGGATGAATAGGCGAGGAAGGCCTTGCCGATCGAAGTCGAACCGGTGAACGTGATCGCGTCGACGTCCATGTGGAGGCCCAGCGACCGCCCGGCCTTCTCGCCGGTTCCCGGCACGACGTTGAGGACGCCGTCCGGAAGACCGGCTTCGGAGGCAAGCTCGGCCAGCCTGATCGCCGCCAGCGAAGATTGCTCGGCCGGTTTCAGCACGATCGAGTTTCCAGCCGCGAGCGCGGGAGCGACCTTGTAGATCGGCATCATCAGGGGGAAGTTCCAGGGCGTGACGGCCCCGATCACTCCCTTCGGCTCGCGCACCGACATGCCGAGTGATTTCGCATCGGTGGGAACCGTATTTCCGTAAACCTTGTCCACCGCTTCGGCGAAGAAGGCGAGCTCGCGACAGGAGGAATCAACTTCACCGATCGCGTCGGTGATCGGCTTGCCCATTTCCAGCGAGATCAACAGACCGATCTCTTCCCGGTCGGCCTGGATCCGATCGACCAGTTCGTGGAGCACGCGCTTGCGTACCCGGGGATGAGCTTCGGACCACTGGCCCGACTCGAACGACCTGCGCGCCGCGCTGACCGCCGCATCCACGTCGGCCGCGTCGCATGCGGCAATCCTGGCGAGCACAGACCCGTCTCTCGGTTTGACGGTCTCCATCTGCCCGCCCGAAATCGCATCGGCGTGCGAGCCGTCGATGAAGGCGCGCCCCTCGAGCTCGATCTGCTCCGCCCTCCTGTGCCAATCGATGTCGAATCTCATTGCTTCAGGCTGTCCAGTCATCTACTCATCCTTCGTCGGGCACAGGTATTCGACAAGTTCGGGGCTGGCAGCGACGGCGATGTCACGAGCCGGGTCGGCGATTCGTATTTCGCCTCCGGCCTGGGCTACGAGGAGCTCGCCGCCGATGTAGTCCCAGAGCCGCTCCGAGCGCTCGTAACTGACCACGTCAAGCCGGCCTGCCGCGAGCCAGGCAAAGTCGAGAGCCATCGAACCGGACTCGCGCCGGCCCCGCGACCGACGGAACTCCATCTCCAGGGGCTGGGCCGGCTCGCGGTGATCGTACGGCCGGTTGTCCGCGACCAGGGCATCCTCGATTCGGGCGACCGCACGCATATTCGAAAGACCCGGGCCTGAAGTCAGACCGACATCTTCCCGGGCGACGAAGATCTCCTCTCGCAGAGGATCGAACGTGACGGCCAGCACTGCCTCGCCTCGAATCAAGAGCGCGATCGCAACGGCCCAACGGGGATAGCCGGCAGCGAAGTTGGCGGTTCCGTCGAGTGGATCGACGCACCACACCCGGGCCGATGTGCCGTCTGAGCTTCCGCTCTCTTCGCCCAGGAAGCCATCCTCTGGCCACTTGCTCCTCAGGTGGCCGATGATCGCCTGTTCGGCGTCGAGGTCCGACTGGGTTACCACGTCCTGACGCACTGCTTTGCTCCGGGTTTCCACGACCCCGTTCTCGAAACACCGGCGAAGCATCGGACCGACCATGACGGCCGCTTCGGTCGCCGCGGCAGCTTCCAGTTCTAGATCCATGCGGGCCTCCCGGACGAGATCAACTGGCGCGCTTCGCCGAGCAGCTTGCGGCTGGCATCGAGCATCCGGGCCTCAGGCAGGGCATCGATCTGATTCGCCTTGCCGACCCCGGTGATCCTTCGGGCGATCTCGGCCCCGGCGAAGCGAATGGCCAATTCGTACTGGCCGACGAGCCAGCGATCGAGGAAGGGGTCGGGGAACGTCCGGTCGGTCCGCCGGCTCCAACCGTCGCGCACCTCTTCCTCAAACGCGTCCCAGAAGCGGGCCGTGAGCAAATCGCAGGCCTTTGCGCCGGCAAGGTCACCCTCGAACTCGAGGGCAACGGCAGCGACCCTCAGGTGCCCGATGAACTCCCCCACGTCCCACGCAATCGGTCCGTACCGGGCGAACTCGGCGTCGAAGACTCGAAGGTCGTCCCCGGCCACCATGACGCTGCCGGTGTGGAGATCGCCGTGAATGAGTCCTTCGTGGACCGTCCGGAAGATGAACTTGAGTTCCCCGATCCTGGCCTGAAGCGACGGGTCGGCCAGCATCTCCCCGAATTCTTCGTGCAGGTCCGCGTGGCAGTGATCCAACGGCTCGCTTTCCCAGGGCTGGTCGAACACGACTTGTTCCATCAGCTCGGCCAGTTCGGGATTTTCGGCCTCGACGAGACGGGCAGAGAACTCCGCCGGGTCGAGAAAGAAGGGCGAAGTGTTGAGAAAGGCCCTGGCGAGCAGGCGACCCACCCGTTCGACGTTTGCGGTCTGGTCGTCGGCACCGAAGGCATCGGCCAGGATGGCGAACCCCGAAAGGTCCTCCATCGCCAGCACGTGGTTGTCCGCGTCGAAATCGAAGATCTCCGGCAGGAGTCCCTCGGCGAAGGGAGTCCACTTTTCGAACAGGTTCGCTTCGCGGGTGGTCCGTTCGGCGGTCAGCTCCCAAGTCTCGATGATTCTGACCCAGGGCAGTCCCTGCTTCAGAACGATCGAACCACGGTCACCCTGCACGATGTAGACGCCGTTGATGTTGCCGTCATCGGGCATCTCGACCTGGGTCACCGTGCCGACACGGTCACCGAGATGCGGTCGCTCATCCAGGTAATCCGGAATGTTTTCCCCGCTCAGAATCATGAAGTCGGCCGGTCGGGTCACTGTTTCGCTCCCGGCCCGGACTCGGGATCTGCTTCCAGCGACGGCGCCATCGCTGCCACCTTCCTGGTGACCGGGTTTGGAATCGTTCCCTGCTCTTCGGCTTTGCCGCTCTGGCGTACGGCGGACCTGACGATATGCGCGCCGATCGTTCGCAGCGGCTCGCGCGGGAGCCGGATTGGCCGCCTCGTGACGAGCCGGTTGCCGCTCCAGAAGTCGTCACGCTCGCAGGCGAGCGAAGCGAGAATCCTGCCGCCGAGGGCCGACCCGACCACACCGCTTCCGCTCCAGCCGACCCCGTAGAGGGGACCCCGCCTGTCGGTCTGGCCAAAGATCGGAAACCCGTCGATGGTCCGGTCCACCGCCCCGGACCAGGCTGTGGCGGGCTCGGCCGACCCGAGTTTCGGATAGACGCGTTTCATCGAAGTGATTACGTCCCGACGCCATCTTGTCGCTCCGCCCGAGTGCCGGCCGATGCGATTGAAGGGAGCGATCCTGCCGCCGCCACGGCCGAATGCGAGCCGGCGATCTCCGCGAAGCGACCAGTAGAGCACTCTCGGCTGTGAATCACACGCCGCCAGTCCGACCTCGGGAAGGTGTTCGTCGGAAATCTCGTGAAGCGGATTGGTCAGCACGATGTCCGAGCCAACCACGTAAAGGTACGGCTGAAGTGCTCGGTTCCGGGCGGCCCACGCGTTGGTGGTCAGGATGACCTTTCCCGCCGCGGTATCCCCGTTCGGGGTCCTGACCGACGCCGGTCCGTGGCCGGAAACCTCGAGTACCGGCGTCCTTTCGAAGACCTCGACCCCGAGTTCGGTCGCTTCCTGCTTCAGCGCGTCAACAAGTCCCTGGGGGTTTACCGTCCCACCGGTAGATTCGAATACCCCGGACCGGGTGACGCTCGTTCCCGTCTTTTCTTCAAGTCTTGCGCCGCTCAGTTGCGCGAAGGGTTCGACACCCTGCGCGTCACACTCGGCGAGACATGCGTCCCAGCTTCCCTGCTGTGCTTCGGTTGAGGCCGTCCAGAGCCAGCCTGACTGCCTGAAGTCGACCTCGGGGTGCCGGTTCGAAAGCTCCCCGATCCGCTCAATGGCCGCCACCGATTCATCGGCGAGGAGCTTTGCTTCCTCGCGTCCGCAGATGGTCGACAGGGTCGGGATCTGATTCCACCAGCTGTGCACCTGTCCCCCGTTACGGCCGGAAGCGCCGAATCCGCAGTGTTCGCGTTCGAGCACGATGATCCGCGATCCCGGTGCAGTCCTCGCCAGCTCGATCGCCGTGTGGAGGCCGACGTAGCCGCCACCGACGATCACAAAGTCGGCCTTTGAAGGGACCGGGCTCCGCGGGCAACTTTCGTTGCCCGCGGATTCGGTATCTGGATTGCCCGGCCTCACTGACCTACTTGGCCGGGTACAGGAACTTCGAGACTTCCGGATCGTCGATGTTGTCCTTGGTGGCAACGACGATGCCGGTCTTGGTGACTTCCGGATCGGGCTTGGTCCCGTTCTCCACGTAGTCGGCAGCCTGCTCGACCGAGATCTTGCCCATGTCGTACGCCTTCTGGACGATCAGGGTGGAAATCGTTCCCTGCTTCAACGCCTGGACTTCGTCCGGGGCGCCGTCATAGGCGACCACGGGGATGTCGCCATCCTTGCCGGCCGACTTCAGGGCGTTCACGGAACCAATCGCCGCCGCCTCGGTCGAGGCGAAGATGCCAGCCAGGTCCGGGATCGACTCGAGCGTCGCGGAGACCTTGGTGGCTACCGCAGCCGCATCATCAATCGCGTAAACGGGCGTCGCCTGACTGACGTTCGGGAAGTCGGCTTCCAGGGTGTCGTCGAACCCTTGCTGGCGTTCGTCGACAGCCGTCGCGCCGGGGGTGTAGCCCACGTAGAGCACCTCGCCCTTGCCGCCAACGGCCTCGCCCAGCGCCTTGCCGGCTGCCTTGCCGCCGACGGTGTTGTCCGAGGTAACCAGGCTCATCCGCAGCGACGTGTCGCTGATGTCGGTGTCGACCATGATCGCCTGGGCGCCGCCGTCGACGATCTGCTTGACCGGAGCGACCAACGCGTTGGCGTCGAACGGCTCGAGAATCAGAACGTCCGGCTTGGTCGCGGCAACCGACTGCAGCTGTTCGACCTGCGAGTCAACTTCGGGCTTGGGCGGCGACTGCACGGTCAGGTCCACGTTATTGGCTTCGGCGGCATCCTCGGCTCCGTGCTGGATCGCCAGACAGAATGCACAGCCGGACTGAAGGGCCAACTCCAGGGTCACCTTCGGCTGGTCTCCCGACCCGTCGGAGTCGCTGGATCCACAGCCCACCCCCACGACCCCGAGGGCCAGGACGGCAACCAGCAGCACCAGTGCCTTCCATTTGTTTTTCAGCGACATCTACTCCTCCTTGTTCAAAACGACGCGTTCTTGTTGCGCCGTAATTGGTCTACGTACACAGCGGTGAGCAAGACGATTCCGACCGCCACGTTCTGCCAGAACGGGTCGATCTGCAAGATCACGAAGCCGTTCAGAAGAACGGCCGGGATGAACACCCCGATGATGGTTCCGAACATCCGCCCGCGCCCGCCGAACAGACTGGTGCCGCCGATCACGGCGGCGGCGATGGCGGCCAGGGCATCCTGGGAATGGGCGGAAAGCGAGGCGACGCCGAAGCGGGAGACGTCGATGGTCGCCACGATGCCGGCGAGGACGCCGATCATCACGTAGAGGATGAACATGTGGCGGTTGACGTTGACGCCGGCCCGCCTCGCCGACTCGGCGTTCGAGCCGATCGCGTAGTTCCTGAGGCCAAACCTGGTCCTCGAAAGCAGAACCCACAGGACGGCTGTGACTGCCGCGGCCACTACCACCGGCCAGGGCAGGATTCCGAATGCCTGACCAAGTCCGAACTTCTCCTGGAGCGGGACCGGAATGTTCGCGACGTTGACCCCATCGGCCAGAACCTGGGCCAGGCCGAGGGCGATCCCGAGTGTGCCCAGGGTCGCGATGAAGGACGGGATCCTGAGCCGCACGATGATCAGGCCGTTGAAGACTCCCCAGGCTGCTCCCGAAGCCAGGGCTACCACGACGCCGACTCCGATAGCCAGCCCGAGGTGGTCGTAGTTGCCGGTCGCAATCGCGTCTTCGGCCCCTGACATTCCCCCGACCACCTTCGCGGTGAGTACCGAACTGAACACGATCACCGAACCGATCGAAAGGTCGAGACCGCCCGCGATCAGCAGCACCGTAACACCCGCCGCGAGCACCATCAGGGTGGAGGCGTTGACCATCACGTTCTTCAGGTTGTCGACGGTCAGGAACGTTCCGGTCGGAGTCAGGATCGCGAAGACCAGCACCAGCACCAGCAGGACCGAACCAATCGAAATGTCTTCGAGCCGTTCCCGCGGCATGCCGGCCAGGATTCCCTTGAGACCGGCAGCCGGGCGCTTGCCTGAGCGTGTCGTCTCCGGACTACTCATGTTCCGGCCCTTCCATCCCGGCGAGGGTCAGGGTCAGGTCCTGAAGGTTGGTCTCGGAACTCTTGAAGGTGGCGACCCTCTGACCGAGGCGCAGCACCGAGATTCGATCGGCCACCCGAAGGACGTCGGGCATGTTGTGGGAGATCAGGAGAATCGAGAGCTTCTTCTCGTCCCGCATTCGGGTAATCAGTTCGAGCACGAACTCGGTCTGCCTCACGCCGAGGGCAGCGGTCGGCTCGTCCATGATGATCATGTTCGAACCCCACACCGCCGCCCTGGCCACGGCTACCGCCTGGCGCTGGCCCCCGGAGAGCGATCCCACCGGTTCGTTCAGCGAAGGCAGGGTGACGCCGAGTTCGGTCAGGTACTTGCGGGTACGTACCCTCATCTCGTTGCGATCGACGAAGCCGAGCCGCCGGGTAAATCCCTTCCTGAGCGGCTCCCGCCCGAGGAAAACATTCTCCCCGGCCGGCAAAGAATCGGCCAGCGCCAGATCCTGGAAGACGGTTTCGATGCCAACTGCCTGGGCCGCGCCGGGGTTGCCGAATTCGTAGCGCTGTCCGCGCACCCGGAGTTCGCCTTCGTCGGGAGTGATGACGCCGGAAAGAGTCTTGACTACGGTCGACTTGCCGGCGCCGTTGTCTCCGACCAGGGCGTGCACCTCGCCTTCGGCGATCTCGAGATCGACTCCGCGGAGCGCCTCGACGTGCCCGAACGTCTTCTTCAGACCCTTGATCTCGACCAGTGGCCCGGCTGCGGTGCTCATGCCACTTTCTCCGGTCGATGGTTCAGCCAGGCCCCGAGGTTCCTGCACATTTCCTCGCCGGCTTTGGTACCCGCCTGCATCGCTGCTTCGAGACTTGACCCTTCGAGGTGCGCGATGACGAAATGCGCGATGAACGAGTCACCGGCCCCGCAGGTGTCGACCGCCTGGATCTCGTTGCCAGCCACGGAAACCGACTCGCCGGTGCCACGAGCCCTGCTCCCGTGGCGACCACACATAGCCACCGCGATCTTCGCTCCTCCTTGGAGAGCGCTCTCAAGAAGGGCATCGGTTTCCGGACCCGGTTCACCTTCCCAGGAATAGAACGCAACGTCCAGGCCTTCGAGGCCTTCGGTCACCGGCCGGACGGAAAAGTCGAAGCTGAGTCCACGACGATCCGCCCGGAAGTCCCGGATCAGATCTGCGGCGTTCGGCGAAAGCGATCCGTGGACCCAGTCGGTGTGACCGAGCACCGCGATATTCGAAGGATCGGGGGCGAATGCCTCGGAGACGCCGAAATGCTCGGCCAGAATCTGCTTTTCCCCGTCCTCGTCGAGACTGAGTTCGGTCAGACCGGTGGCTCCAGGAAGCGTTTCGATTAGGGAATCATCAAGACCGGCCCTGAGAATCTCGGCCCGCAGCCACGCTCCTGCCTCATCATCACCGACCGGACCCATGTAGCTCGCATTGGCTCCTAGTCCGTTCCAGGCGACCGCCACATTGAGAGCGTTTCCGCCCGGGAACCAGCCCTGGTCCTGGTAGTGATCGATGCAACAATCACCGACCGTCGCCACCCTGAAGTCGCGGACCGTACTCACCGGGAACCGTCTTCCGCGAAATCAGAATTCGAGTGCCGTCGACGGGCGAATGAATCCTCCGCCAAGAGCATTGACTGGACTGAGAGCGCTCTCACTGATTCGCAAAGTAGCAGGTTTGAAATCATCGGGCAACCTGACTCGCCGCCCTGACCGATCGGGATACCCCAGATCGCGCCGCTAACCGCCCGCTTCGTCGAGACTTATCTCTGGCGCTTTCGTCGCGTGTTGCCTTGTACTCGGTCCAGTAGGGAGTCGAGCCCTCGGCCGGGATCTGAAAGCAGCTAGGAACTGAGAACTTCGTCGAACGCGGTGTAGGTGTCGGCGTCAAAGAGCACGAAGGTGACCTCGAGCCCGTAGCCATGTTCGCGCACGGAATCCACCGCGATCTGTGCTGCTTCAGCCAGCGGATACCCGTAGGTCCCGGCAGAAATTACCGGGAAAGCGACTGTCTTCACCTGGTACTCGCGCGCAAGATCAAGGCTGCTCTCATAGGCCCGCGCAAGCAGCTCGGCCTCAGCTCCATCGTGATCGCCGTAAACCGGGCCAACCGCGTGGATCACCCAGGTGACCGGCAGATCAAATCCCTTGGTCGCCAACGCATCCCCAACCTCAATGGGACCATGAGCCTCAAGTTCGAACTGCCCTTCCTCGTCCAAACCGGGACCGGCCGCGTCAGAGATCGCCCTCGCAACTCCTCCCCCATGCACTAACCGGGAGTTCGCCGCATTGACGATCGCATCCCCTTCGAACTTGGTGATGTCTCCTCGTCTGAGAGCGATGCCCACTTGGCGAGACTATCCAGGCGCAACTCAGCTCGGACGAAACTTCTTGACCAATTCCTTCAATTTGGCCATAGAAAGCCAGGGGGCCTCTCGGTGAATCATCCGATGGCAGTTTGAGCAGACCAGAGCAAGATCATCGAGCTTGGTCTTGTGCCCCGGGTCCAGCTGACTGACCGGGAGCGTGTGATGACACTCGATAAAACCTTTGCCCCGAGAACCATAAGCGCGATCAAAGTCGAACTGACAGGCTTCGCATAGCAGCCTTCCGGTCTCATCGAAAACCTTTGACTTCTTAGCTTCGACGATCTTCGAGTTTCGTTCTCTGTACTGATGAGTCCGCGTCAAAACACGTCCCTCAGGAGCGTCGGCGTAGTCGATCGTTTCGTATCCCGCGTCTTCAAAAAGAGACTTCTTCAACTCACCGATATTCGACCTAATGTTTTTGGCGGTCTCCTCCAGAAGCTGGGGTGATCCCCAGAACTCATCCCAGACCAGCTTGTCTCCTTCTCCACCATTTGGGAGACCCGCCGCGGTTACGGTCTCGTCAAACACAGCAAAGTTCCCGAGCTTTCTGCCCACGGAACCTTGGCTTCGGAAACTGGGGCTCTCGGCCAGTTCAGGTTCAATCGGAATCGACCGCAAGAGTTGACTCAGATTCCGCATGCTGTCGGCACTTGCGCTGTAACCCTCTTGGCGATACAGATCGAGGCACAAGATCAGTTCATCACTGAGCCAAACATTTTTTCTAGAACGCGCCACTGAATCTTCTCCGCTTATTACCAGAATTGCCTTGTGAGCAGCCAGGATAGACCCAAGTTATAAATGTGTGGACGACACGCAACGCACCTGTTCGTTTGCTCGACTACGTCTTAGCCAAGTCTGAGCTTATGGCCGTTCAGCCATAACGAAGCTCTAGCCCGATCGGAAGCTTGACGCTTTGAATCTGATGATTTGGGACAGCCTCGCTCGCAATGAGCGGGAGATTGGACGGCTTCGACCCGATCGATGATCGGTTCGATCGCATGGAAGATCGAATTGATTGCCAGTAGATGACTTCAGTTCGAAGGTTCCACAGCTTCCAGCGCACCATTATTATGACGTCGTCGGAGCAATCCTGGCCACGATGGATGCAGAAGTCGTTGCACTTACCAGACCTCACGGGGCACCGAAATCCGCTTGGGGAGTGCGTTAGGGGTGCCTAATGGGGGGTGCCGGTGGGGTTGAGTCGGTAAGATCTAATTCCTAGCCGCATTGTCGGCTTATTGTCCGGGTTTATCCGCAGCTGGCCTTCTGCCGAGCGGCTTGCCGGACCCCCTCCCAATCACCTCATGAGCACAGAAACCACAAAGATTCCCGTCTGCCCGGTCTCCGAACTTGAGCCCGGTGACCGCCGCATCATCGAACACGAGGGCGAGTTTCTCGCGGTCGTGAACTGCGACGGCGAGCTGTTCGGGATCGAAGACCGTTGCTCGCATGACGACGGTCCGCTGGCGGAGGGCGAGATCAACCAGGCCGAATGCACCGTGGAATGCCCGCGGCACGGCTCCCTCTTCGACTTGCGGACAGGCAAGCCGAAGACCCTGCCGGCCTACCAGCCGGTCAAGACTTTCCCTGTCGAGGTAATCGACGACACCATCACGCTGGAGGTTTGAACGTGGCTACTGCCGAAGTACTCGCCGAAAAAGAGAAGGTCCAGGGGATCAATGCTGACTACGCCGAAAAGTTCGGCTTCAGCGATCCCGAAACCGGCTACGCCTACAAGGCCCCGAAGGGGCTGACCCGCGAGATCGTCGAGCAGATCTCCGAGTACAAGGACGAGCCGCAGTGGATGCGGGACTTCCGGCTCAAGGCGCTGGAGATCTTCGAGAGCAAGCCGACCCCGCAGTGGGGCGCCGACCTCGACCAGATCGACTTCGATGACATCCATTACTTCGTTCGCGCCTCCGAGAAGAACAGCCGCGACTGGTCCGAGGTCCCCGAGGACATCAAGAACACTTTCGACCGCCTGGGCATCCCCGAGGCCGAGCAGAAGTTCCTCTCCGGCGTCGGTGCGCAGTACGAATCCGAGGTCGTCTACCACCAGGTGAACGAGAAGCTCGAAGCGCAGGGCGTGATCTTCACCGACATGGACACCGCGCTCCGCGAGCACGAGGACATCATCAAGGAGTACTGGGCGACCGTGATCCCGGCCAACGACAACAAGCTGGCCGCGCTCAACTCTGCGGTCTGGTCCGGCGGCTCCTTCGTCTACGTGCCGAAGGGCGTGAAGGTCGAGATGCCGCTCCAGGCCTACTTCCGGATCAACACCGAGAACATGGGCCAGTTCGAGCGGACCCTGATCATCGCCGAAGAAGATTCCGACGTCCACTACATCGAGGGCTGCACCGCCCCGGTCTACTCGACCGACTCGCTTCACTCCGCGGTGGTCGAGATCATCGCCAAGCCCGGTGCCCGGGTCCGCTACACGACCGTCCAGAACTGGTCGCAGAACGTCTTCAACCTGGTCACCAAGCGGGCGATCGCCGAGGAGCGGGCGACCATGGAATGGGTCGACTGCAACCTCGGTTCGAAAGTCACCATGAAGTACCCGGCGATCTACCTGCTCGGCGAAGGCGCCCACGGCGAAGTGCTGTCGATCGCCTTCGCGGGCGAAGGCCAGCATCAGGACGCCGGCGCGAAGATCATCCACGGTGCCCCGAACACGACCTCGTCGGTCTTCTCGAAGTCGATTTCCAAGGACGGCGGACGCTCCACCTACCGCGGCCTGCTCGAAGTCGCCGACGGCGCCACCGGGACCAGGTCCAAGGTGGTCTGCGACGCATTGCTGCTCGACGAGAAGAGCCAGTCCGACACCTACCCGACCATTCGAATCGGCGAATCCGACGCCGATATGGGCCACGAAGCCACCGTCTCCAAGGTCGGCGACGACATGCTCTTCTACCTGCAGAGCCGCGGGCTCTCCGAAGAGGAAGCCTCGAAGATGATCGTCAACGGCTTCATCGAACCGGTGACCAAGGAACTGCCGATGGAGTACGCGGTCGAACTGAACCGGCTGATCGAGCTGCAGATGGAGGGCTCAATTGGCTAGCGCCGAGCTGGCAGTTGACGCACCCGCCTGGCTCGTCGAGCGGCGGGAAAAGGGCGCTGCCCTGGTCGAGACGATCGAACTCCCCCACGCCAAGACCAAGGGCTGGGAGTTCACCGACATCTCGCGGCTCGATCTCGACTCCTACGAGAACTCGCCGGCCGAGGTGACGATCAGCGGTGGCAGCGACGAAATCATCGTCCTGCCGCTGAGCGAGGCGTTGGCCTCCCACTCCGATCTGCTCGCCGAAAAGCTTGGTTCGCTGGTCTCGATCGAGGACCCCTTCGTGGCCCGCAACGAGGCCACCCTGAATGACGGCGTGCTCGTCTACGTGCCGAAAAACGTTGAGTGCGAGGAAGCGATCAAGGTCGATCTGAAGCTCGACACCGACGGCGCTGCGGTGAACTGGCGCACCCTGGTCGTGCTCGAGGAAGGCGCCAAGGCCGAGGTCTGGGAGCACTACGGCTCCGCCTCCGACGAGACCGACGCACTGCTCAACACCGTGGTCGAACTGGTCGTCGGCCAGGCCGCCAACCTTCACTTCGTCGCGACACAGGACCTTTCCGAGAAGGCCTGGCTCTTCTCGACCCAGCGGGGCGAGGTCCAGCGGGACGGCTCGCTCGACTGGGCAACCCTCGGTTTCGGCGGTGGCGGCGGCAAGGTCCGCATGACCACCAACCTGGCCGGGCCTGGCTCCGATGCCAAGGTCACTGGCGGATACGCCGGCGGCAACTCGCAGCACATCGACTACGACACGCTGCAGGAGCATGCGGCCGAACACACCACCTCGGACCTGGCCTTCCGCGGCGTTCTGGCCGACAAGTCCTCGGCTGTCTGGCGCGGCATGATCAAGGTCGACGAAGGCGCCCAGCAGACCGACGCCTTCCAGGAGTGCCGCAACATGCTGCTCTCCACCGACGCTCACGCGGACGCGATCCCCGGGCTCGAGATCCTCGCCGACGACGTCGCCTGCACCCATGCGGCGGCGATCGCCCAGGTCGACAAGGACCAGCTCTTCTACCTGGAAAGCCGCGGCCTCAGCGAGGAAACCTCCCGCAGCCTGGTGGTTGAAGGCTTCCTGCAGTCGCTGGTCGAGCGGCTCGGCGAAGGCCCCGTCCGGGACGAGATCGCCGAGCGGCTGGAAACCCGCCTGGCCGAGATCCTCTGAAGCTGCCGCCTGAAATCACCACCGTCATCTTCGACATGGACGGGGTGCTGATCGACACCCAGGCGGCCGTTCACGACGCATACACCGCCTGGGCCGGGGAGAACGGGCTCGACCCGCAAGAAGTCCTCGCCATCATCCACGGCCGCCGTACCGTCGAGGTCGCGCAGATCTTTGACGTGGACGAAGACGTCGAAGCGGAAGCGGACCGAATCGAGAAGGCGATCGCCGAGCGGGCCCGGGCCGAAGACGGGATCGAACCGGTTTGCGAGCTCTACCGCTCCCTTGACCGCGGCCGGGTTGCCGTCGCCACCTCGGCCCGTCTCGAAACTGCGCTCACCAACCTGCGGGTGCTCGGACTCGAGCATCCCGAGGTTCTGGTCACCGGCCAGGACGTCGAATCCGGCAAGCCCTCCCCGGACCCCTACCTGCTCGCTGCCGAGCGGCTGGGCGTCGAGCCGGCCGAATGCGTCGTGGTCGAGGACGCGCCGGCCGGAATCAAGGCGGGAAAGGCCGCCGGCACCTTCGTGGTCGCATTGACCACCACCCACGAAGCGATTGACTTGGGCGAAGCCGACCGGGTGATCGCCCCCGGGCAACTCGAAGACCTGTTCACATCGGCTGAGCCTTCAAGCGGCGCCTGAAGCGCTCTACTTGACCTTGCCGGTCCGTTTGAGGTTGATCTTCAGCACCGACTCCCCGGCGGTGCTGGTACTGACCACCTGAACCGCAAGGCTCTTCAACCCCTTCTTGCCCTTCTGGTCCTTGAAGAGATTGCGGGCCGCGACGGTCATCGGGATCGAGACCGTCTTCGACTTGCCGGGGTTGACCGTGATGCCGGTGACCATCCCGATCAGCACCCCGGCCCCGCGGGCCTTCTGGTTCTTGGGGGCGCCGTGGATGTCGATCCTGGTCTTTGCGCAGGAGGCGGCGCTGGCCGGGCAGCTGACCTTGACCGTGGCCTTGGTGCCCTTGGCCGAGACCGGGCCACTGACCTTCAGCTTCTGAACGGTCGGGGTCGGGTCGGGACCGGGCCGGCTCGCAGCCCAGTCAGCCATGGTCTGCGAGCTGCTGTAACCGGGGGCGAGGTCAACCGACCGGCGGTCATCCGGCAGGATCTTCGCGGCCGGGGCCTTGACCAGGCCACCGAGCCCGCCCGGGCTCTCGATCACCGGCAGCCGGAGGACGAGGTCATGGACCGTGATCGTCTGCTGCATGTCGGAGGGTCGCCCGTAATTGGACAGGTTGAGTGACGAAGGCGGCGTGCTCGCGTCCTTCGGCAGCAGCTCCAGCCGGGCGATATGACCCTCCTTGAAGGTCCAGGCGCCGGGATGGAGCTGGAACACCTGGTAGCCGCTCGCGTTGGGCCGGTAGAGCTGGCGGGCCACGAGCTGCTTGGTGTTGTCGGGCGCGACGTCAACCAGGCGCGCGGCGATCTCGGATTCTCTGCCGCCCCCTTCGAAGTCGGCGATCACGGTCGGCGAGCCGAGCAGGGTGAAGCCACCAGCCGGTGCCGGGTCGGATTCGTAGTTCGCCGTGCCGGGTTCCCTGGCGCCGCTCGGGCTGGCGCAGGCATTGTTGGCGATGACCCCGTAAGCGTTGGCGACATCGGCACTGCCACCATCGGGCTCAATCGTCTGGTCGGCCTTGCCTCCCTCGACCGTGATCTCACCCGGGGCGAGCGAAGCCCAGTTGGCGGCCGTGTACGGCCCGGCCGAGGGTTCTGCGTTGGGGCAGACCTCGGTGTAGGCGGTCACGTTGTTTGCCGGCTTGGCGCCAGCCCCGGTCAGGTAGTAATCGATCCACTTGTCCTGGAGGCTGAACACGGCGGCACCGTCCGCCGCCTTGTTCTGAGCCCGCTGATGGCCGACGTCAGCGGCCATGAGTGCGATGTCGGCGTCGGGGTAGGTGGCGAGAGTCCGATTGATGTACCTGATTCCCTCATCGACCCCGAAGATGTCATCGGTGAAACCCAGGGAGATCAGCATCGGGGCCGGCTTCACGCTGTCATCGATGTAATAGGACGAGTGATAGGTGGTGATCTCGCTGAGCATTGCGCTGAAAGCCAGGTCGCTCTGGTACGGCTCGCCCTGGTCCATCATCAGTCGCCACCCGGTCATGTCGGCCTGGGGATAGGTTCCGACCGGCGCGTATCTGCCGATCGCGTTGCCCGAGAGGTACAGCCCGTTGATGATCGACGACTTCATGATGCCGATGTGCTCGGGGTCATAGGGGTTCTCGCGGAGGTAGTCCAGAACCCTGCCGTTGGGCGAGAGTGAATAGGCGAGGTCGGTCCAGGGGACCAGCGGAGTGGCCACCGCCAGGCTGATCGGCGTGCCGGCCGGACTCTTCCAGGGCACGAGGAAACCGTTTGGCAGCATCGTGCGGTCCTTCAGCGCGGCCAGCGCCATCGACATGCCGCCGCCGTACGAACCGCCGGTTGCGGCGATCTTGGCTGGATCGACCCAGCCCTCGTCGACCAGCTCCCCCGCAAAGTACTGGGCGTCCCGCACTTCATAACGGTCGTCCAGCATGTGGATGTACTGGCCGTCGCAGCCATCCGGATCGGCCGCGACCGAGGCGACGCTGCCGCAGGACTCGGCCATGCCGCGGTCACTCTTCGTGAAGGCCGCGTAACCCTTGTCCGTGTAGTGGGCCATCTGGGCGAAGGGGAGCTTGCTCTGACCGTAGCCGTGGAACATCATCACCAGCGGGTACGGCCCGGTGCCGAATTCGGCGGGGTCGGGCAGGGCGACGTTCACGTCAATCGGGGTTCCGTCCCAGGTCTCCGCCGTGCTGCGCGGGCTGGTGCTGCCGCATTGGAGCGAGTTGTCCCCGGCAACCGTGCACGAGATGCCGAGCGGCGGCGGTGCCGCGGCAGCCGAACCGGCTCCAATCA
>WBZM01001836.1_pt1 | contig 19620 bp, 24 predicted proteins | sample 5204271 | NCBI WGS metagenome assembly WBZM01 (sample SAMN12344346, study PRJNA552823) | activated sludge metagenome | biome: Activated sludge suspended growth; feature: Nitrification reactor; material: Wastewater; isolation source: activated sludge from nitrification reactor of wastewater...
GTCAAGCGCCGCCTGCAGCCCGGCGACAAGATGGCCGGCCGCCACGGCAACAAGGGCGTCGTGTCGCGCATCCTGCCGGTCGAGGACATGCCCTACATGGAAGACGGCAATCCGGTCGATATCGTGCTGAATCCGCTCGGCGTGCCGTCGCGGATGAACGTCGGCCAGATCCTGGAGGTCCACCTCGGCCTAGCGGCCAAGGGTCTCGGCCACAAGATCGGTGCCATGCTGCGGGCCCAGGCCAACGCCAAGGAAATTCGCGGCTTCCTCGACCAGGTCTATAACTCGAGCGGCAAGTCGGAGAATCTGGATGAGCTGACCGATGGCGAAGTCGTCGAAATGGCCAGGAACCTCGAGGGCGGCGTGCCGTTCGCGACCCCGGTGTTCGACGGCGCCAAGGAAGAGGAAATCAAGGCCATGCTGGCGCTTGCCGGCATGCCCTCCTCGGGTCAGATGACCCTGTTCGACGGCCGCACCGGTGAAGCCTTCGAACGTCAGGTCACGGTCGGCTACATGCACTTCCTGAAGCTGCACCACCTCGTCGATGACAAGATGCACGCCCGTTCGACCGGCCCGTACTCGCTGGTCACCCAGCAGCCGCTGGGCGGCAAGGCGCAGTTCGGTGGCCAGCGTTTCGGCGAAATGGAAGTCTGGGCGCTGGAAGCCTACGGTGCTTCCTACGTGCTGCAGGAAATGTTGACCGTCAAGTCGGACGACGTGAATGGCCGGACCAAGGTCTACGAAAACATCGTCAAGGGCGAGCACAAGATCGATGCCGGCATGCCGGAGTCGTTCAACGTGCTGGTCAAGGAAATCCGTTCGCTGGCGATCGATATCGATCTGGAACGTTACTGATTCAGGGCTCAGGAGTTAAACGATGAAAGCATTGCTCGATCTATTCAAGCAGGTAACCGCCGAAGAAGAATTTGACGCGATTACCATTGGCCTCGCCTCGCCCGAGAAGATCCGTTCCTGGTCCTACGGTGAAGTCAAGAAGCCGGAAACCATCAACTACCGTACCTTCAAACCGGAGCGCGACGGCCTGTTCTGCGCCAAGATCTTCGGCCCGATCAAGGATTACGAGTGCCTGTGTGGCAAGTACAAGCGCCTCAAGCACCGCGGTGTCATCTGTGAAAAATGTGGCGTTGAAGTGACGCTGGCCAAGGTTCGCCGCGACCGCATGGGTCACATCGAACTGGCCTCGCCGACCGCCCACATCTGGTTCCTCAAGTCCCTGCCGTCGCGTCTCGGCATGGTGCTCGACATGACGCTGCGCGACATCGAGCGCGTCCTGTACTTCGAAGCCTATGTCGTCTGCGACCCGGGCATGGTCAGCAACCTCCAGCGCGGTCAACTGCTGACCGAAGAGCAATATCTGGAGATGATGGAAGAGCACGGCGACGAGTTCCTGGCGCTGATGGGCGCCGAGGGGATTCGCGAACTGCTGCGCAACCTCGATCTGAACAGCGAGGTCGAATCGCTGCGCGCCGAACTCGACGTCACCAGTTCCGAAGCCAAGAACAAGAAGCTCGCCAAGCGTCTGAAGATTCTCGAAGGTTTCCAGAAGTCGGGCATCAAACCCGACTGGATGATCCTCGAAGTGCTGCCGGTGCTGCCGCCCGACCTGCGTCCGCTGGTGCCGCTGGACGGTGGTCGCTTCGCGACTTCCGACCTCAACGACCTCTACCGTCGCGTCATCAACCGCAATAACCGTCTCAAGCGCCTGCTTGAGCTCAAGGCTCCGGAAATCATCGTGCGCAACGAAAAGCGCATGCTGCAGGAGTCAGTCGACTCGCTGCTCGACAACGGCCGTCGCGGCAAGGCGATGACCGGCGCCAACAAGCGCCCGCTGAAGTCGCTGGCCGACATGATCAAGGGCAAGGGCGGTCGTTTCCGTCAGAACCTGCTCGGCAAGCGCGTCGACTACTCCGGCCGTTCGGTCATCGTGGTCGGTCCGCAGCTCAAGCTGCATCAGTGCGGCCTGCCCAAACTGATGGCCCTGGAACTGTTCAAGCCCTTCATCTTCCACAAGCTGGAAGTGCTCGGTTACGCCACTACCATCAAGCAAGCCAAGAAGATGGTCGAAGGCCAGGAACCTGTAGTCTGGGACATCCTGGAAGACGTCATCCGCGAACACCCGGTCATGCTGAACCGTGCGCCGACCCTGCACCGTCTGGGTATCCAGGCTTTCGAGCCGACCCTGATCGAAGGCAAGGCCATCCAGCTGCACCCGCTGGTCTGTGCCGCCTTTAACGCCGACTTCGACGGTGACCAGATGGCCGTGCACGTCCCGCTGTCGCTCGAAGCGCAGATGGAAGCCCGCACCCTGATGCTGGCCTCAAACAACGTGCTGTCGCCGGCCAACGGTCAGCCGATCATCGTACCGTCACAGGATATCGTGCTCGGCCTGTACTATGCGACCCGCGAGAAGATCAACGGCAAGGGCGAGGGCATGTACTTCGCCGATATCGCCGAGGTCGAGCGCGCCATGTCGGCCAAGGAACTGGATATCCACTCGCGCATTTCCGTGCGCCTGAAGCAGTACGAGCCTGCTGCGGTCGACGGCGAATGGGAGGAGAAAATCGTTCGCATCGAAACCACGGCCGGCCGCGCTCTGCTGTCGAAGATCCTGCCGAAGGGCCTGCCGTTCAAGGTCATCGACCGCGCGCTGAAGAAGAAGGAAATCTCCAAGCTGATCGACGAATCCTTCCGTCGCTGCGGCCTCAAGGAAACCGTCGTGTTTGCCGACAAGCTGATGCAGAACGGCTATGCGCTGGCGACCCGCGCCGGCATCTCGTTCTGCTCGGACGACATGCGCGTCCCGGCCAAGAAACACGAGATCATCGCGGCCGCCGAAGCCGAAGTTAAGGAAATCGAAACCCAGTACACCAACGGTCTGGTCACCCAAGGCGAACGCTACAACAAGGTGGTCGATATCTGGGGCCGCACCGGCGATCAGGTCGCCAAGGTCATGATGGACGAACTCGGCCACGAGGAAACCGTCGATCGCCACGGCAAGAAGGTCAAGCAGGATTCCTTCAATTCCATCTACATGATGGCCGACTCCGGCGCCCGCGGTTCCGCCGCACAGATTCGTCAGCTGGCCGGTATGCGCGGCCTGATGGCGAAGCCGGATGGTTCCATTATCGAAACGCCGATCACCACCAACTTCCGCGAAGGCCTGAACGTTCTCCAGTACTTCATCTCGACGCACGGCGCCCGTAAGGGTCTGGCCGACACCGCGCTGAAGACCGCGAACTCCGGTTACCTGACCCGCCGTCTGGTCGACGTGACCCAGGATCTGGTCATCACCGAGGACGATTGCGGCACCAAGAACGGCTTTGCCGTCAAGGCGCTGGTCGAAGGCGGCGAGGTCATCGAGCCGCTGCGCGAGCGTATCCTCGGCCGCGTGACTGGCGACGATCTGGTCGACCCGGAAACGCAGGAAACGGTGATTTTCGCCGGCACCATGCTCGACGAGGACCTGGTGGAGCTGATCGACAAGCTCGGCATCGACGAAGTCAGGGTGCGCACCCCGCTGACCTGCGAAACGCGCTACGGCCTGTGCGCCAAGTGCTACGGTCGTGACCTCGGTCGCGGCAGCATGGTCAACGCCGGCGAATCGGTCGGCGTCATCGCCGCCCAGTCGATCGGCGAACCGGGCACCCAGCTGACCATGCGTACCTTCCACGTCGGTGGCGCGGCGTCGCGGGCAGCCGTGGCTTCCCAAGTCGAATCGAAATCCGCCGGTACGGTGCGGTTCACCGCAACCATGCGCTATGTCACCAGCGCCAAGGGCGAAAAGGTGGTCATCTCCCGTTCCGGCGAAGTGCTGATCGCCGACGATCATGGTCGCGAGCGCGAGCGGCACAAGGTGCCCTACGGCGCCATGCTGGCCGTCGATGACGGCAAGGCGGTCAAGGCGGGCGCCAAGCTGGCGACCTGGGATCCGCATACCCGTCCGATCGTGACCGAATACGCGGGTACCGTCCGCTTCGAAAATGTCGAAGAGGGTGTCACCGTCGCCAAGCAGGTCGATGATGTGACCGGCCTGTCCACGCTGGTGGTCATCGACCACAAACGCGGCGGCAAGGCGGCGACCAAGGGCGTCCGCCCGGTGGTCAAGCTGCTCGACGAGAGCGGTCAGGAAGTCAGGATCGCCGGCAGCGATCATGCCGTTTCGATCGCCTTCCAGGTCGGCTCGATCATTTCCGTGGTCGACGGCCAACAGGTCGGCGTCGGCGACGTGCTCGCCCGGATGCCGCAGGAATCCGCCAAGACCCGCGACATTACCGGCGGTCTGCCGCGTGTTGCCGAGCTGTTCGAAGCGCGTACGCCGAAGGATGCTTCCGTGCTGGCCGAATACACCGGCACGATCAGCTTCGGCAAGGACACCAAGGGCAAGCAGCGTCTGGTCATTACCGATCTCGACGGCGAGCAGCACGAGTTCCTGATTTCGAAGGACAAGCACGTGCTGGTGCACGACGGCCAGGTGGTCAACAAGGGTGAGAAGATCGTCGAAGGCGAACCCGACCCCCACGACATCCTGCGTCTGCAGGGCGTCGAGGCGCTGGCCCGCTACATCACCGACGAAGTCCAGGACGTCTACCGTCTGCAGGGCGTGAAGATCAACGACAAGCACATCGAGGTGATCGTCCGCCAGATGCTGCGCCGCGTGACCATCCTCGAGCCGGGCGATACCCGCTTCATCAAGTCCGAGCAGGTGGAGCGCGCCGAACTGCTGGCCGAAAACGATCGTGCCATCGCCGACGGCAAGCTGCCGGCGACCTTCGAGCACATGCTGCTCGGCATCACGAAGGCTTCGCTGTCGACCGACTCCTTCATTTCCGCGGCGTCCTTCCAGGAAACCACCCGCGTGCTCACCGAGGCTGCCATCATGGGCAAGCGCGACGAGTTGCGCGGTCTCAAGGAAAACGTCATCGTCGGTCGCCTCATTCCCGCCGGTACCGGCCTCGCGTATCACCGTACGCGCAAGGCTCAGGCGGCCGGGGAGGATCTTGGCGCCACGCATGCACTCGAGGAACCGGCTGCCGAAAACGCAACACAGGTCGCCGATCAGGGGCTCTGAGTCGTCTCGCAACCCCCGTGTTTCGTTGACATGGGGGTTGATCAACCATAGAATCTATGGTCTTTGTCGGCGGGGGCTAATCATTGTCTCCGCTTTGGATAACAAAATTGCCGTCGTGCCCCGTCTTCGGGGGCCCGGTTGTTGAAGGAAGTTCGATATGCCGACTATCAACCAGCTCGTGCGCAAGCCGCGCGTTGCCGAGGTCACCAAGAGCAAGGTGCCTGCTCTGGAAAAGTGCCCGCAGAAGCGTGGCGTCTGCACCCGTGTTTACACCACTACCCCGAAGAAGCCGAACTCCGCGCTGCGCAAGGTTTGCAAGGTTCGCCTGACGAATGGCTTCGAAGTCATTTCCTATATCGGCGGCGAAGGCCACAACCTGCAGGAACACTCCGTGGTCCTGATCCGTGGTGGTCGTGTCAAGGATTTGCCCGGTGTGCGTTACCACACCGTGCGTGGCTCCCTGGATACCCAGGGCGTCAAGGATCGTAAGCAGGCCCGTTCCAAGTACGGTGCCAAGCGTCCGAAGGCTGCTTGATTCTTCAAGTGGCTTGAGTAAGTGGCCGTCCGGTTGGACGGTCGGGAGAGGCCGGGAGGGTAAAGACCCTAGCCCGGCTTTTCAACTGAATCGTGTTTAATAGAGGTCAATATGCCCCGTCGTCGTGAAGTACCGAAGCGCGATATTCTGCCGGACCCGAAGTTCGGCAATGTCGAGGTCTCCAAGTTCATCAACGCCATCATGCAGAGTGGCAAGAAGTCTGTCGCCGAGCGCATCGTCTATGGCGCTTTCGATATCATCTCCACCAAGTCCGGCAAGGATCCGCTGGAGGTGTTCAGCTCCGCCATGGGCAACGTTCGCCCGATGGTCGAAGTCAAGTCCCGTCGCGTCGGTGGTGCCAACTACCAGGTGCCGGTCGAAGTGCGTCCGGCCCGTCGCGCCGCGCTCGCCATGCGCTGGCTGCGCGAGTCCGCGCGCAAGCGTTCCGAAAAGTCGATGGGCCAGCGCCTGGCTGCCGAAATGATGGAAGCTGCCGAGAACCGTGGCGGCGCCGTCAAGAAGCGTGACGAAGTGCACCGCATGGCCGAGGCGAACAAGGCCTTCGCCCACTTCCGCTTCTAATTTACCGAGGGCTTTAACGTGGCACGTAAGACACCCATCGAGCGCTACCGGAATATCGGTATCAGCGCCCACATCGACGCCGGCAAGACCACCACCACCGAGCGCATCCTCTACTACACCGGTGTTAACCACAAGATCGGCGAAGTGCACGACGGTGCGGCGACCATGGACTGGATGGAGCAGGAGCAGGAGCGCGGCATCACCATCACCTCCGCGGCGACCACCTGTTTCTGGAAGGGTATGGATAACTCCTTCCCGGAGCACCGCTTCAACATCATCGATACCCCGGGGCACGTTGACTTCACCATCGAAGTCGAGCGTTCGATGCGTGTTCTCGATGGTGCCTGCATGGTTTACTGTGCGGTTGGTGGCGTTCAGCCGCAGTCTGAAACCGTGTGGCGTCAGGCGACCAAGTACAAGGTGCCGCGTTTGGCCTTCGTGAATAAGATGGACCGCTCGGGTGCCAACTTCTTCAAGGTCGTCGACCAGATGAAGACCCGCCTCAAGGCGAATCCGGTTCCCATCGTCATTCCTATCGGTGCCGAGGATACCTTCTCCGGCGTCGTCGATCTGCTGAAGATGAAGGCGATCATCTGGGACGAGGCCTCCCAGGGCATGAAGTTCGATTACCGCGACATTCCGGCCGAACTGGTTGAGGCTGCCCAGAGCTGGCGCGAGCAGATGGTCGAGGCGGCTGCCGAAGCTTCCGAAGACCTGATGAACGAATATCTGGAAAACGGCGAACTCTCCGAGGCCAAGATCAAGGAGGGGCTGCGTCTGCGTACCCTGGCTTGCGAAATCCAGCCGATGCTCTGCGGTACGGCCTTCAAGAACAAGGGCGTGCAGCGCATGCTCGACGCCGTCATCGAACTGCTGCCGTCGCCGGTGGATATCCCGCCAGTCGGTGGCGTCGATGAGCGTGAAAACGAGGTTTTCCGCAAGGCCGATGATTCCGAAAAGTTCTCGGCCCTCGCCTTCAAGCTTATGACCGACCCGTTCGTCGGTCAGCTAACATTCATCCGCGTCTACTCTGGCGTGCTGAATTCCGGTGCCACGGTGTACAACTCGGTCAAGGGCAAGAAGGAGCGCATTGGCCGTATTCTGCAGATGCACGCCAACAACCGTGAGGAAATCAAGGAAGTTCTGGCGGGTGACATCGCTGCCTGCGTCGGTCTGAAGGAAGTTACCACCGGTGAAACCCTGTGCGATCCGGATGCGCCGATCATCCTCGAGCGCATGGTCTTCCCGGAGCCGGTGATTCACGTCGCCGTCGAGCCGAAGACCAAGGCCGACCAGGAGAAGATGGGTATCGCTCTCGGCCGCCTGGCTGCTGAAGATCCGTCCTTCCGTGTTCGCACCGACGAGGAGTCCGGCCAGACCATTATTTCCGGCATGGGCGAATTGCACCTCGATATCATCGTCGACCGCATGCGTCGCGAATTCAACGTCGAAGCTGCCGTTGGTGCGCCGCAGGTTGCTTATCGCGAATGCATCAAAAAGGCTGTCGAACAGGAAGGCAAGTTCGTCAAGCAGTCCGGCGGTCGCGGTCAGTTCGGTCACGTCTGGCTCAAGATCGAGCCGAACGAAGCCGGCAAGGGCTACGAGTTCGTTGATGCCATCAAGGGTGGTGTCGTGCCGCGTGAATACATCCCGGCGGTTGACAAGGGTCTGCAGGATGCCGTGACGAGTGGCGTGTTGGCCGGCTTCCCGGTCGTAGATGTCAAATTCACGTTGTTCGATGGTTCCTACCACGACGTGGACTCGAACGAAAACGCGTTCCGCATGGCTGCTTCCATGGCTTTCAAGGAAGGCATGAAGAAGGCCAGCCCGACGCTGCTTGAGCCGATGATGGCGGTCGAGGTCGAAACGCCTGAAGATTACATGGGCAACGTCATGGGCGACCTCTCGTCCCGTCGCGGCATTGTCCAGGGTATGGAGGACCAGGCTGGTGGCATCAAGGTCGTGCGCGCCGAAGTGCCGCTGTCCGAGATGTTCGGTTACGCCACCTCGCTGCGTTCGCTGTCGCAGGGTCGCGCGACCTACTCGATGGAGTTCAAGCACTATACCGAGGCGCCGAAGAACGTCGCCGAGGCTGTCATCAACAAGAAGTAACACGTTATTGGAGAACCGATAATGGCAAAAGAGAAATTTGAACGGACCAAGCCGCACGTAAACGTTGGCACGATTGGACACGTTGACCACGGCAAGACCACGCTGACTGCTGCGATCACTACGGTGCTGTCGGCCAAGTTCGGCGGCTCGGCCAAGAAGTACGACGAAATCGACGCGGCGCCGGAAGAAAAGGCACGCGGCATCACCATCAACACCGCCCACGTCGAATACGAAACCGCCAACCGCCACTACGCCCACGTCGACTGCCCGGGCCACGCCGACTACGTCAAGAACATGATCACCGGTGCCGCCCAGATGGACGGTGCGATCCTCGTCTGTTCCGCCGCCGACGGCCCGATGCCGCAGACCCGCGAGCACATCCTGCTCGCCCGTCAGGTCGGCGTCCCGTACGTCCTGGTTTACATGAACAAGTGCGACATGGTCGACGACGCCGAACTGCTCGAACTCGTCGAAATGGAACTCCGCGAACTCCTCTCCAAGTACGACTTCCCGGGTGACGACACCCCGATCATCCACGGCTCCGCTCTCAAGGCCCTCGAAGGCGACCAGTCCGAAATCGGCGAACCCTCCATCTTCCGTCTCGCCGACGCCCTGGATTCCTACATCCCGACCCCGGAGCGCGCCATCGACCAGCCCTTCCTGATGCCGGTCGAAGACGTCTTCTCCATCTCCGGTCGCGGCACCGTCGTCACCGGCCGTGTCGAGCGCGGCATTGTCAAGGTCGGCGAGGAAATCGAAATCGTCGGTATCCGCCCGACCCAGAAGACCACCTGCACCGGTGTCGAAATGTTCCGCAAGCTGCTCGACCAGGGTCAGGCCGGCGACAACATCGGCGCCCTGCTGCGCGGCACCAAGCGTGAAGACGTCGAGCGTGGCCAGGTTCTGTGCAAGCCGGGTTCGGTCAAGCCGCACACCCACTTCACCTCCGAAGTGTACATCCTGTCCAAGGACGAAGGCGGTCGCCACACCCCGTTCTTCAACGGCTACCGTCCGCAGTTCTACTTCCGCACCACCGACGTCACCGGCTCGATCGACCTGCCTGAAGGCACCGAGATGGTCATGCCGGGCGACAACATCGCGATGACGATCAAGCTGATCGCCCCGATCGCCATGGAAGAAGGCCTGCGCTTCGCCATCCGTGAAGGCGGTCGTACCGTCGGCGCCGGCGTCGTCGCTAAAATCATCGAGTAACTCGCTCTTTTCGAAAATCGGGGTGGGACGTGATTCCACCCCATCGCTCTTTGGAAGCCAAAAATGCAAAGCCAGAAAATCCGTATCCGTCTCAAGGCCTTCGACTATCGCCTGATCGATCAATCCGCTCAGGAAATCGTCGAAACAGCCAAGCGTACCGGTGCAGTCGTTCGCGGTCCGGTGCCCCTGCCGACCCGCAAGCAGCGTTTCGACATCCTGCGTTCGCCGCACGTGAACAAGGCTTCCCGCGATCAGTTGGAAATTCGTACCCATCTGCGTTTGATGGATATCGTCGATCCGACCGATAAGACCGTTGATGCCCTGATGAAGCTGGATCTGCCGGCTGGCGTCGACGTCGAAATCAAGTTGCAGTAATAGAAGTTTTGCGGATATAATCCGCGCCTTTCGGGGGTGGCCGGTGACGGTTGCCCATTTGTTGTTTTACATCGACCGGCCAATCGCAGCCGGCGATGAGGAGAATAACCATGAGTCTAGGCCTTGTCGGTCGCAAGGTCGGCATGACTCGCATTTTCGCCGAGGATGGTGCGTCCATTCCGGTGACTGTGCTTGACGTGTCGAACAACCGCGTGACCCAAGTTAAAACGCCGGAGAACGATGGCTACGCCGCCATCCAGGTCTCTTTCGGCAAGCGCCGTGCCTCGCGCGTTTCCAAGCCCTTGGCTGGCCATCTGGCCAAGGCTGGCGTGGAGGCCGGGCATGTCCTCAAGGAATTCCGTATCGAAGCTGATCAGCTCGCCTCGTTCAAGGCTGGCGATCAGGTTGCTGCGACCATCTTCGCCGAAGGGCAGAAGGTGGACGTGAGCGGTACCTCGATCGGCAAGGGCTTCCAGGGGGGTATCAAGCGTCATAATTTCAGTTCCAACCGTGCTTCCCACGGTAACTCGGTGTCGCACAATGCGCCGGGTTCCATCGGTATGGCGCAGGATCCGGGTCGTGTTTTCCCGGGTAAGCGCATGGCTGGTCACCTCGGTGATGTCCAGACGACGATGCAGGGGCTGACTATCGTTCGCGTTGATGCCGACCGCCAGTTGCTGTTGGTCAAGGGTGCCGTTCCTGGTGCCAAGGGTTCCGACGTCGTCGTGCGTCCGGCGGTCAAGGCTTAAAGGGGGCGACATGGAACTCAAGGTAATCAACGAACGAGGTCAGGAAGCTGCCAAGCTGCAGGCTTCCGACGTGCTGTTCGGTCGCGATTTCAACGAAGCGCTGGTGCATCAGATCGTCGTCGCCTATCAGGCCAACGCGCGCTCTGGCGACCGTCAGCAGAAGGATCGCTCCGAAGTCCGTCATACCACCACCAAACCGTGGCGCCAGAAGGGTACGGGCCGTGCTCGTGCCGGTAGCAATGGCAGTCCGCTGTGGCGTGGAGGCGGTCGGATTTTTCCGAACTCGCCCGAAGAAAATTTCAGCCAGAAGGTTAACAAGAAGATGTTCCGCGCCGGCATGGCTGCGATCCTCTCCGAGTTGGCCCGCCAGGACCGTCTGGTCGTCGTCGACGATCTGGCTGTCGAGGCACCCAAGACCAAGCTCTTCTCCCAGAAACTGAAGGGTATGGGTCTCGAGGGTAATCTTCTGGTTATTACGGATGCGCTGTCCGAGAATCTTTATCTCTCGTCGCGCAACCTGCCGAACGTTCTGGTGCTGGAAGCGCAGGAGGCCGATCCGGTTTCCCTGGTTCGCTTCGCCAAGGTCCTTGTGACCAAGAACGCGGTGGCCAAGTTCGAGGAGATGTGGGGATGAACCAACAACGTCTGATGCAGGTGCTACTGGCGCCGCAAATCTCCGAGAAGGCGACCTACGTTGCAGACAAGCACGAGCAGGTGATTTTCCGCGTTGCCTCCGATGCCACCAAGCCGGAAATCAAGGCTGCGGTCGAATTGCTTTTCAAGGTCGAGGTTGAGGCCGTTCAGGTCGCCAACGTCAAGGGCAAGGTCAAGCGTTTCAAGGGCATGGCTGGTCGTCGCAAGGGCTGGAAGAAGGCCTTCGTGAGCCTGAAGCCGGGCCAGGAAATCAATTTTGTTGAAGGGGGGAATGCCTGATGGCACTCGTTAAAGTCAAGCCGACTTCCCCCGGCCGTCGTGCCGTGGTGCAGGTCGTCAATGCCCATCTGCACAAGGGCAAGCCGTTCGCTGCCCTGGTCGAGTCGCAATCGAAGAATGCCGGTCGTAACAACAATGGCCATGTGACGGTTCGCCATCAGGGTGGTGGTCATAAGCAGGCCTATCGTATCGTCGATTTCAAGCGAGCCAAGGACGGTATCCCGGCCAAGGTCGAACGTCTGGAATACGACCCCAACCGCACCGCCAACATCGCGCTGGTTTGCTACGCCGATGGCGAGCGCCGCTACATCATCGCCAACAAGGGGATGGTGGTCGGCCAGCAGGTCATGAGCGGTTCCGAGGCGCCGATCAAGTCCGGCAACGCCCTGCCCATCCGCAATATCCCGGTTGGTACGACCATCTGCTGCGTCGAGATGCTGCCCGGCAAGGGCGCGCAACTGGCCCGTTCGGCCGGTACCTCGGCCCAACTGCTGGCGCGTGAAGGTTCCTACGCCCAGATCCGTCTGCGCTCCGGCGAAGTCCGCCGCGTGCATGTGGAATGCCGTGCCACGATCGGCGAGGTTGGCAACGAAGAGTTCAACCTGCGCAAGATCGGCAAGGCTGGCGCGCAACGCTGGCGTGGTATCCGTCCGACGGTTCGTGGTGTCGCCATGAACCCGGTCGACCACCCGCATGGGGGTGGCGAGGGTCGCACTGGTGAAGGCCGGGTGCCGGTTAACCCGTGGGGTCAGCCGACCAAGGGCTATCGCACCCGCAGCAACAAGCGCACGAACAGCATGATCGTTCAGCGCCGTCATAAGCGTTAAGGGGTAGGAAATGGGACGTTCTCTCAAAAAAGGCCCGTTCGTTGATGCGTACCTGATCGACAAAGTCGAAGCGGTCCGTGCCACTAGCGACAAGCGCCCGATCAAGACCTGGTCGCGTCGCTCGACGATTCTCCCCGAGTTCATCGGTTTGACGATCGCGGTCCACAATGGCAAGCAGCATATTCCGGTTTTCGTGACCGAGAATATGGTCGGTCACAAGCTCGGCGAGTTTTCGCTGACCCGGACGTTCAAGGGTCACACTGCCGGCAAGAAGGCCAAGAAGTAAGGAGCTGACATGGAAACTCGTGCAAGTCTGCGGGGCGTACGCCTCTCTGAGCAAAAAGGCCGCCTCGTGGCGGATCTGGTGCGTGGCAAGCCGGTCGGTCAGGCTCTCGACATCCTGGCCTTTTCCCCCAAGAAGGGGGCTGGTATCGTCAAGAAGGTGCTGGAGTCGGCTATCGCCAACGCCGAGCACAATGACGGGGCCGATATCGACGAACTGAAGGTCAAGACCATCTACGTCGAAAAGGGCATGGTGCTGAAGCGCTTTACCGCGCGCGCCAAGGGTCGTGGCAATCGGATCGTCAAGCCGACCTGCCATATCTATCTGACCGTTGGTAACTAAGGAAGAGCCATGGGACAGAAAATTCATCCGATTGGCTTTCGTCTAGCCGTCACCAAAAACTGGGGTTCCCGCTGGTATGCAAACAGCAAGGAATTCCCGGGCATGCTCCACGAAGATATCAAGGTCCGCGAGTATCTCAAGCGGAAACTGGCGCACGCTTCCGTGGGTCGCGTTCTGATCGAGCGTCCCGCCAAGAATGCCCGCGTCACTGTCTTCTCGGCCCGTCCGGGCGTCGTCATCGGCAAGAAGGGCGAGGACATCGAACAATTGCGCACGGACCTTCAGCGCATTATGGGCGTTCCTGTCCATGTGTCGATCGAAGAAATCCGCAAGCCGGAAGTCGATGCCCAACTGATCGCAGATTCGATTGCCCAGCAACTCGAGAAGCGCATCATGTTCCGTCGCGCCATGAAGCGCGCGATGCAGAACGCCATGCGTCTCGGCGCCCAGGGCATCAAGGTCATGAGCGCGGGTCGCCTGAACGGTGCGGAAATCGCCCGCAGCGAGTGGTATCGCGAAGGGCGCGTGCCGCTTCATACCCTGCGTGCCAACATCGATTACGCAACTTCCGAAGCGCTGACCACCTACGGCATCATCGGGATCAAGGTCTGGGTCTACAAGGGCGACATGCTCGACCGCAACGAGCAACCGGAGGCCGTCGAACCGGCTGCCGACGATCGTAAGCCGCGTCGCGCACCCGGTCGTCCGGAAGGCGACAAGCCGCGTACCCGTACGGTGAAGAAGCCGGAAGGTGATGCCGCGCCGGCAAAGCGTGTAAGAAAGGCAGGTGCCTAAATGCTGCAACCAAATCGTCGCAAGTTCCGCAAGGAACACAAGGGCCGCAACGAAGGTCTGGCGACCCGTGGCGCCAAGGTTTCGTTTGGTGAATGGGGTCTCAAGGCCACCGGACGTGGCCGCCTGACCGCCCGCCAGATCGAGGCGGCCCGTCGTGCCATGACCCGCCACATCAAGCGGGGCGGCCGCATCTGGATCCGTATCTTCCCGGACAAGCCGATTTCCAAGAAGCCGGCCGAAGTTCGTATGGGTAACGGTAAGGGTAACCCGGAGTACTGGGTCGCCGAAATCCAGCCGGGCAAGGTCCTGTATGAGATGGATGGCGTGAATGAAGCGCTGGCACGCGAGGCGTTTGCCCTTGCTGCCGCCAAGCTGCCGATTTCCACCACCTTCGTGACTCGTCATCTGGGGTAATCATGAAAGCAAGTGAACTGAGAACCAAGAGCGTGGACGAGCTCAACAAGGAACTGCTGGATCTGCTGAAGGCCCAGTTCGGCCTGCGTATGCAGCTCGCTACGCAACAGCTGTCCAATACCAGCCAAATGTCCAAGGTGCGTCGCGACATCGCTCGCGTCCGCACGCTTATCCGTGAAAAGGCGGTGCAGCAATGAGCGAATCCACCAGCATCAAGCGTACGCTGATCGGCCGTGTCGTCAGCGACAAGATGGAAAAGACGGTCACCGTCCTCGTCGAACGTAAGGTCAAGCACCCGATGTACGGCAAGGTGATGGTTCGTTCCAGGAAGTACCACGCCCACAACGAAGGCAACGCAGCCAAGGCCGGGGATCTCGTCGAGATCATTGAAACCCGCCCGGTTTCGCGTACCAAGACGTGGGCAGTTACCAGCGTTCTCCAGAAGGCGATCGTCGTCTGACGAAATTGTCGAAAACGCTTGCGTGACTATAAAAGAAGCCGGTATAATCCGGCTTCTTTTTTGCAGGCCCTGTCCTGGGGCGGCAAAGTTGTTCGACCCGTACGGGTTCCAAGACTGACCGCGCAAGCGGGTTAAGTTGGAGTTAATTTAAATGATTCAGATGCAGACGACTCTGGACGTCGCCGACAACACCGGTGCTCGTTCAGTAATGTGTATCAAGGTCCTTGGTGGATCCAAGCGCCGCTACGCGGGCATTGGCGACATCATCAAGGTCAGCATTAAGGATGCTGCGCCGCGTGGCCGCGTCAAAAAGGGGGACGTCTATAACGCCGTGGTGGTTCGTACCGCCAAGGGTGTGCGCCGTCCGGACGGCTCGCTCGTGCGTTTTGATGGCAATGCCGCAGTCCTTCTCAACAACAAGCTCGAGCCGATCGGCACGCGCATCTTTGGCCCGGTGACCCGCGAATTGCGTACCGAGCGCTTCATGAAGATCGTGTCCCTGGCGCCTGAAGTGCTGTAAGGAGCGGGTAATGGAAAAGATTCGCAAAGGTGACGAAGTCGTCGTGATTGCCGGCAAGGACAAGGGCAAGCGCGGCACCGTGCTGCTTCGCGTTGGTGAAGACCGTGTCGTCGTCGAGGGTGTCAATCGTGCCAAGAAGCACGTCAAGCCGAATCCGATGAAGGGTGTGGCGGGTGGCATCGTTGATAAGGACATGCCGATTCATCTCTCCAATGTTGCGCTGTTCAACCATGCGACCAAGAAGGCCGATCGTGTCGGCATCAAGGTTCTGGAGGACGGTCGCAAGGTTCGCGTGTTCAAGTCGAACGGCGAACTGGTGAACGCATAAGGGGTAGTCATGGCGCGTTTGCAACAGTTTTACAAAGACACCGTCGTGGCCGATCTGACCAAGCAGTTTGGCTACAAGTCGGTCATGGAAGTGCCGCGCATCACCAAGATCACCCTCAACATGGGTGTGGGTGAGGCAGTGGCCGACAAGAAGGTTCTCGAGAACGCCGTAGGCGACATGCAGAAGATCGCGGGCCAGAAGCCGGTTACGACCAAGGCTCGCAAGTCCATCGCGGGCTTCAAGATTCGTGATGGCTATCCGATCGGTTGCATGGTGACCCTGCGTGGTCCTCGCATGTTCGAATTCCTTGACCGCCTCGTTACCATCGCCCTGCCGCGCGTTCGCGACTTCCGTGGTGTTTCCGGCAAGGGTTTCGACGGCCAGGGTAACTACAACATGGGTGTCAAGGAGCAGATCATTTTCCCGGAAATCGAATACGACAAGATCGATGCGCTCCGGGGTATGAATATCAGCGTCACCACGACCGCGAAGACCGATGCCGAGTGCAAGGCGTTGCTCGCCGCGTTCAAGTTCCCGTTCAAGAATTGAGGCAATCATGGCAAAACTTGCTCTGATCAACCGTGAAGAGAAGCGCCGCAAGCTGGTGGCTCAGTACGCCAAGAAGCGCGCCGCCCTTGAGGCGATCATCAACGACGCCGGCCTGTCGGACGAGGAGCGTTATCAGGCTCGTCTCAAGCTGCAGGCACTGCCGCGCAACGCCAGTCCGTCGCGCCTGCGCAACCGCTGCCAGCTGACCGGTCGTCCGCGTGGTGTTTTCCGCAAATTTGGTCTGTGCCGCAACAAGATCCGCGAACTCGCCTTCAATGGCGAAATTCCGGGTGTTGTCAAGGCCAGCTGGTAATCAGGAGATACAGAAATGGCTATGAGCGATCCGATCGCGGACATGCTGACCCGCATCCGCAACGCCCAGCTCGCCGAGAAGGCGTCTGTGTCCATGCCTTCGTCCAAGCTCAAGGTGGCCATTGCCGCCGTGTTGAAGGATGAAGGTTACGTTGATGATTTCGCAGTTCGTGAGGCCGATGGCAAGCCGACTCTCGATATTGCGCTCAAGTACTATGCCGGTCGTCCGGTCATCGAGCGCATCGAGCGTGTTTCGAAGCCCGGTCTGCGTATCTACAAGGGCTGCGACGATATTCCCCGTGTCATGAACGGTCTTGGTGTCGCCATCGTGTCGACTCCGAAGGGCGTCATGACTGATCGCAAGGCTCGCGCCAGCAAGGTTGGCGGCGAAGTCCTGTGCATCGTGGCGTAAGGGAGCAGACATGTCTCGAGTTGGTAAGAATCCCATCGTCCTTCCGGCTGGCGTTGAGCTCAGCATCGGCGAGCAGATCACCGTCAAGGGCCCTCTGGGTAGCCTGACGACGGCGGCGCACCCGTCGGTCAAGGTCGCCGTTGAGGGTCAGAGTGTTGTGGTTTCGAAGATTGAAGGGGCGGTTAACGCCGGTGCCATGTGGGGCACCATGCGCGCCAACCTGAACAACATGGTTACCGGTGTTTCCAAAGGGTTCGAAAAGAAGCTGCAGCTGGTTGGCGTGGGTTACCGCGCCCAGGCCCAGGGCGATACCCTGAATCTGACCCTTGGCTTCTCGCATCCGGTCGCGCACAAGATGCCCGCCGGTGTGAAGGTCGAGTGCCCGACCCAGACCGAAATCGTGATCAAGGGTTCGGACAAGCAGCAAGTCGGCCAGGTCGCCGCCGAAGTTCGTGCGTATCGGAAGCCGGAGCCCTACAAGGGCAAGGGCGTTCGCTACTCGGACGAAGTGGTGGTCATCAAGGAAACCAAGAAGAAGTAAGGGTGACATATGTTTAACAGGAAAGAAGCGCGTCTGCGCCGCGCCCGCAAAACCCGGGCCAAAATCGCCGAGCTCAAGGCTGTACGCCTGTGTGTCAACCGCACGAACTGCCACATTTACGCCCAGATCATCTCGGCCTGTGGTGGCAAGGTTCTGGCTTCGGCTTCCACACTGGAAACGGCTGTTCGCAAGGACGTCGCCAACGGCGGCAACAAGGCTGCCGCTACTTCGATCGGCAGGCTGATCGCCGAGCGTGCCAAGGCTGCCGGCATCGAGCAAGTGGCTTTTGATCGCTCCGGTCTCCAGTACCACGGTCGTGTTCAGGCGCTGGCGGAAGCTGCGCGTGAAGCCGGTCTGAAGTTCTGATCGCCGCGAAAGGACAAGGTTAGAAAATGGCTAAACCTGAAAGAAACAAGAAGCCCCAGCAGGCTGACGAGCGCGACGACGGCATGCGCGAAAAGATGGTTGCGGTCAACCGCGTCACCAAGGTGGTGAAGGGCGGCCGCATCCTCGGTTTCGCAGCGCTGACGGTCGTTGGCGATGGCGACGGCGGTATCGGCATGGGCAAGGGCAAGTCCCGCGAAGTGCCGGTCGCTGCGCAGAAGGCAATGGAGGAGGCGCGTCGCAAGATGGCCAAGGTCAGCCTGAAGAACGGCACCGTGCATCACACAGTCATGGGCCGTCATGGCGCGACCACGGTGATGATCCAGCCGGCCCCGGAAGGCACCGGCATCATCGCCGGTGGCGCCATGCGAGCCGTGTTTGAAGTCGTCGGCGTCACCAACGTCGTCGCCAAGGCCCACGGCTCGACCAATCCCTACAACATCGTGCGTGCCACCATCGACGGCCTGTCGAAGGTGAATACGCCGGCCGAGATTGCCGCCAAGCGTGGCCTGTCGGTTGAACAGATCCTGGGGTAAGCCATGGCTGACAAGAAAATCAAAGTGACGCTCGTCAAGAGCGTCATCGGCACCAAGCAGGATCACCGCGCGACGGTGCGCGGTCTGGGCCTGCGCAAGGTGAACAGTTCTGCTGAACTCGTGGATACGCCGGCGGTTCGCGGCATGATCCACAAGGTCCAGTATCTCGTGAAGGTTGAGGGTTAAGCCATGCGTCTCAATACCATCAAGCCGGGTGAAGGCTCCAAGAAAGCTGCCAAGCGCGTCGGTCGCGGCATCGGCTCCGGTCTCGGCAAGACCTGTGGTCGTGGCCACAAGGGCCAGAAGTCCCGTTCCGGCGGCTTCCACAAGGTCGGCTTCGAAGGCGGCCAGATGCCTTTGCAGCGCCGTCTGCCGAAGCGTGGCTTCAATTCGCTGACGCGCGCCCGCAACTACGAAGTTCGCCTGACCGACCTCGATCGTCTGCCGGTCGATGAGATCGATCTGCTCGGATTGCAGGCTGCCGGTATCGTTCCGGGTGACGCGCTGTCCGCCAAGGTAATCCTCTCGGGCGAAATCACCCGCAAGGTGACGCTCAAGGGTGTCGGTGCGACCAAGGGCGCCAAGGCAGCCATCGAAGCTGCCGGCGGCTCGGTCGGCGAGTAAGGACAGGAAAGGTCAGGGCGTTGGCTGCAAATCCCAATACCGTTGGCAAGGGCGGCAAGTTCGGCGATCTCAAGCGCCGGCTGTGGTTCCTGCTCGGGGCACTGGTCGTGTATCGCATCGGCGCGCACATTCCGGTTCCCGGGATCGATCCCAACGTTCTCTCCGATCTCTTCAATTCGCAACAGGGCGGCATCCTGGGCATGTTCAACATGTTCTCGGGCGGCGCCCTGTCGCGTTTCACCATTTTCGCGCTGGGGATCATGCCGTACATTTCGGCTTCGATCATCATGCAGCTGATGAGCGTTGCCAGTCCGCAACTTGAAGCCCTCAAGAAGGAGGGCGAGGCCGGACGCCGCAAGATTACGCAGTACACCCGCTACGGTACCGTAGCCCTGGCTCTGTTCCAGGGGTTGGGCATTGCCGTGGCGCTCGAGGCGCAGCCCGGGCTGGTCAATGATCCCGGTTTCCTGTTCCGCTTGACCACCGTCTCGACCCTGTTGACCGGAACGATGTTCCTGATGTGGCTGGGCGAGCAGGTGACCGAGCGCGGTCTGGGGAACGGCATCTCGATCATCATTTTCGCCGGTATCGCCGCCGGTTTGCCGAACGCCATCGGCGGCCTGCTCGAACTGGTGCGCACCGGTGCCATGCACCCGCTGACGGCCCTGATCATCAGCGTCCTGGTGGTCCTGGTTACGGCATTCGT
>WBZM01001837.1_pt1 | contig 19619 bp, 26 predicted proteins | sample 5204271 | NCBI WGS metagenome assembly WBZM01 (sample SAMN12344346, study PRJNA552823) | activated sludge metagenome | biome: Activated sludge suspended growth; feature: Nitrification reactor; material: Wastewater; isolation source: activated sludge from nitrification reactor of wastewater...
GCACAAGCTCTATGAACGGGCCGGGACGCCATCCGCACAACGCATCGGGAAAACATGGAAAACCATCTCCAACGACGTGCGACCGGGAAGGGACGAAAACGAGCCGCGCATGCCAATCGACTGGCGCGCGATCACGCCGCCCCTGTGAGGCGCTGCGTCATCGGCAACGACACGCCTGCTGTGCTGGAGTCGCCCACCGACACCTGCGCTATCGCGCGCCTCGCACTCCTGCTGCTCGATTGCGGAATCCTACCCCCGGCGCGGTGGGTGCGTTCCGCAAAGCGCCTCGAAACCGCGTGTACGCGCAGCCTCGTTGAATGGCTGGAAGAGCGAACCGGTGCGTTCCGCGTGCTAAGACCCTGTTTCGGCGTGTCGGTGCGCAAGCGCAACGCGCACGATGCCTCGGCCTTTACGCTGGATCTCGGATGGGAGGCGGATACGGGGGAATGCGTGACCATCGGTCCCGGCGTTGCAGCCATCGACCGCATGCATCCCGGACTCGGACGGACCGTCATGAACGCGCTGGCCGAAGGTGGATTCAACTCGATGCCCATCGCATCCTTCGCCGATCAGCTGAGTATTTGCGAGATGTGCCTGTGGGGCGGCTGCAGCGACGAGCGCGAGTACGTAGAAAGTTTCGGGCTTGAACCCGAAGAGGCCGAAGCCTACTTAAACGATGTCATCCGCCGGGCCGACGTTCTGCGTGAGACACCGCATGAGGTTTTCGACAGGATGTGCGGCGCCAGTCTCAGCGATGCCCGGTTAAAGCACCTCAGTCGCGGCAGCGGCTGCTTCGCGGTACGGCGGATCGTGGAACTCGTGCATGAGATCCGTTCGGTAGGCACGGTGGCGATGGTCAGGGACCACCACCGATATGCACAGCAGCACGACGGCTTGGAGTTCGTTGGCTTCGGCGCCTTGGCGCGCTGGTCTGAGTCCGACTTCACCATCGATGTCCTCGATCGCATGGCGAATGACGCGTTCCAGAACGGCGTCAGCTATTCGGAAAGCTGCGTGGTGTCGCTCGACCTTGGTGACCGCGAGGAATTTCGCAAGGTACTGGATGAGCTCGAGTCCGTGCTTCGCCTGATCCGCTGCCTGGACGAGTTGCTCTGGCTTCTGTCGGCGTCAGAATGGGGTGAATCGCAACAGAAGGACGATGCATGACGATTCCATTCAAGCTCACGGTTCAACGGCCCGCGCCGTTCGCATTGACGCGGGCCATCCTGCTCTACGAGGGTCGAGATCGGACGCTCGCGACCATCCACGAGGTCGAAGCGGGCGATGACGCGAAGCCGACGATTCTCGCCGGCAAAGCTCTCACGGCCCGAATGAGCTGGCGGATTCTCCAAGCCGTGTCGCGCAACGGCATCGGTGTCAGCTTTCTCCCGGAATGCGTGTTGATGGCGTGCGGCGACCGCCTGATGTGGTACGAACCTCCGCAAGTCCGCCATCTCGGGTTCAAGCAGTCGACGCAGTTTCCGGAGCGTTCCCCGGGCACACGCAGCGGAACGGCGCCCACGCCCGGTGTCATCTTTCTAGTCGAGGGAAATAGCTGGCGCGTCATGGCCTACCGCGGAGAAGGGCGCCCGACGCCCGAAACGCCTCTCTACTGTGCGCCGACGCTCAACACTTATCAGGATGGCGCCATCTGCACGGGCAACGTAAGGACCCCCGCGTCAACGGCGGCGGAATCGATCCAAGCGTGGAGCGAGGCTTTCTGGCGCAGCAACTTCACGCATGCGAACTACGAAGGCGTGGTCGCCTACAAGGGAGACGCGCCGACGCTCTGGAAGGACGCTCTGCTGGGCAAGTTCGGCACCACGTTCCCCGAACACGTGCTCAAGCCCTACAACCAAACGCTCGGGGAGTTCCTTGCCGAGCTCGCAAGGAGCTAGCCCATGCTGACTGAAACCCAATCCATCAACGCGGCCGAAGCGGCGCTGCTGGCTCAGTTTCCCGTCGTTGTAGTGCCACCGCGCAGCGCAATGGCGCCACTGGAGAAGAACGGACAGCGGATGCTGTTGGCGAACGACGGCATGTACATCGAGGTTCGCCGCGACTGGCTCTACGCCGTGCGCAAGTGCGGCGCGCTTGCCGATGGCCTCATGACGCCGTATGGAACCGTGCAGCAGACGACAAGGCTACCCGGTGCAATCCCTCGCCAGTTGGTCGAACAGTTCATCGAAGCGGCGCGTCAGACCTGTCCGCTCGAGCTTGGCGCGGTCATCACCTACGACCTGGCGACGCGCAAATGGGCGCTGCGGATGAGCCGCTCCCTGCACGCATCCGCGGCAGCGCTGAGTTACGAGATTCCCGACCTCGGCGCGACAGAGCAGCGCGTCGTGGATATCCACTCTCACGGGAGCGGACCGGCGTTCATCAGCTCGATCGACAAGAGGGACACAAGAGGCGCAACGGCCATCGTGATGGTAGTCGGGCGCCTCGACGACGATCAGGCCGAGGTGATCGCCTATCTGTACTTGCAAGGCATACCGTTCCCGATAATCTGGAAACCCACAGACGACGACAGGGAGGCAGTGCTGGAAGATGGCGACGTCCCATTCGCATTCAATTCACGGTGACTTGCTCAGCACGCGCGTTCGCGTGACGGTCGCCGGCGCGGGCGGAAACGGCGCGCAGGTGATTGGCATGCTGGCGCGGCTCGACCTCGCCATCCGGGCGCTCGGCCATCCTCATGGCTTGCACGTCACCGCGTACGATCCGGACACCGTCAGCGAAGCCAACGTTGGACGGCAGATCTGGTCGCCGAGCGACATCGGGGAGAACAAGGCAATCGTCGCCATCGAGCGCGCCAACCTCTTCTATGGTCTGGACTGGGAGGCCGAGCCGAAGCGCTACTCCAAAGAACACTGCGACATCCTGATCTCGTGCGTTGATACGCGGAAGGCGCGGCAAGCGTTCGCGAGTGCCATCGCGAAAGGCTCCGGCCCCAAGAACTACTGGCTCGACATGGGCAATGAGGAGGCCATCGGCCAGTGCTGCCTGGGCGAGGTTCCGAACGCCCGTGCGCGACGAGGTGCCGGCGCTTCCCTCCGGCTTCCGCTCGCCACGGAACTCTTCGAAGGGCTGCGAAGCAAGGTGTCGGAGACCAACACGCACTCATGTTCACTGCGCATCTCGTTGCAATCGCAGGGACTGTTCATCAACGATTTCGTGGCGCGGTGCAGTATGCAAATACTCTACCGGCTGTTTACCAAAGGCTCGCTTCGCTATCACGGCGCCTTTATCAATCTCGACAGCATGCGCATGAGCCCCATAGCGATCGACCCGGCGGTTTGGAAGCGCATGGGATACAGGGCCGCATCCGTGGCGCGGAAAGTCGAGGCCTGACGGCAAGCGCCTCTTTGATGAAACGGAGACTCAATGACGCACACGGTTCATGCGACAGAACAGATTGCCCGCAGGATCGCGGCCTATGACTCCCCTCCGATGTGGGAGCGAAGGCTTGGCGCGCTCGCGAAATTGGTCGGCGTGCGGCACGCGGCCGCACTGCTGATGCAACGTGTCGGCACGCAACCACAAAGGTTCTACGACACTGACCTGCGCGAATTGGCAACCTCAGACGCCGAAGCAAGCCTCGACCACCTGAAGGTCGCGGCCGACCTGCTGGCCACCGACAGGTTCATCCACTACGCGGAAACGCCCGATGAGCGGATTGAGGAGGGCCAGCTGATGGAATGCGATCTCGCGCGAGTCCGCTTCGCCTACGTGATTGATCCATCCGGCGCGTAGCAGCGTGCGCATGTGCTTGATCTCGGTTTTCACGTAAGCAGAATGACATTTGGAGGTCAAGAATGCCGCGCCCTGTCTCGCCGCACAATCTGCGCCAAAGGATCATTGGTCTGACGGCAGAGATTGCCGAGTTTGCGTCGGCGCTCGCCGAGCTTGGTGAACCGTCGACGCCGCAGGCGCGGAGACACCGAACGACGGTGCTGCGTTGCATTCGCGAACGGACGCGGGCAATGAATGAACTCGTGCAGCGCCCCGTCGTCCCCGTGAAGGGAAATCGAACATGAATGCCCCATGGCTGCTCAAGGTCGGTGAGCCGTTCGTCCCCGAGCGCACCGTCTGGGATGACGGACGCTTCGAGTACCGATACTTCTCTGGCAACCATCTATTGCAGATCTGCTGGTCGGCAGCGAGCCAGGATGTGATTCGTGAATTCTCGAATGGGACGATGCATGTGGCCGTCCACGAGGAGTGCGGGGTGCTGTTCTTTCTATTCAAGATCAGCGGATTCATGGACTGGTCGGATCAGGCGATTTCAATCTGGTTGGTGCCGGAAGAAGACCGGTCGATCCCGCCTCTGCGCGACGGCGAGCATGCCGTCCTCACACTTGCGCTGGTCGATGCAGACACCGGCCTGGTTCGCGCTATGCGGGTGGTCACGTACTCGCCACGTCTGTCGAGGTTTTTCCTCGACTGTCTCCGCCAACAGTTGGCCATCCCTTTCAACAAGGCGCGACACCAGGCGATGATCGCGTCTATCTACCGGCGCGACGCGAGTTCGTCCGCGCTGGCCCGTAGGGCGGCCATACGGTAGCCTCGGATCCGTCGGCTTTCTCTTCGATCGACAGGATGATCGTCGCCAGCACCTGGCAGACGGTCCAGCCGATAACCACGACCGCGACGTAGGCCGTCGAGCCTTTGGCGAAACCCAAGGCGCCGGGGCCTGAGGCCAAGAGCCAACTCGCCTTCCTCAACTGGTCTGCAGCGCTCTTGCGCGCTTCCTGGTTGAAGTCACAGCAGCAGGGTACGCAGTGACGCGAGCAGCGTTTCGGCATACGCTCGCGCACCTCCGGTGAGGTTCGGGAGGCCACTTTCGATCCGCCGGATCGTCAGAAGCACTTCATGATGAGCAGCAGCCGACACTTCCGCAGTCATGGAATCCTGAGCGCTCTCGTTCATTGCTGTTTGCATCTCTCACCTCAATGATCACTTTGGCCGCCTGTGCGGCCAACCAGGTCTTGACGAGCCTCCGCGAGCTATACTCGCCGTGACAGTGAGATGGCATGAATGCCATCGTGCCGTGCGTGCAAGAGGGAATAGCGGCAGATGCTTCGATTTGGACAACAGATTCGGCTCACGCGACGGGAAGTCGAGCGCTTCACGGAAATCACGGGGTTCGACCCCGTGAACGTGAGAACGCTCGACGACCTTTACGCGTATGTCGCGGAGTGCAAGAAGCACTACTGGGGCGCGTCGGACGACACGCGCTTCCTGCACTACCTCATCGACAAGGAGCTTCAGGCTACCTTGGCCTTGCCGACTTCGGCAAACGCCTCGGCGCCGACTCCATCGACCACGACAGCGCCGGTTGCGGCCGATGCCTCGGACTCCGACGCCGCTGCGGGCTGAACGGCGAACCCCTTCTTCGCTTGTGCAAATTCAGGATTCCTGACCAGCTTCTTCACGCGCCTCGCCGCCGGTTCCGGTCTCGAAGCCTTCGCGAGCGCCGGCACCTCCGGCATCATCTCCACGGCCACGTCACTGCTTCGCCAGAGCGCACTCCTGAGCATGAGAAAGGGCGCGACCAGCGCACCGTAGAGGAGGACCTGCAGAAATGCCGCGATCCGCTGCGTCCTGACGACGCGGGCATCATGGCTGCGCACGGTCTGCCGGCAGACCAGGTACAGCGCCACATGGGACTTGCGCGCCTCCTGATCAGTGTCGAGATACTCGATCACTTCTGCGGCGGCGGCGGGATCGCGCGAGTTGCGATACAAGGTTTCCCATGCGAGATCTTCGGACGTCATCGGCTGCTGACGACGGGATTGCTGCTGCTGAGGAATGAACAGACTCATGGCACCTCCAGGTGGCGCGGAGATGCCGTGGCCCCTGGGGCATGGCGATCCCCACGGGGTTTAACAACAGAGTGAGTCGGATTAAACTGGCGACTCAACGAAGGAAACTATGATGCTGACTTCGGGCAGAAGCCTACGATTCACACCAGCCGAGATCGAACGCCATGGAGGCATCGGCCTGGATCTGAAGGGTGTTCGCAGCGTGGACCAGTTTGCTCGGGCCGTTGAGTTCTGGGCCCTTGTGATGGCGGAAGTACGGCCGGATATCCTGCGCCACCTGGAAAAGAAACTGATTGATCGCCAGGCGGAAGCACGGAGCGAGGCCGAAGCCGCGCCGTCCGTGCCTGCCGCTGGGATCACTCCTGCTCTCGACCTCTCTCCTGATTCTCTTCGGAGATCTTGAGCCATTTCTGGGCGACACGACGGTAGTAGTCGAGCTCGCCCTTTTCGATCTGCCCGCTTGCCTCCAACTCGTCGATCAGTTGCAGGACCAACTCGTGGTTTTCCTGCGCCTGTTTGAACAGGTGGGCGGCAATCCTCTTCGCTTCCCTGTTTGTCATGACGGCTTTCTCCACGACCTGAGCAGGGCTGCGACCACCGGCGGCGCGGACTTGCCCGTGCCGCCAACCAACACACACTTGACCTGTTGCATGGTGTTCTCCTCTCCAGAAACGGAAAAGGGGAACACCAGTCCCCCGAGGCCGGAGAAACAGTGTTCCCCGCTCGGGTTGCCCGGCGTCGGACGACGCCAGAAATGCAAAAGCCCTGAAGAAGCTCCAGGGCTTTCGCTACACGCAGAAGTCGAAACTCCCGCAAGACGATGCACCGCGGCTTGGCAGCCGTGATGTGAGTCTCAGCAGATTCGCCCGAAGGGCGGTCTGCAAGGCTCCGAACAGCATTGCACGCGTCATCAGACGCAATAGCACGTTGCTTGCGCAACAGAGCTCAGAAGGCTCGTACTACAGGGCGTGTAACGGACGCAACGCCAGACCGAACGGCCTGGAGACTTCGAGGCGGGTGCACGAACACCGTTCGCGAAGCGTCAGTGAGCACGAAGCCCACGGAAAGACAGCATCAGTATGGCATGACGATTCAGTAGCTTCAATCGGCCGCTTTCCGCAATTGCCACACGTTCCGCCGTATTTCGGCATTTCGACACGGGTTGGAGCGTTGGTGAGCGGATGGTCGAGGACTGGCCATCTGCAGCTGCCGTTCAATCTGGACACCGTCGCTGGTTGCTGCGCACGGTCCGGGCGGTAGTATGATCAATTCGCGCGGCAAACCCCGTCTCTTCTGGGCGCGGAAGGATAGCGCATAGACTGTAAATATGACCATCCGCAAGGAGACCATGAGCGAACTTGAACACCTAGTGAGCAAAGCCCAAGCGGCGGCGCAGGGAGGATTCGGCGTACTGTCAACCGGCGAAAAGCTCGCGGTCGCATTGATCCTCAATCGCCCCGATTGGCTTGCTGAGATGGATTACACCATTGCCGATGCCATGAACCGCGTTGGCCCGGGCTGGGTTTCGTTGATTCCGGCAGCCGCTAGAGTTTTGGAGCGAACCAACGTGGTTCTGCACGAAGCTGCCCAGGCAGCGCGGGAGGAAGCGGTGGTTGCCAGCTACGCGAGCGACCGCGGTGTTGTCGATGTCGCTACCGAACTGGTGACGTGTGGAGACGCGCCCGGCTACCGCGACGTATCGCTTACCTTCGACATTCAGCGCCACGGGGCCGCAGCAAAGCATCGCATGTGCCTTCGGCTATCCCCGAAGGATAGCGCCACGGTCGCGCAGCATATTCGGGAGGTCCATCGCCGAGCATGGGATGGTTCCGATCCGATCGACGTTCAACCCGGCGAGCGTCGGCCTCGCTGGATCGACTGACCAGGGAAAGCGACCATGGGCACGATAGCCGCGCCCAAAGCTTCAGTGGTAAGTCAGAACGGGTCTTCTCCCGACGCGTCGACCGAACAGAACTCCAGATCATCTCAATCCGACGAGTTGGTGATTGCATGGGCGGTCGACGCAACGACAGGCCAGCCGCGCTACATCCTCGAGCTTGATGCAGACCACCGCGGCAACCAGTGCAACTGCAAGTGCCCAAGTTGCGACCTGCCACTGACAGCCGTCAATGCGGGGAAGCCGTCCTGGAAACGACGCCCGCACTTCCGTCATCCAAAGGGTGCGGCGCGTGAGAAGTGCATCATCGTCGCCGCCCGCAAAGCCATCGAGGCGATGTTCGTTCGCCAGCAGCGGATCATTCTTCCGCGTCGTCGCCGTTCCCGGCGTGTGGAAGGACTCAGCGGCCACTATTACGATGCCTGGGTTGAGTGCCCTGCCGAAGCGGTCGGCATCGCTGACTGCAGTTTTGAAGATGAAGCCAAGGCAGTCCTGACGCTTGACGACGGACGGCGTCTCCTAGTGCAGCTGGTCGGTCGAGGGGAAGTCACCAAGCATGACAGAGAAGATGACAGGATAACCGCCCGGATCGAGATCCGGGTGGATGAACCTGCGATTGCCGACATGGCCCCGGCGGACATCCTCTCTCGACTGGAACTCTCCTGGACCAACGGCTGCTGGATTCGGCACTGGTCCGACGGAGCGCTGGACATCGATGCCGAAGGAAAGGCTCGTGCGCAGGCCGAGACAGCGCTCGACTGGCTCGAGGACAACGATCTTCCCGAAGATCTGAGCCCTGCGGAACGGCGCGAGACGCTGCTGCATCGCGAAGTCAAGGCCATCCTGGAACGCGAGCGCAGGATTCGGGTACCGGAACTGCACGCGGAAGCGCGGTGGCGCTACGCAAACGGCTTTGTTGCAGCCAAGACCTGGTCAGAGCCGGCCACGGAACTCAAACTCGCGTCGGTGGAACTTGAAGTTCCTGTCGGGCGATCGGTACCGGATGTCGTGGTCACTTGGGTCACCGAGGACGGCTGGGCGCATTCCATGCTCATTGAGGTCACTGTCACCAACCCGATCTCCGATGAGCGCATCGAACGCTTGTCGTCATTCGGCTTGCCGGCCCTGGAAATCGACATCGGCCGCATGGGCGGCGTCGTGACCCGCGACGAGTTCACCCGCCTCGTGGTCGATGAGGTGGCCGGCAAGCGTTGGCTTTACCATCCCGCCCAGGAAGAAGAGGAAGCCCACCTGCTCGCGGTGCTCAAAGCAGACGAGGCGCGGGCCATCGAGACCGTACGGCTGCGGCAGGCCATTCTGAACGTGCCTGCCAGCGAGTGGGCTGCACGCTACCTTGATGCCATCCGCTGCCGTTGGCGCGAACAATCGGCTTTTCGCGATCGGGTTCCCGATACCCCGCAGTGGCGGCAGGCACAAGCCGATGTCGGCGAAGCCATTCGCGCCCTAACCGAGCACGGGTACCCGGCATCGCTGCTGGACGGGCATCCACTGCGAACGGTGATTGCAAGAATCCTGTCGATCCATGACGGCACCTGCGTCGAATACCGCTTCGAGGATATCTGGGGCGTCATCAACGCCATCCACTGCGATGGCAGCGCAGCAAGACGCTGGCACACGCTCTATCTGATCGCGCTGAGGGCCTATCCGCCATCATTGACGGAGGAGCACCAAGCCAAGCTCGCCCAATGGCGTGGGGAGGTGATCGAAAGCCTGCAGAATGGGGAAGACACCTATGTGCGGGAAACGACCTACGATTCGTTGATCGGTCTGCTGTTTCCGGAGATGCAACCTGCACTGGCGCGACCATTCGGCACGCCGTTGTATATCCGGGACCCGGAAAAAAGCTCTGACAGGCAAGTTCCGACCGAGAGACGCAGCAGTGGCACGGCAGCGTCGCTCAGGTCGTCGCTTGCGCCAAGCCAGCTCGATGACGTCGATGCCACGCTGGTACAAGCATCAGGGTATGCGGCAGGGCAGGGGCAAAGCCCGATGTTGTTTGCGAAGGACTATGCAAGAAAGGGTAGCGGGCTCTCCGTCGAACAGATCATTCATCGACTAATCGAGAGGGGTGTGGCGAAGAGCCGATGGATGTGGAGCTGAGTCGGCCCCGCGCTGTGGCGCTGACTCAGGGAATATTCCTCTCACTTGAAGCACGGCGCTATCCAGAGATCATGAATTCCATCATCGATCATCTGGAGTCAGCACGTGATCCAACCCGACCCTCGAGCTTCCGAGTTCGCCCAGTTCAAGCGTGTCCTCGAGTGGACTTCCGCGCTAGTGACACGCATGCTCCATGAGGAGGGCAAGCTTGGTTCGCAAGTGTTCTTCGTCCGGATGGGCGAAAAGACCATTGGCCGCGTCGGCGTCGTAAGCATGGCAAATGAGAACGGGGAAGGCGATCGCCACTTGGACATCATGCACCAGGTTGTGGCGCTCGAGCACGTCGACGTCGCGGCTTACGTGCGAGAGGCTAGCGAACCGGACCCGGCCACCGGCACGGAACACCATGTGGTGATGTTCCATCTGATGGGGAAGGTCTTCGAGGTAACGGTCCTCGCTAGGAAGCGCGCGCCGCACCCCGCGCTGGAGCAGGTAAAGCTGAAGATCTCGGACCTGCATCCGAAGATCGGCAACGGCTGGAGGCAATAGGTTGCATAGCACCGGATCGCTTCGGAGTGGCACTATGCCGAGTTGCAGAGAGTCGTCGTACCCCACATACAGAAGGCCGAGGAAGCATGCAATGACACCTACTTGGACTGAGCTCGACGACGAGTTGCGCGGCACTGACGTCGACGCTCAGGAGTACGCCGACCGTACCGGACTTGTCATCCTCGAGGATGCCGATGCGGCCGTCGTCGGCCTCTGCTGGTTTGGCACCCGCGCGGCGCCCGAAGAGGCACGCACCGACTACGTCGCGGGGGGTGGCACGATCACGCGTATCTACATTCCGCGCGGCCGCGCATGATTACTGCCGACCAGGGCCGCGCTCCGCGATAATCGTGCGTACAACGCACTACACGCGGCTAGGCCATGGTGGCTTTGGCGCCTACGTTACGAGCGGTTGCAGATCGTCCCCTATTACAGCTGTGGCAACGTCGGCAACGCACTTGCGGATTTCGTAAAGGACGCGGATACCGCAGAGGCGGCCGAGCAGATGAAGCAATTCATGCAGGGTCGTGCGACCAGCGGCGGTGGTCTTGACAAGCAGATGGAGCTGGCATGGGAATAGGGACTTGCCGCGCCGGGTTGATTTAACGGACGCATGCCGCAGCGGCTGGAAAGGGACCGGTTCGCGCAAGACCGAGGTGACCGGCGAAGGTCTGAAGTGCTTCCGTCAGCTCCAAAGAACTGCCGCGCCCACGAAGGCTATGACCGCGCCGAGCAGCCAGCCTACCATCTGCAGTCGCCAGAAGGCTCGCCCGACGGTTGAAGGCTCGAGTTGTGTCCCTCGTAGGATCTTCGGTTGCCCCGCGGTGAATCCATGCGCCAGGCCGATGACGCAGATTACGCCGGCGATCATGAGCAGTGACGGAACAACCAGGGTCTGCATGAGTTGCCTCCAGTGAGTATCCGAGTACCGTCCGCGCACCACGTCGCCGGCTGATGCGCATGGTATTTTCTCAATGAATATGGCATTGCGCAAGGTGGCTGCCATCAGGGCCGGTATCGCGGGGGGCCACGCGGCGGGCCGGAAATCCTTTGGCCAAGATGGGTTATCGCCCCGGCGGCCAGTTCAGCTCACTTGATCAGGCAAATCGCGGCATCAGGATGGTTTCTCTTAACTAACTATCGTTCATAGAGGAATCGATCCATGGATTGCGACGACCTGCAGTTCTATCCCACGCCCCCAACCCTAGCCGCGCGCGCCTGGGCAAAATTCACGAACAGAAACTTCGTTCGGGTCATCGAGCCGTCGGCGGGAGATGGCGCGCTCGCGGACGGCCGCTGCTCGCTTCCCGCTCGTGAAGTCCGCGGCGATCGCATCGAAGTGGACTGCTGCGAGATCGACATCTCGAAGCATCCGGTACTGCGCGCGAAGGGCTATCGCGTCGTTGGCCTCGATTTCCTGCAGTTCGAAAGTGCGGCCCAGTACTCCCACTGCGTACTGAACCCGCCATTTCGCACGGGTGTCGATCACGTCCTGAAGGCATGGCAGATCATGTGGGACGGCGAGATAGTCGCGATTCTCAACGCCGAGTCGATCCGCAATCCCTTCTCCAAAGAACGGCGGATGCTGGTATCGCTGGTCGAAGACCATGGCGATGCCGAATTCATCGAGGGAGCGTTCCTCGGCGAGGATGTGGAGCGCAAGGCGCTGGTCGACGTTGCGCTCGTTCATCTGACCAAGCGAGCCGACCTGCAGAACGACCTCTACGGGGATCTCATCGGCAAACTTCGCAAGGACCGGGAAGATGGCATCGGCCTGGCGGCCGGCGCCGACCCGCTGCCGCAGGCGCTGGCCCTTCCTGCCTCGGATATCGAGAATGCGGTGCTCGCCTTCGACGCGGCCGTGCACGCCATGCGCGATGCCGCTTTGGCGGAAAAGCGTGCGGCCTATTACGCCCGCCTGCTCGGCGACACGCTTTCTGCGCGATGCGGCAATTCGGACGTCGACCGGGAATCGGAGCTTGGTGCCGGTGGCATACAGAGGCTGCTGCACGAAAGGTATTCAAAGCTCAAGGATCGCGCATGGGCCGGCATTCTGCGCTCGAACAACGTGACGTCCCGGTTGTCCTCAAAGGCGCAACGGCGGCTCGAGAGCAGCTTCGAGGAAATCAAGGAGCTCAGCTTCACGGCCTCGAACATCTATGGCTTCCTTCGGGGCCTGGTAGAAAACCAAAGCGACATGCTGATCGGAATGGCATGTGACGTCTTCGACGAGATCACGCGCTATCACACCGAGAACACGCTGTTCTTCAAAGGGTGGGTCAGCAACGACATCCAGCGAAGATGTGGCATGCGGATCAAGGCGACGCGCTTCATCATTCCGGGCCACCACACGGAGAGCTACCAGCACTCGCTTTCGTGGGACTCGGAGCGACGCCTCGCTGATTTCGACAAGGTGTTCGCGGCGCTTGACGGACGGAGCGCACCCGAGGTCAGCCTGGTCGATGTGTTCCGGCAGGACTTCAGGCAGCTTCGGAACGGTGCGCGCGTCAGCTCCACGTATTTCGACGTTCGGTACTACCCCGGAATCGGCACCATTCACTTTTTTCCGAAAAAGGCCGACGTCGTGGACCGATTGAACCGGCTGGTAGGGCGGCATCGTAAGTGGCTGCCAGATGAAGGCGAGCAGGGGGTCAGCGAAGGCTTCTGGCACCAGTATGAACGCGCCGACAAGTATGATAAAGAGATTCGTGCCGAGCTCGCACGCAGGGCGGGGCGAAGTCTGTCAAGGCGCGCCCTGTATCGCCTGGAGTACGGTGGCAGTGAGGAACGGGACGCAGCAACGTGCGAGATTGATGACGCTGCGGCGGCCGTCTTGGAGAAGCACGGTATCAATATCGCCGTGCGGCTCGAACACAGGCAATCCTCCCTGCCGGCATTGGCGGCGACGCCGGCCGCGTCGCCGGTGGATTCGATGCCGGCATGACCGGGGGCACGTATAGCAGGTGCTTGCAAGGGCTGCCGTTCGTCGGATTATGTCCCTGAGGATATAGACCGACTGGAGAGAGCCTTATGACGATTGAGCTGAAAACCTACACCGTTGCCGAGTTGCATGCACAGTTGCAGACGATGATTGATCGCGGCCTGGGAAGCATTCCGGTTTGCGCCACCGACTGCCGTGCTCGCTACCCGTTCGAGGCGTATACGGTCCTGGATCATTCCGGCAACACCGACGCGCTGTTGATCTACGTGCGACCTGATGCGCATTTCGCGCAACGCAATCCCTTGCCCATCAACTGGGCACCGAACAGGGTGGCGGAGTGGAATCATGAGGCGGACTCGATCAAGACCAGGTGCGGGGCTTTCGCCTAGTCGGTCGGAACGACCGGTCGGCGCGCGGATGGGCATTCGCCGCGACGTGCTGGCCGAGATCCGCGGATCTGGTGCTTCGGGCTGCGAGGCGGCGAGGGACGGACGCTGATGCGGCAGCCAAGCCTAATTGATCGCCCCGAGTCTCGCGCAACGACACTGGACACTGGCAACTGCACGAGTCGAGGGAACCATCATGCGTAGCAAGTACATTCGCATCTACGAGAAACTCTGCCCGGACGATCCGATTCACGATGACGACCCCAGGCGGGGTGCAATCATGGCCGAAATGCGGTCCATCCACCATGCGAAGACGGAACAGGAAGCGGTCGCGGTGATCGAGTGGTGGCAGGCGTGGCCGAATCCGCAGCACCAGACGGCGCTGGAGTTCGTGCGCGAAGCTCGGAGCCTGATGACGGATGCCGCACGTGCAGGCCATCGTCGGGGACTGAGTGCATCATGAGCAATCCTTACCACGAGGGGGTCAGCGTGCTTGATCTGCTGCGCTTGGTTCGCGTGATCGACACGCACCAGCCCAGCGTGGCCGAGGCCCTGCCGATACTCGACTGGTCTCGGGCCAAGTTCCGCCGTGTGCTGGCGCTGGCGCGCGATCTCGGCATTGAGATCGCGACGCGACGCGCAGGCACGGTGCAGTACTATGCTCTGGTGCGTGGCGGCCTGCTCAGCCTGGCCGCGACCCGCAGACTCTACGACAAGATCTAAGGCCCGCCTGGTAGGCGAATCGCATCCTCGGCCTGCGCGACGCGTTGGGGCGGTCGGTCGCTCAACGCATCATCCGAAGCTGCCACACCCGCGGTTCGCCTTCGGCCGCGCACGGCGACGCCTTCAGCGCCGCCAGCAAGTCGGTGCGCATCGATCGCAGCGACAACCTGGTGCGAGGCACAGCGCCTGGCTTGCGTGACGTACCTGGCCCGACGCCGGATCGCAGGCGCACAGCCTATCTCACCGGCTGGGAGCGCAACAGATCCGACAGCTCGCAGTCCAGGACCAGCATCAGGCCCTCGATGACCTCCTGGCTCCAGTGCTGAGTCTTTCCGTCAATGAGACGGCCAAGCTGGGCGACGGAGATGGATACCCCCACCTGGTCGAGGCGGCGGACCAGCTCCGAAACGGATCGCACTTCGCGTTCGGCCATCATGACGCGCACCCGCCAGGTCACCTTCCGACGGGGCAGAGATTGCTTCTTCGACATGCGGTGGATTTTATCCGTGTTGCTCCTCTGCCACGATAATTTTGCATTGCATGCAAAGTTTTTGCGTTTTGCTATTGACGGCATGTCATCTGTTTTGGCAGACTGCGCGTTATCGAACGAGTGGCGGGATAGCGCAGTTGGCAGCGCGCCGGGTTCATACCCCGGAGGCCGGAGGTTCAAATCCTTCTCCCGCAACCATCAACCACGACGGACAGGAACATGACGCTTCAGAGACTCGCAATATCGCAGCAGCAGACAGGCCGATTCGGTCTGCCATGCCGCTTTGCGTCTGCCGTCTCCATGCGCGGCGCGCTGAAGCTCACGAATTCGTACGCGGCCTGCATCCATTTGCCGTGCCTGCCCTTCGGGTATGGATGGGAGAGCGATAGCAGGCAATCCGGGAGGATGACCATGTAGTCATCCTGCGTAATCAGAAGATTACGGTTCCAGACCAAGGGGCCCGGATTAGCGAAAGCAGTCCGGGCTCCTTGCTTTTGGGGCCTTGCAGTTGAGAACACCTGGGGTGGTATTCCGCTAAGGACGCGGAGCGGTCTGTAAAACCGATGCCTTGGCTGGCCAGGATCGTTACCTGGACACCCCACCAGATGGAAACCGACTCCACGTAGGAGCCGGTGGCTGGCGAAAGCGCCAGCCAATAGCTCCTTAACAATTCGGGAATGTGGTCGTCCGGCGGCGGGTAACTGCCGCCGGATTTGCGGACATAGTTCAGTTGGCAGAACGACACCTTGCCAAGGTGTAGGTCGCCGGTTCGAAGCCGGCTGTCCGCTCCATAGCGAAGCCATCTTCGTCTTCCGCTGCAGGCACGGCGGAAGCGTATGCGCCAAGGGTGCGCCGGACAAAGGATTGCCGTCCCCGGTCGCCGAGTCGGAACGCCGCGGGCCTCTTGGCGGGGGAGCGGCACGGAGTCGGTTTCGCTATGGAAAATGGAAATGGACCGTTCCGCACGGTCTACCACCTTCGCGGGGTTGGCATATGGGTTGTGCTCCAGCCTTCCAAGCTGGCCAAACGAGTTCGAGTCTCGTACCCCGCTCCAGACTTGCCGCCGTAGCTCAGCTTGGTACGCAGGCGTCGCAGTTGGAATTGGCCCCGCGCGATACGCTGGTTGGGGGTAGCCAAGCAAGGGTAGGCGCCTGACTGTTATTGACATCCTCCCCCCGCCCTGAGGCGGCAGGGATTCCAACTGCGTCAGACGGCGCACGCCGCACCTTCTTCCGCGCTGGCAGGTTGACGCTTCCTCGACCGGCCCGACTGCGCCTGGGTCTCCACGTCCGCTTGGCCGGATGATCCGGCCAGAACCGCGTGCCCCGCGGCCAGAATGTTCTTCGCGGCATTGACATCCGCATGCTCTGTCAGGCCGCAGACCCGGCAGACAAAGCGCTCGCCACCGCGGTTAGCCGCCTCGGTGTGGCCGCAGCTGCTGCACCGCTGGCTCGTGTATGCCGGCGGCACCTTGATCAGTTGCCCCGCGCGCCAAGCGAGCTTGTACTCGAGCTGACGCGCGAACTCGCTCCAGCCCTGATCGAGGATTGAGCGGTTGAGCGCGGCTTTCCGGGCGACGTTGCTGCCTGGCTCCTCGGAAGTACCCGCGGCCGAGCGCGTCATGTTTCTGACGCGCAGATCCTCGAGGCAGAACACGGCATGCCGGTCGGCCAGTTCGGTCGACAGCTTGTGCAGGAAATCCGCGCGCTGGCACGCGATCGACGCCGAGTAGTCCGCCAGCCGCGTACGAGCCTTGGCCAAACGCTTCGAGACCGGCAGGCGCATGCCCTTGGGAATCGGGCCGGTGATACCCAGAGCCTTCTTCTGCGCCTCGACCTTGCGCGCGCAACTGCGCTGGTAGCGACGCAACCCGCTGAGCGCTGTGCGATGCGCATTGAGTGGCGCAATACACCTGCCGTCGGCCAATGCGAGGAAATTGGTGATGCCGCGATCGCCGGCGCCGATGGCGGTTGCTGTCGACGCCACGGTGCCTTCGATCTCGGTCTGGATTGAGACGTGCCAGCCCAGTGCATCACGGGTGACCGATACCTGCTTGGGTATCCCTTCCAGCGGCCGGCTGGCGCGGTAGCGCAGCCAGCCGAGTTTGGGCAGGCGAATGCGGGCGGTCGCTTCGTCGACGGCAAAGCAGGCCACGTCGGTTTCGCGAAAACCGTCGTGCTCGACGCGGCGCTGGAATCTAGGGTAGCCACCTTTCTTTCCGAAGAAGCGCTGGAAGGCACGGTTGAGGTCCTTGAGGGCATTCTGCAAGGCATGGACTGGCGCTTCGCGCAGAAACGCTGTCGCGTCGGCTGCGCGCCACGCGGTGAGCCACTTGGCCATCGCGACGTAGTTGGCATAGGACTCGCCGCGAGCATGACGCGCCTGCTGTTCGGCCAGCGCGGCGTTCCACACCCAGCGCCGGCAGCCGGCGATGCGGCGCAGCCAAGCCTCCTGCCCGGGACGGGTGCGCAAACGGTAACGGAATGCCTTACGTATGGTCATCTATACAGTATAGGCGTTATCCTTCCTCGCCATGAAGGGACGAGTCGGAATGAGCCTGGTTCGATTCCAGTGTGCGCAGCAAAGCAGATTTCGGGGGCAGCAGCGGGCTGCGGGGATCCCTTGCAAGGATCTTGTCTACGAGGGTTCAACTCCCTGGGCCTCCACCAGATTTTTCTCGCGTTGGGCTAATTGGCAAGTCGCCTGGTTTGGGGCCAGGAAGATCACCGTTCGAGTCGGTGGCGCGAGACCAGAACATGGAAGACGATCCCGGCCGGCGCCGGGCACCGCCTTGAAAGCGGTTGGACCGAGCGATCGGTTGCGGGTCGGCACCAGCCGTCTTCCGCCAGAGTTAGCGGCACCGAAAGACCGGCCCAGCCAGGCCTACCCCACCGCGCAGGGGAGCAAAACGCGCTGTCGGTGTCCGGGTGGCTCCCGGATGAAAGACAGCGGCCACGCGCGGGCTATTGTTTCCGGAGAGATGCCCGAGAGGCCCAAGGGCGCCGGTTGGAAGCTGGATGGTCGCGCGAGCGGCGCGGCACCAGGGTTCGATTCCCTGTCTCTCCGCCACCATGCTCCTTGGATAGCTCAGCAGGTAGAGCACGCGATCGATAATCGCGAGGTCCTCCGTTCGACCCGGAGTCCAAGGACCAGGAACAGCGCCCCGCTGGTGTAGTGGCAGCACGGGAGTCTCCAAAACTCTCGGTGGGAGTTCGATTCTCTCGCGGGGTGCCAACGTCATGGAAGCGTGCCGGAGTCCGGTTGAACGGCGCCGCCTCGAAAGCGGATGGGCCGCAAGGCCACAGAGGTTCGAATCCTCTCGCTTCCGCCAAACCGATGGGGAGTAGCCAAGACGGCAAGGCACCTGATTCTGAGTCAGGCCATGCGCAGGTTCGATTCCTGCCTCCCCCGCCAGTCTTCCTCGCTGTAGCTCAGTCGGATCAGAGCATCTGCCTACGAAGCAGAGGGTCGCACGTTCGAGTCGTGCCAGCGAGGCCACCGCATGGAAGGGATGGGCGAGAGGCTGATGCCGGCAGCCTGCTAAGCTGCTGCCGCCGATGAGGCGGCTCGCGGGTTCGAATCCCGCTCCTTCCGCCAATCCTGCATCCCTAGCTCAGTGGCAGAGCGGCTGCCTTACAAGCAGCGTGTCGGCGGTTCAATCCCGTCGGGATGCACCACCAAACGGCACCGTAGCATAGCTGGCCCAATGCGCCTGCCTGTCACGCAGGAGATCACGGGTTCGAATCCCGTCGGTGTCGCCAACAGACTCCTCTGCCGGCATAGCTCAGATGGTAGAGCAGCCGTTTCGTAAACAGCAGGTCGCCCGTTCGATTCGGGCTGCCGGCACCAACGACGCCCAGATGACGGAATAGGCATACGTGCATGCTTGAGGGGCATGATTCTGCGGGTTCGAATCCCGCTCTGGGCACCATTTCGCCGATCTGATGGGAATCGGCATACCTCCTTGCCTTAGAAGCAAGGGCATCCCGGTTCGAGGCCGGGGATCGGCACCAGACCACGCCTTTCTGGCGCAACTGGCAGACGCGCTGGTTTCAGAGACCAGATGTTCCGGGTTCGAATCCCGGGAAAGGCACCACGCATGCGAAGCTGACGGGAACAGGCATACCTGCCGAACTCAAAACTCGGCGCGTCCCGGTTCGACTCCGGGGCTTCGCACCAACAACGGACGGTGGCGCAATCGGCAGACGCCCTCGGCTTAAACCCGATGAGCCCGACACCCGGGATGCGAGTTCAAATCTCGCCCGTCCGACCATTCATGCCCACGAGGCCGAGCGGAGAGGCATCCGGCTTCTACCCGGAGGACTGGCGGGTTCGATTCCTGCCGTGGGCGCCCGAGACGTAGTTCAGCGGCCAGAACGCCTGCTTCATACGCAGGATGCCGGTGGTTCGACTCCACCCGTCTCGACCAGAATTCCTACGGCAGCTCTCGGCAGAGCAGGACGCCTTATAAGCGTTTCACAAAGGCCGGGTTGGCTCAGCGGCGACAGCACCTGCCTTGTAAGCAGGCGGAGCAATCCCCCGTGGGTTCGAGTCCCACACCCGGCTCCACAGCCCCGTGCGGTGGTCGAGAGGTCGAAGGCATCAGTCTGCAAAACTGACGGCGCAAGCCCGCGGCGGTTCGAATCCGCCCCGCACGTCCATTTCCCGCAGGGGTTCAAGTCAC
>WBZM01001838.1_pt1 | contig 19617 bp, 20 predicted proteins | sample 5204271 | NCBI WGS metagenome assembly WBZM01 (sample SAMN12344346, study PRJNA552823) | activated sludge metagenome | biome: Activated sludge suspended growth; feature: Nitrification reactor; material: Wastewater; isolation source: activated sludge from nitrification reactor of wastewater...
CGCCGACAGTATCGGCTTTCCACGATGCGAAGTAGAAGAACTCCTGGTATCCAACCTGCACATTGATGAAATAATCACTGATCAACCCGGGGTGGAGCCGGCCGCCATCGGCGATACCGTCGGTGCGGTGGCGCTCGATATGAATGGCGATCTGGCGGCGGCCACCTCCACCGGAGGTACCGCCAATAAACGCGCGGGTCGTGTGGGTGATAGCCCGTTGGTCGGCAGCGGAGCTTATGCGGATAACTGGACGGCGGCCGTCAGCGCCACAGGCTATGGCGAGGCATTGATGCGCGTCGTCATCAGCAAACGCGTGTGCGACTTTGTGGGCACAGGCCTTTCGGCCCGTTCCGCATGTGAGTCGGCCATCCGCGTGCTTGAAGAAAGAACCGCCGGCGCGGGGGGGCTGATCGCCGTCGATGCCCGCGGTCAGGTAGGCTGGGCATTTAACACCCGCGCCATGCCCTATGCGTTTGGAATCAACGATGATCCTGTCGTCAGTGGTTTTTAACCTGTCTAGCTGCTGAGAAATGTGGGTGTCGGCCGCTAGGAAAGCCGCTCGGCTTTGGTGATTCAGACTATCGCACAACAAAGTTTGATAGATTCAAGGAGGTAGGGATCCATGATGGGAAACGATGATCACAACGGTAGTCCATTTTCGGCGATATTGCGTGGCGACGAGGAAGGAATCGTTATCGCTCGCGATGAAAACCAAAGATTCGCCATCATTGCCAGTCTTGAACCGGAAGCGGCCGTTCACTGGCTGGCCGTTCCCTTTGAGTCCGGATTCAGCACGTCGGAGATGCGCGAGGAAAATGGTGAGCGTTTTCTGGCGTTGCTCGATTATGCGCTTTCCGAAACGCGCGCCCGTGTGAATGAGTATCCGGTGCTTGAGAATGGCTTCACCGTCAAGTTCCATTGCGGCGCCTACGAAACGATACCACATGCCAAGTTTCATATCCTGTCGATGGAATAAAGTCAGGCCAGCCGCCGACAAATTATGAAAATTCAAGCCGCCCTCCTGCATGCCCCAGGCATCCCGTTTTCAATTGAAACGCTAGACCTGGAACCGCCGCGGGCAGGGGAAGTGCTGGTGAAGATCGCCGCTGCTGGAGTTTGTCATAGCGATTGGCACTTGATGACCGGCGCGACCGCTCACGCCCTGCCGGTTGTTCCCGGCCATGAGGGGGCTGGTGTGGTCGTGGCCGTCGGACCGGAAGTCAGCCGGGTCAGAATTGGCGACCATGTCGCTCTGAATTGGGCGCCAAGTTGTGGAAACTGTTTTTACTGCCTGCATGATCGGCCGAGCCTGTGCGCGACATACATCGAGCCGATATGGGCCGGCACGATGATTGACGGCACTACCCGACTTTCTAAGGGTGGTGTGCCCGTCTATCACTTCAGCGCACTGGCGTGTTTCGCTGATCATGCCGTTGTGCCGGAGGCATCTTGCGTGCCACTGGACAATAGCGTCCCGCTGACGGTAGCTGCCCTCATAGGCTGCGCTGTCACGACGGGGGTTGGAGCGGTGCTTAATACGGCCCACGTCACGCCCGGAAGCTCAGTAGCCGTCTATGGTGCCGGGGGCGTGGGCCTGAGCATCATCATGGGTGCAAAACTGGCCGGAGCGAGCCGGATCATTGCCGTCGATACCCATGAGGCCAAGGGACCTATGGCCCAATCGTTCGGGGCGACGGACTTTTTGATGGGGGGCACGGATACCGTGGCTTCCATTCGTAAAATGACTGAGGGAAGGGGGGCCGACTTTGTGTTCGAAGCGATCGGTCTGCCGGCAGTTCAAGAGGAGTGCCTGGCGGCCGCTCGACCTGGCGGAACCATCGTGTTGGCCGGCGTTGCCCCGATGGGCAGCGGCACAAACCTACCCGGGGCGATCATCACTCGCCAGGAAAAAACTATTACCGGGACGTATTATGGGAGCGCCAACCCGGCCCGCGATTTCCCACTCTATGCGAGCCTTTATCAGCACGGCCAACTGGATCTCGATAACCTGATCTCGCGCACCTATCGCCTCGACCAAATCAACGAGGCCTACGCGGACATGCTGAGCGGGGAGATTGCTCGGGGACTAGTTGTGTTTTAGGTCGGCGCTGGCAATTGTAAAACCATGCTGTGGGGATAATCAACTGATTATTGATATTGCGCCATGTATGCCTTCCGTCAGGCTGTCGATAGCGATTACGACTTTCTATTTGCCTTGCATCGCGCCACAATGCGCGAATATATAGAGCCTATCTGGGGCTGGCATGAGGATTGGCAGGAGGAATACTTTCGCAAGAAATTCGAGCCACAGAAGCGTCAAATCATCGTCGTCGATGGTGAGGATGCTGGTGTCCTGGTGGTTGAGGAACGGCCGAATGAAATTTACCTCGGCCTTATTGAATTGTTGCCCAGGTTTCAGGGCTGTGGGGTGGGTACGTCGATCCTGAACGATTTGAAGAATAAAGCTGCACAACAGAAAGTCCGCTTGAGCCTCCACGTCCTGAGCACCAACATCAAGGCCCGCCGTCTCTATGAGCGCTTTGGTTTTCGGGCAATTTACGAAGAGTCGAGTCGCATTTTAATGACGTATGTCCCGGAACCAGCGCGACCTTAAGCGGCAAGCGCGGCCGATATCAGATCGTAACAAGAGGCCGTGGAGGAATCTTTGGATGAAAAACAGGAGCCTTGTTATTTTTGGAGTACTGGCCGGTGTCCTGGCTGTGGGGTTATTTTTCTTACTGGCGTCCACCACTACATGGGCCTGGTACTGGAATTGGTTAATTGCGGCCGGCAGTGTCACATTCGTTTTCTTTGGCTATGACAAGCTGTCCGCTAAGGCGGGGGCGGGCCGCATTCCCGAACTACTACTTTACCTTTTGAGTTTGGGCGGCGGATTCGCAGGAGCATTGTTGGGAATGCTGGCATTCCGGCACAAAACGAACTTTCGGGCGCATCCGCTCTTCTATCCGGCTGTCGTTATGGGAGCGGGCTTGTGGGCGGTGTTGATCTATTGGCTGCTCAGTCGGGCCTGATACACATCGTAAACACTCCCGCATACGAGTGTTTGCGCAAATCTCTGGTTTGCCCCCAATGGTCGTTTAATGGGTAACGGGCAAGGTTCTTAAGTGGTGCCAGCGTTCGGTCGCGCCTGTTCGGAAGAGTGCCGGATCGAAATCGGCTAGGGCTTCCCACCCTTCAACCGACGCTAGATCGCGCTTTTCCTCCGACAGTTCGATAACCAGCTCGCGACCGTCCGTCTTCATCTCAATGGTCAGTAATTCGCTGCCGTCATCAATGATGTCGCGGATGCAGTGGCGGTCAACTCCCTCCGGATATCGGATGAATGCCGCCGAGCATCGCTGGCAATACGATAGACTGGCATCACATAGGTCCCGATCGATTACAACTCGCATGATAAGTTCCCTCGGTGCCTGGCCATGGTCAGACCTACACGACCGCTCGTTGCACCGGCGCGGTCGCTTCTGTTAACTATCACTACTCTAGCATTTCTGTTCGCTCACAATAGTGACAAATGTCAGGTTTTGCCGTACGATTTGTCATATACCTCTGGAGGCCAGCATCCTTGGAAGTCAGGTCTGATTTATGCCCACTTATTTTGTCACGATTGCCGGCAATATCGGCGTAGGCAAGTCCACACTGGTGACCCTTCTCTCACGCAAGCTAGGTTGGGAACCTGTCCTGGAAGCAGTGGCCGAGAACCCTTATCTGGCGGATTTCTACAAGGATATGAACCGCTGGAGTTTTCATTCGCAAGTCTATTTCCTTGTACGCCGGCTTCAGCAGCATCATAGTTTGCTTCAGCAGCCGAGCGCCGTCCTTCAGGATCGCAGTGTCTATGAGGATGCGGAGATTTTCGCGCGGAACCTCTACCATCAAGGTCACTTAAGCGAGCGCGATTGGTACGCCTACTTCGAACTTTATCAAACACTGGCGCGACTCTTGAAGCCGCCGGACCTGGTCATCTATTTGCGCGCGTCGATACCTACGCTGCGTCGACGGATCACCGGACGCGGCCGAGAATATGAACGCAGTATAGCCGACACCTATTTGCAGGACTTGAATCGCCTCTATGACGAGTGGGCTGCCAGCTTTACCTTGAGCCCGGTGCTTACCGTTGACACGGATAATCTGGATTACGTCCAGTATGATTCGCACCTGGAACAGATTTGGTCACGGATTGCCGACCGCTTGCATGGTCGTGATTATCTGGCGTTGAGTTGAATGGGCATAGCACAAGACTACTGGGTTATCTATTTTGGGTTTCAATCATGGCATGGCTGAGGCAATACCTTTGTCGGCCTTGTCATGAAAGTCCATTATCTTCCGGATCAAAACGGATCCGGTAAAGGAGCAATGTCATGAGTGTCTATAAAATGATCGAAGTAGTCGGTACCAGCAAAACGTCATGGGAGGATGCCGCGCGAATCGCCATTGAGACCGCGGGCGAATCTCTGCGCGATTTGCGCGTTGCGGAGATCACCAAACTTGATGTTCGCCTGGACGATGGAGAGATAGTTGAATATCGCGCGCGCGTGATGATTTCATTCAAATTCGAAGGTTCGGAAGAGTAATGTCAGGGGTTCATTTTCTCTTGACAGTCATCACCCTTACAGTATAATCACCTACTGTTGTTCCTCAGTAGCTCAATGGCAGAGCACGCGGCTGTTAACCGCAAGGTTGTTGGTTCGAGTCCAACCTGAGGAGCTGGAACATTAGCAAGAAGCGGCGACCCGATGGTCTGCCGCTTTTTTGTTTGAGGTTTGCCTTAGTTATCAAGGAGCTTGAACTTATGAAACCCTACCGACCGGTCGCCTTAATCATACTTGACGGCTGGGGTATTCGCGAGATGGAGCATGGCAATGCTGTAGTGCAAGCCCATACTCCCAATTACGATCAATGGATGCGAGGTGGCGAACGAGCGATCGTCGATGCCTCAGGGGAGGCGGTGGGCCTGCCAGACGGCCAGATGGGTAATTCCGAGGTCGGGCATTTGAACCTCGGCGCAGGTCGCATCATCTATCAGGACCTGACCCGCATTAACCTTTCGATCGATCGTGGCGATTTCTTTGCCAATCCGACGCTGGTCAAAACCCTGGAGGGGGTAAAAGCTCGTGGGGCCAAATTGCACCTGATCGGCTTGTTGGGCGACGGCGGCGTTCACAGTCACCAGAAGCACATGTACGCTTTGCTGCAAGCGGCCGAGCAATACAAAGTGACGCCAATTCTCCACATCATTACCGACGGCCGCGACACACCGCCGGAAAGCGCTCTAGGTTTTGCTCATGAGCTTGAGAATTACCTCGCCGATAATCACCCCGGCATCATCGCTTCGGTGGTGGGTCGATACTACATCATGGACCGCGACAAGCGCTGGCCGAGAACAGAGCTGGGTTATCGGGATGTCGTATATCACGAAGGGTATCGTGAGGGAGATGGAGCGCCACGGGTTGCCCCGTCACTAACGGCCGCATTGGAAGCCTCTTACCAGCAGGGAGTGACGGATGAGTTCATCTTGCCCGTCGCGATCGACGCAGAGGGGATGGGAACGGATGCCCCTCGGGTAAATGTATTGGTGGAACCGGGAGACGTGCTGATATTCTTTAACTTCCGAGCTGATCGTATGCGCCAAATCGTGACTGCGTTCACGAAGCCGGAGAACGAAAGCTTCCCCCACGAGATAATTCCCAATCTCGATATTGTCACGATGACTAATTATTCTCCCACCTACCCGGTTAAGGTGTTGTATCCGGAGGTAGACATTACCAACCCATTGGCCAAGGTTCTGAGCGATGCCGGGTTGCGCCAGTTTCACGCGGCCGAAACGGAGAAATATGCCCATGTCACCTACTTCTTCAATGGGGGTGTGGAGACTCCTTATCCGGGAGAAGAGCGGCACCTCGAACCTTCACCCAAAGTGGCTACCTACGACCTGCAACCGGAGATGAGCGCTCGGGCACTGGCCGATGCCGTTATCAATCGCGTTCAAACGAGCGATGACGACTTCATCCTTGTTAACTTTGCAAACCCCGATATGGTCGGCCACACCGGCATCCTGTCGGCCGCTATCAAGGCGGTAGAGACGGTCGATGAATGCGCTGGGCGGTTAGTCGAGGCCATCAATGCCAAAGGCGGCGTCGCCATCGTCACGGCCGATCATGGCAACTGCGAGCGTATGGTCGACGAGATCACCGGCGAACCACACACCTATCACACCACACAGCCGGTATCGCTCTTCGTGCTGGGCGATCAATATTATAACCTGCGGCCACGCGGAATATTGGCCGATGTATCTCCAACAATTCTCCATCTCATGGGCGTTCCCCAACCTTCTGATATGACCGGCCGCACCTTGATCGATCAATAAGGTATCGACGGATGAAAGCAGCAGGCGGTTGCTGGCGACAGTAACTGCCTGCAGTTTCTGTTTTTCATTAATCCATTTTGATTTATACCCGTCGCCCTGTTATAAATAAAAACAAGATGAGCGACGAAATGACACCCCCGGCCGTGCCTGCGGCCAACGGTCAGGCATATCGAGCCTATTTGGAGAGTGCGCTAGCCATTCTGGAAGAGTTGGAGGCCGAGGAGTATCTTCCCTCGGAGCTACCAGCTGTTGCCGATGAGGCTTTAGCCGAGATCGTCAGTGCATTTACAGCCTGGCCGCTGCCGGTTCGAGAGAGGTTCGTGGCGAACTTGCCGCCCAAGAAACGTGGGCTGTTCGGACTCTTCGGCCATCGGTCGGCCACCCTGGCTGTCCGCGGTGAGAATGGCGAACAACTTCGCCTGGGCCTCATCGGAAATATCATTGCGAATTCACCCATTCCGCCGAATCGTAATGTGGACGCAGCGCTGGCTGTGTTCTATCATTGTGCCAAGAAATTGGGGATGGAGCCGCAGACTCTGTTCGATGACTCCGCCCAATTTGCGACTGAGGACATGGCGGCCCGGTTAACTGAATTCGGCCGCCGTGCCGATGTAACCCTCAAGCAGTATGGTTGGCGAGAAATCAGAACGCCCGAAGGCGTTTGTTACAAGTTCGAATTCTAAGGATCATCTGATTAACACTTTCATATGAACCCTGTCGAGGTTCACTACGACCGAAACGCAGAGCGGGAGTGGGAGCGGCTGGACCGGCATCGGATGGAGTTTTCCGTCACGTGTCGCGTACTGGATGAGTTTTTGCCGTCTCCTCCCGGACGCGTCCTCGATGTTGGTGGCGGCCCCGGTCGGTATTCCATTTATCTAACCCAGATGGGATATCGCGTCTCGCTGATTGACATCTCCCAGCGCAGTCTGGATTTGGCGCTTGAGAAGTCTGTAGCAGCAGGTATTTATCTGCCTCCGCCGATTCGTGCCGATGCCATTAGCCTGCCTGATCGCGCTCCCGACGCCCCCGAAGACTTTTCAGGCTTGTTTGATGCTGTCCTGCTCATGGGGCCCCTCTATCACCTTTTGCGGGACGAGGATCGTTTGGCAGCTGTCCGCGAGGCTTTTCGCGTGTTGCGGCCGGGGGGGCTGATATTTGCCGCGTTCCTGACTCGTTATGCCCCGTTGCGTGATGTTGCTATCCATTCCCCAGGTTGGATTCACCACTATCCTGAGCGCTATCGGCAAATAATTGAACAGGGCATTAACCCAGCTCACGAGACGAGCACGTTCCCGGATTCCTACTTTGTTCACCCGGACGAAATCGAACCGGCGATGGCTTTGGGGGGATTTCGTATGGAAGCCCTACAGGGCTGCGAAGGGATATTGGCCGGCCATGAAGAAGCGGTCAATGAGATTGAGGGAGAGTTGTGGAACGACTGGGTGGACTTGAATTATCGCGCCGGACGCGAGCTAACCCTGCGCGGCGCTTCCGATCATCTGCTCTACGTGGGCAGCAAACCGACTTCTCAATCCCATGAAGCCTAATTATAAATGGGAGACGGATGATGATAGTGATTGGGAACAATCGCCTATTCCCGATCCTAATCCTGGATCCGGCTCCCGGCGCACAGTGATTGTCCTGTTGTCGGCCGTCATGCTTGTGTTCGCGGTGGTTCTCCTCTGGTTCGAGCAGCGATTGGACGCGCGTGAGGAGATCGTTCGCCAGAATGTGATTGCCGCTCACCGGACTTTGGAACAGGCCATAGCCCAGCGCGATTTGGAGTTGTTTTCCTCGCTTATCTCCCGTGAAGACCCGGACTGGTATCAATCCCAACGTCGATTGTTGATGTCAGGAAGGGTGGTTGAGCGCCGCCAGTTCGATCTCGCGGTGTCGTCCACACCCTCCGAGGATGTAGATATTTCCCTCGACGACAATTGGCGCCGGGCGGAAGTCACGTTTTCGCAACAGTATGTAATTGAAAATGGTGAATCCGAAAAGGCAATTACCTTGTCCCAGACGCAGGTGTATCAAATACGTGGCAGTCGTTGGCAATCAACCCCCCCGCCGGCTGCCTACTGGGGAGATACCCAGACCCGGGAATTCGGACAATTGACCGTGACGTTTGCCCAACGTGACGAGGCCATCATTGAGCGGTTTGCGACTGATCTGGCTCGCGAAATTAGCGCCATCTGCGATCAATATCCATCGGCGCGGGAGTGCTCAGTTGATACACGCATTCCGATCGCGTTCGAAACGGATCCAGAGTCCTTGCTGGCTTTGGGGGATACAACCACGCCGGCGCTCAGCGGCCGAACCTACATCTTGCCCACGCCTTCAATTGTGGGATTGCCTGTAGACGATGATGCTTACACGGCGCTCTATCATGGTTATACAGAGCGCATACTACGCGCCTTGCAGAACGATTTGGCACTCCCGATATCGCTTCCCAATCAGGATATCGTCGCGCTTTGTTTTCCATCTTTCGAAGACGGTTTGAGCCTGTATTCATATCAGCCCTCGACAGCGGAGTGGAGGCGGGAGTCGGACGCGAGGCAATATAGCCATGTTCAGGCTTTACCCGACGATTCGGCCATCATTCTGCGGGCCGGGTTCCCCGGCATAGAAATCGCCCACCTCGAATTGAAGATGCAACGCGCCGGGCAAGTGACACCATTATTCAAGGAGGGAACCACGGAGCTTTCTGCTCGTCTTGATGGGATTCCGTTGCGACCCAACAATGACAGTCTGCTCCTCAGTGCTGTTCAAGGCAGCACCGGCTTGACAACGTATCGATTGCTGCCTATCGAGAGTTGCGCTGACGGATCGTGCGAGGTAGACCCTCTGGCAGGTTTCCCCCTCTGGTCGCCCGGTGGGGATCGATCGCTCTTGTTGGTTGGTTCTGTTTTGCACGTTGGTGATGCGAACGGCAATCCCGTGCATGTAGTTGGTCGAGCGTTTAGTCCTTTTTGGATGACTGACAATATCTTCGGTTTTGTTCGATTGCGGGGAGGTACGAACGACGAAAGCCCGGATATGGAATTGGTAGTGCGCTCCGTCATCACGGGTGAGGAACGCCTGCTGGCCAATTCAGCTGATATTCTACGCCAATTAAATACGGACTTTTCCGGTACATTTCGCATCATGTATATTTCTGCCAGCCCGGCCCACCCCAACTTATTGTTCCTGGCCGGTACGCCGGTGACGGGTGGCGCAGGAAAATTCTATGTTCTCAAGTTGCAATTGGAGGAAGAGGCTGGCACTGTCTCGACTAATACGCGAATAACCCGTGTCGATGTTCTGCTTACCTTGGATGACTTACCGGTCGGCAACCCAGCAACGCTGACGCCAACCGGTTATCCGCCTTTTTCGATCACGCCAGACGGCAGGCATCTCACGGTGGTTCGGTTCGCCGATTCGGTTACGAACACGTGGGTACTTTACGTGCACGATATCGTTCGCGGTGAGACGCGGGTGATCACCATGAATTATCCTGTCTATCCATCGCCGTTCCCTTTTTACGATTGGTCGGCCGATGGCAATTGGTTACTTTTGGTCGATAAAGGATTCTTGCGCTTGATCGCGCCCGACTATGAATACGAACGCATCATTACCCATGATTTTGCCGCGTGCCGCTATCCGGCTTGGGTGGAAAGCTCGGCTCTGGGAAATGGTATTCAATAGGCCGAAATTATCTGAATGATACCGGCCGTGGCTGCATAGGCGCGCTTGACGTGGTTTCTCCCATCTGATAGACTGCCAGGCATAACCGAATAAGCAAACCCGTCTCAGGTCGCCCAAGCCCCGGAAGGCAGGGCGTAATCGCGAAACCGGTGAGGCTCACAACGAGCAAGGCCGGTGCTGTTCCCGCAACTGTGATTTGAGCGTATTCTTCAACGCTCAATAAGCCAGGTCGACATCCTGAGATGAGTTTTCTACCCTCGTGGATAAGGGTTGGGAACTATGTGGCAAAACAATTTGTCTCAATCTTTCTCAACTCGATGGTCACACATCGAGTTTTTTGTTACCAGCTTCCCCTCCCTCGTTATCTCGATTTAAACAATATTGTTCGACAAGGACGAGGAAACATGAGAAAGAAATCAACGGCTATTTTATTTATAACCATCGCATCATTTTTATTTGTGGTGGTGCAATTGAACGCGCTGCGTAGCACCTACGATTTGCAGAGTGCGGTTGGGGTATCATCGGATCAGCGCTCTTCGGCGCAAGCATCCGTCTACTGGTTGGTGCAAACCTATCAGAACGATGATGGCGGGTATGCGTCGCTGAGCACTGGGGCGAACGAAGCGCCCTCATCAATTGCCGGCACGCTGGACGCCGTGCTGGCAATTGCCGCGGCCGGTTACAACCCGGCCGCTGTCTTTGCCGGACAGGAAGAGACGCCGATGGGTTACCTTCAGGCCAACAGCGCTGACCTGTTAGCATTTGCCTCGGCCAATGGCGGGCAGGCCGGCAAAACGATTCTGGCGCTGACGGCATCAGCCGCGGACCCGCGAGATTTCCAGGGTTTGGACTTCGTCACGGTGTTGAATGACCAACTTGAGCCAACAGGCGCGTATAGCGTCGGCGATCCTTTCAAGCAAGCTCTGGCTATGCTGGGTGCGGCCGCTGTCGGCGAGGCTGTTCCCGTTGAAGCCGAGAACTGGCTGGTAAGCCAACAGGCCGCCACCGGTGCGTGGGATGATGGATTTGGCACGTCGGATAATGCTGATGCGACTGCCATGGCGATCATGGCTTTGGTGGCTGCCGGTCAAACACCCGCTGATCCCGCCCTGCTAAAGGCGGTAGAATTTCTCGCCGGCGCGCAACAGCCCGGCGGGTGGGGTTACGGCCCCGGTTTGGGAGCCGGCGCTAATTCCACGGCTCTCGTAGTCCAGGCGCTCAGCGCGTTGGGTGAAGATTGGTATTCAGACGCAAGTCCGTGGATGAAAGATGGTTTGACTCCACTCGAGGCGCTTCTTGCCTACCAGAGTGAGAGTGGCGCTTTTCAGTCTGATTTCGGTCAAGGCCCATTCGATGACTTCTACGCTACAGTACAAGCTATTCCGGCCGTGAGTGGGCGGCCGTTCCCGTTGCCTGCTCGTTACGAGGCAGTGCGTCGGGGCGTGGCGTGCCTCGATGTTATGCAAGATGACCTCACGGGTGGTTGGTCATCTTTCACGAATGGCCCAATTGACGCGGCGGGAACGTCGCGAGCGATTCAAGCCCTAGTGGTCGCCGGCGAAGATCCGCGATCGCCGCGCTGGACGACTGCCGGCGGCGCCGATGCGGTTGATGCGCTAGAAGCTCTCACGCCGACCTATCTCGAAAACGGGCGTGGAGGACGGGTTGGGATCGTAATGCAAGGCGTGGCGGCCGCCGGATCGCCCCTGAGCGTCACCGACTTTGCCGGCCTGAATCTGCCTCTGTTGATGTCGGGCCACCTGTCACCCACCGGCGAATACGACTCCACTGCCTTCGGTATTTTCGCGCATGCAGAAGCCATGCTGGGGTTGCTCGCCGCCGATCAGTCTGTCTCCCCCGCGGCGATCGATGTCCTCATGGGCGCTCAGGAAGAAGGTGATTGGGGCGATTCAGACTCCAATGGGATTGCTTTGCAGGTTATGGGGCGTTTGTCGCGAAGTGCCCGCACGGGCACGATGGCTGCACTCCACACATCCCAATCCGCCGATGGCGGCTGGGGTTTCGATGGCGTATCCAATCCCACTGCCTCGTCTGAGGTGGCGCAAGGGCTGATTGCGGTCGGGCGGAATCCGTATGGTCCCGACTGGAGCCGACTGCGCGAGGGTCACCTGCAAAACGCGGCCGATTCAGTTATGGCCCAACAGAGCGAAAATGGTTGTTGGCCCAACGCTTTTGGTCCCGGGGATGATCCATACTCGACTACAGACGCTATCCTGCTCTTATCAGGCAATACCGGTTGGGGGTTTTCGTCCGCGAATCTTCCCGTGGTGGTATACGGCCAATAATATGGATGTGCATTTAGTGTTGGTTTGCGTGAAAGGAAGGGAATAATCATTTGAGGAGCAAATGGACTCTCCCCCTATTCATATTTACTACACTTGCTCTGGTATTGTTGTGCTACACACCATCCGGTGCAAGCGAGGATAATCAGGTCGCTCTCATTGTCGATTATGGGAATGGGCAGGTTGCCACTCGCTGTGTCAGTTTTTCAGAAGATAGTATCTCCGGGTACGAAGCATTGGCGCGCACCGGGCTACCTGTCGAGACCGACTTTCAGACCGGGGGTGCGGCCGTATGCCGGATCGATGGTCAGGGGTGCCCGTCGAATGACTGTTTTTGCGCCTGTCGTGGCGGTGGTGATTGCAAATATTGGTCGTACTGGCACTTGAACAATGGGACGTGGAGCTATTCAGCGGCCGGCTCAGGGCTGTACCAGGTTCAGGACGGTATGGTAGAGGGGTGGGTGTGGGGCCTAGGCTCTGTTATTGAGGCGTCACCGCCGCCGATTGTCCCGTTTTCCGATATCTGTACTGCTGCGGAAGCCGATACGCCGACCGCAACCATAAACCGACCGCCTACCTCGACGCCCATGGTATTGCCGACCTTGGCTCCTACGAGTGATAATTCCTTTGGTAGCCCAACCGCGCCGCCAGCCACGGCCGCGTCCACGGCCATCGTTACCGAGACGGCGAGCAGCGCGACGATAACCTCGACGATCATGACATCCCAACCGGGTGCTGTGCCAACGCTTGCCTCACCGTCCACCCCTGCACCACCACCGTTAGGCGTGGCTGGAGTATCACTCTCACCAACGCCGCCAGGCATTGAACGGTCAGTCATAGAATCATCTCCTGGCAGCGATGGGGAGACGCTGAGTCTGTCTGGGACCGAGCCACAAGGATTGCCAAGCCCCGCCACCGCGGAAACCCAGACTCAAACGCCTCCAGCTCAGGCTGAATCGGGCGAAGGTGAACCAGGCGCCGGCTGGATTGGCGCGGCTGTTGATGGCGTAGCGATATCGAGCACGGCCACGCCGGTCGAAGTAGCCGCGGTCATTGGTACGAATGCCGAACTGACTGACAATCAAGCCATTCCCGGGTTGACACAGGAGCGGGAATCGATCAATTGGACGTCGTATGCGGGCTTTTTGGGGTTGCTACTTTTCCTGGCCGCTTTATTTTTAATTGTCTATCGTCGCCGAATCAATGGGGGAGGGGCTGGGCGATGAGGCAAAAACTCGTCTCTTTGGCGCTCTATTCGGTTGCAGGCCTGATTGGATTGGTGGCGCTGGCCTATCCCTTTTTAGTAGCCTCGCTTGCCTCGACTGACGCCGGTGAAGGCTCACTCCTCTCCTCGGCCACGCCATTGTTAACGACACTGCTCATATCGCTTTGTCTAGCCGTATTGCTCGTTGAACTGCAAGGGCAGGCTGCGGGGGCAAAGACAGTCGCGACACTAGGTATTCTCGTCGCCGCCACCGCCACGCTGCGCTTCATCGAAGTTGGCATTCCCGGTCCCGCGGGTTTTTCCCCGATTTTCGCACCGATCATATTGGGTGGTTACGTGTTCGGCGCTCGATTTGGATTCCTCATGGGGGCTATGACCATGCTGGTATCGGCATTCATGACGGCCGGCGTAGGGCCTTGGCTGCCCTACCAGATGTTCACAGCGGGGTGGATTGGCCTGACCGCGGGATGGCTGCCCCATCTGAAATCGGCGCGAGGGGAGATCATCTTGCTACTTTTCTTTTCATTGGTGTGGGGCTTTGCTTATGGCGGGATCATGAATCTCTATACCTGGCCCTATCTGGCGGGCGACCAGACCACGAGTTGGTCGGCCGGGATCGGCCTGGGCGATACCCTGCGCCGCTATTTCGCTTTCTACATCACCACTTCACTCGTTTGGGATTCGGCCGCGGCTATCGGTAACGTGATTATGATGGCCGCCCTCGGCCTACCGACAGTGCGCGCATTAACTCGCTTTCAGGGTCGAATGCAATATCAGGTGCGGCAGTCATGAGCACACTCGACGCACGCGCCTGGTTGGTGTGGCTGTTTGCCGGCGGACTGTTAGCAATTCTGGTGAGCAATCCTTTTTATCTCGTGCTGCTGCTGCTCATTTCGCGCCTCGTTGATTATGCATGCGCTCCGGTGGATCCGCGCAAATGGCGCTTACCCTTTTGGCGAATAAGCCTCGTGATTCTCTTTTTCTCCACCCTCTTTAACATGCTGACGGCCCACTTTGGGCAGACCGTTTTATTTTCCATTCCGCCACAATGGCCTTTGATCGGCGGGCCGGTCACGCTGGAAGCGGCCGTATTTGGTCTGATGAGCGGGTTGCGGCTGATCACGTTGCTCTCCTTTTTTATGGCCTTTAACATGATTGTGCCGGTCAGCCAGCTGGCAGGTTTGACCCCGCGCGCGCTCCACGAGCTTGGGCTGGTAATGCTTATCGCCATTACCTACATTCCTGAGACGGTGAGGCAGTTCCAACGCATTCGTGATGCGCAAGCGATCCGCGGCCACCAGCTACGGGGATTGCGAACGTGGCGGCCTATTGTTATCCCCTTGCTGATCGCCGGACTCGAACGCGCCCTCAACCTGTCTGAAACGATGGTGTCGCGAGGGTATGGTTCCACCGCGCATATCACGATGCCATTTCGAGCGCGGTTGTTGATGCTGGCCGGGTTGATGCTCACTCTGGGTGGCGCTTTGCGCCTGGCATGGTCTGGCGCGGATGGCTGGTTCTGGCTCGGGCTGGCCGGGGTGGCGATTGCGTGGGCGTATCATGACTTGAGCCATCTAGCACCTCGAACTCGCTACCGGGCCAATGCGTGGTCAGCATATGATTCATTACTGATCGGCGGGGCCTTGATATCCCTGATAAGTCTGGCACCTTTGGGGGATGGGCCAAACACGTTGTTCTATTCACCTTATCCTCTCGTCGAACCCCCACTATTTAATTTGTGGATCGCGATGGGGCTTTTTGGCCTGGTTGTGCCAGCTCTACAGGTTTCGCTATCTGAAGCTGCTGTTGAGGCGTATCGTTGATTAAGATCAATAATCTATCCTATACATATCCCCAGGCTTCTTTCGCTGCTTTACACCAAATCAATTGGGAAGTCGGCGAAGGCGAATTTGTCTTGCTGGCTGGGCCGTCAGGTTCGGGCAAGTCTACCCTTCTCCGTTGCCTGAATGGGCTAATCCCACACTTCAGCGGTGGCACACTAGCGGGAGAAACTGAAGTCTTTGGAACTAATGTCGTGTCCGCCGGCCCCCATGTGCTGAGTCGCGAAATTGGCTTTGTTGCCCAGGATCCAGAGGCACAAGCTGTGTTAGACCAGGTCGAGAGTGAAGTCGCTTTCAGCCTTGAAAACGCCGCGATTCCCCCGGCCGAGATGCGTGTCAGGGTCGAAGAGGTGCTTGACCTACTCGATCTGACCGGGTTGCGCGGTCGCGATGTCCAAACTCTATCGGGCGGTGAGCGTCAGCGCCTGGCCATCGCCGCCGCTTTGGCGTTGCGACCGCGGGTGCTCGTGCTTGATGAGCCGACCAGTCAACTCGATCCGCAGTCGGCTGAGGACGTGTTGCGAGCGCTTGTGCGCCTGAACGAAGACCTGGGATTGACAATCATCCTGGCAGAGCATCGCTTGGAGCGAATCATTCGTTACGCCGACCGGTTGACTTGGCTTGAAGCGGGCAGGATCGTGGGCGATGGTCCCGTGCGTGAGAGTTTGGAACGCATCCCCGTCGGACCGCCGCTGATCCAACTTGCGCGGGCTCTTGAGTGGCGACCGTTGCCACTCACGATCAAAGAAGCAAAACAATTCGCCGCTACCATGCCTGTCGCCATAACTCAAGTCGAGGAAGCCGCGCCTAAGAGTTCGGCCGCACAGCCGCTGCTAGAGGTAAAGGATCTCCAATTCGCTTATAATGGCCATCCGACTTTAAAAAATATAGATTTGACGGTGCGCCAGGGCGAGGCAGTGGCGCTTATTGGTCGAAACGGGGCCGGGAAGTCGACTTTGCTTAAGTGCGTAGTTGGGTTGCTCCAGGCTCGTGCGGGGGATATCCTCATTGCCGGCAGATCAACGCGCGGCCGAGCCGTCGCCGATATCTGCCGTCAGGTTGGGTATCTGCCCCAGAATCCCGATGATCTGCTGTTTGCCGAAACTGTGGCCGACGAACTTCGCGTCACCTTGCGTAACCATCACCTATCGGAATCGCCGGAAGACATCTTCAAGATGTTGCGGAGACTAGGCCTCAGCGAATCAGGTCATGTCTACCCGCGTGATTTGTCCGTGGGGCAACGTCAGCGCGTGGCCTTAGGCGCGGTGACGGTTACGCAGCCGCCATTGCTGTTGCTGGATGAGCCGACACGCGGTCTGGACCCAGCCCTCAAAGGAGAGTTGGTGAAACTTTGGAAAGGCTGGTTGGCGGATGGGGCGGCGATACTCCTCGTGACTCACGATGTCGAGCTGGCCGCCATGATGGCCGACCGGACAGTCATGTTGAGCCAGGGTGAAGTTATTGCATCCGGGCCGACGCGTGATGTCCTGGGGAGTTCGCCCCACTTTTCGCCGCAGATCGCTCGACTGTTTCCGGGTCGAGGCTGGCTGACGGTGGCGGATGCGCTAGATTATTTTAGAAACCAGATCAGTGGAGAAATTACATGCCCCGTTTGACAAAAATTTATACACGTCAAGGCGATGAAGGCCTGACTAGCTTATCTGGTGGGCAGCGAGTGCCCAAAAACTCATTACGCGTGATGGCCTACGGAACTGTCGACGAACTTAACTCGGCAATAGGCGTAGCGCTGGCCTTCGGCCTCTGTGAGCGGTTGGCGACCGTTTTGCCCGTCATTCAGAATGAACTGTTCCATTTGGGTTCCGATTTGAGTTTCCTCGAAGAGGATAAGGCGAAATATCCGATACCGCAGATAGAGCCCCGTCACATTTCGCAGCTAGAAGCACTCATTGATGAGATGACGGCTGTCGTTGGGCCTCTGCAAAATTTCATATTACCAGGTGGCGCTCCCGGAGCAGCCCTTCTCCACGTCGCCCGCACGGTGTGCCGTCGTGCCGAGAGGGATGTCATTTCCCTTTCCCAGCAAGACACGATTGGCGCGTACGCAATCAAGTATCTCAATCGCCTGTCTGACGCTCTGTTCGTCATGGCCAGATACGAGAACCACTCACGTGGCGTGGCCGAACCGCTGTGGAATAGCATGGCCTGAACGGGTGGATCGGTTTACAATTCACGGTCGTGTATGAAGTAGGCAAATCGACACTTTAATTATGTGAGGCCGATCATCTTGGCTAATCTCGCTCAATTGGGAGTTGTAAATGTTCGATAATTTATTGATTGCCGCACTCATTGTGGTTGTGCTGTGGATCGTCATCATCGGTATTTTTCTAGTTGTAGCCAGGCAACAGCCGGATGTGCAAGACCAGATGAAAAAGGTCGAAGAACAATTGGATAAAGTTGAAAAAAAGGCCAGGCGGTAATCGAATTATGCATCTTGCGCGTGATGTGATTCGCTTTACGGTAATTGGCGTGCTCTTGCTGGTTATGGTTGCCTGTGGCGCGGGCGAGTCAGAACCTGATGCCTGCGATAACCTGCCGGATATCCTGTTCATCGACGACTTTAATGGAGAGTTCGATTGTGGGTGGGCGACCTATAATCGTGGCGGTGGCATTGCTTCTATAGAAAACTCATCGATGCAGTTAACCGTGAGTCAGCCAGGCCAAATTTGGTGGACCAACCCATCCCGTAATTTTGACGACGTTGTCATCCGGGTGGAGGCGCGACAGGTTTCCGGCCCCAATGACAACGCTTATGGAATCATCTGTCGCTATCAAAACGAAGAAAACTTCTACGTTTTTCTGATTAGCGGTGATGGGTATTATGCTATCGGGAAATATCAGACGGGTGACGAGAATGTCGTTTATCTTACGGAAAACGGCCAATTTCAGCCGTCCGATGCGATTAATACAGGTATTGCCTCTAATGAGATGGAGGTGTCCTGCCTCGGCAATGAGTTGAGCCTGGCGGTGAACGGCGCGCCACTTGTGAGCGTAAATGACCCGACTTTTGTAACCGGAGACATTGGTCTAGCCGCCAGCACCCTTCAGGCTGCCACGGGAGTGATTGAATTCGATAATGTCCAGGTTGCTGCGCCGTAACCAGGGTTCTTTCCTGCTACTGTTTTTGGTTTGGATGGTGGTAGGCTGTGGCGGTCGCCCCCTAATTCCAACGAGTGATGGATCTGGGGCCGAAAGTAGCACCTCCGACTTTGCCGATGCATTTATCCCGGGCCAAACCGGCAACTGGCTCATTGAGCAGGATGAAATCGGATCGACAGCTGTCGTCAATGAAGAACTTGTCATCACCATAGCCGCGCCGAACACAATCCAGTATACAACGCTGCAGGACAAATCCTACGGAGATTTTGCCCTGGAGGTAGATGTTACCCAGCGCGCGGGAGCCGCTGAGAATAGCTACGGGGTCATGTTTCGCGCTCAGGATGGGCAACAGTTTTATCGATTCGATATCACCGGCAATGGGCTGTTCATCGTCGAACGGCATAACAGCGACGGCACGTGGACTCGCCTCTTGCCCGATTGGACGCCCACATCGGCCTTAAACCAGGGCTTGAATGTGAGTAATCGCCTTAAGGTTTTGGCTGCTGGCTCAACATTTACTTTTTTCGTGAACGACGTGTTGCTTACCCAGGTTACCGATACCACCTATGGCAGCGGGGCGGTGGGTCTGGATGCCGGCACATTCGGCGGGGGGAATCTACAGGTTTCCTTTGACAACTTCAGGGTCACCAGCGGTACGCCATAGGGTATGGACCTTCGCCGCGTACTGAAGGAACTGGGAATAGACGCGGCCGAGATTGAGCCGATGGGCGGTGGTTGTGTCAGTGCCGTATATCTGGTTCGATTACGGCAAGGCAGCCGCATCGTTGCCAAACTGGACGAGGCCGGCGATGCATCACTGCCGGTCGAAGCGTTTATGCTCAGGTATCTGCGCGACAACACTCCCCTCCCCGTGCCCGAGGTTTTGCATGCCGCGGACAATCTCCTGCTCATGGAGTACATTCCAGGGGAAAGCCGGTTCGATAGCCAGGCTGAGCGGCATGCCGCTGATTTGCTCGTTGCGCTTCACACGATTTCCTCGTCACACTATGGATTCGATCAGGATACACTGATAGGGGGCTTGCGCCAGCCCAACTCCAT
>WBZM01001839.1_pt1 | contig 19616 bp, 22 predicted proteins | sample 5204271 | NCBI WGS metagenome assembly WBZM01 (sample SAMN12344346, study PRJNA552823) | activated sludge metagenome | biome: Activated sludge suspended growth; feature: Nitrification reactor; material: Wastewater; isolation source: activated sludge from nitrification reactor of wastewater...
CGTACGTTTGCACCCGCTGGGAGATGTCGAGCAAGGGATAGTGCATGTGGTTGGCCCACAACTGGGGCTGACCCAGCCGGGCATGACCATCGTGTGCGGCGACAGCCACACCTCCACTCACGGCGCCTTCGGCGCGATCGCCTTTGGCATCGGCACCTCAGAAGTTGAGCATGTGCTGGCCACTCAGACCCTGCCTCAGCAGAAGCCGAAGACCATGGCAGTCACCGTGAATGGCAGCCTGCCCGAGGGAGTCACCGCCAAGGATCTCGTGCTCACCTTGATCACCCACACCGGTACTGGCGGTGGCCAAGGTTATATCGTCGAATATCGCGGCCAAGCCATTGAAGAGTTGTCGATGGAAGGCCGGATGACGGTCTGCAACATGAGCATCGAGTGGGGTGCCAAGGCCGGTTTGATCGCGCCCGACCAAACCACCTTTGACTACATCGAAGGCAAGCCTGAGGCACCTAAGGGAGCCGACTGGGATGCAGCGGTGGCCTACTGGAAGACCCTGGTCACCGACGCCGATGCCACCTTCGACAAGGAGATCGTGCTCGATGCCTCGACCATGACTCCCTTCGTCACCTGGGGCACCAATCCCGGTCAGGGCGTGCAGTTGGGTGGCAATGTGCCTTCGCCAGCTGATTTCTCTGACCCTGTGGATCAGATTGCATGTGAGAAGGCACTTGAATACATGGGTCTTCAGGCAGGTACGCCGATGCGCGAGATCAAGGTCGACACCGTGTTTGTGGGCTCGTGCACAAATGGTCGGATCGAAGACCTTCGCTTGGCCGCTGAAGTGATCAAGGGGCACAAGGTCGCTGACCAGACCAGACTCCTCGTGGTACCTGGCTCGGTACGGGTGCGTTTGCAGGCAGAGGCTGAGGGCCTCGACCAGATCTTCATCGCTGCCGGAGCTGAGTGGCGCGGTGCTGGCTGCTCGATGTGTTTGGGCATGAATCCAGACCAGTTGGCTCCGGGCGAGCGCAGCGCTTCCACCTCAAATCGCAACTTCGAAGGACGCCAGGGCAAAGGTGGGCGCACGCATCTGGTCTCCATCCCCGTTGCGGCTGCGACCGCCGTACGCGGCACCCTCAGCAGCCCGGCAGACCTCTGATCACCGGCGTAGGCAGGAGAAACCAACATGGATAAGTTCACCAATCACACCGGTGTGGCCATGCCGCTCAAGCGCAGCAATGTCGACACCGACCAGATCATCCCAGCCGTCTACTTGAAGCGAGTCACCCGTACGGGCTTTGAAGACGGACTCTTCGCGGCTTGGCGCAATGACCGCGAGTTCATCATGAATCGCCCCGAGTACGCCGAGGCGTCGGTCTTGGTTGCCGGACCCGACTTCGGCACTGGCTCATCGCGCGAACACGCAGTTTGGGCCTTGCAGAATTATGGCTTCAAGGTGGTCATTTCCTCTCGATTTGCAGACATCTTCCGCGGTAACTCTGGCAAGGCTGGTCTCTTGTCTGCGCAGGTTGATGAAGCCGTTGTGGAAGGGCTTTGGGCATATCTTGAAGCCAACCCTGGTGCCGAGGTGAGTGTCGATCTGGAGAGCCGCTCAATCAAGGCAGGCCAGGGTGATGATGCCATCGACGCGACCTTTGTGATTGACGACTACACCCGTTGGCGTTTGCTCAACGGTCTTGATGACATCGGGATCACGCTGTCTCATGAGGCAGATATTGATGCCTTCGAGGCCAAGCGCCCGGCGTACAAGCCAGTGACCCAATAACGGTTATGAATATCGCGAATCCTCATCTCTGGTTGAGGATTCGCGATATGAGCGAGCCAAGAACCGCAACAAATAACGGGTTTTCCAAGTTGGTGCCGCAGCAATTGGTGGTTGCGACACGCTTGGATTGAATTGTGCAATGCGCCACTTTTCCTTAGCGTGATTGACAAAAGTCGGGCAAGGCGCCCGATCTGTTCACGAAAGGGAAGCTAGTGAACAAGAATCAATTCATCGACACTCTTGCCGCGCGATTCGAGGGCAACCGCAAGGCTGCTGCTCATGCACTGGACGCAGTGATCGACACCATCACCCGTGAAGTGGTCAAGGGTGAAAAGGTGGCCATCACCGGGTTTGGCTCGTGGGAGAAGAAGATCCGCGAAGCCCGTTGGGTGCGCAACCCAGCCACGGGCGACAAGATGAAGGCCAAGAAGAAGGCCGTGCCGAAGTTCACTGCTGGTGCCGAGCTCAAGAAGTTTGTCTCCGGTGAGAAGAAGCTTGGCAAGCTGACTCTCGTTGGTGGCGCAAAGCCTGCTCCTGCCAAGAAGGCTGCTCCTGCGAAGGCATCGGCTCCGGCCAAGAAGGCTCCGGCTAAGAAGGCTCCGGCTAAGAAGGCTCCGGCTAAGAAGGCTCCGGCTAAGAAGGCTCCGGCTAAGAAGGCTCCAGCTAAGAAGGCTCCAGCTAAGAAGGCTCCAGCTAAGAAGGCTCCGGCCAAGAAGGCTCCAGCCAAGAAGGCTCCAGCCAAGAAGGCCTAGGCAGTTCCCATCTCATTGGGGGCCGGTTGACGAGAGTCACCGGCCCCTAATGCTTTGTCAGGCTCAAGAGCTCTTGCGGTGTGGGCTCCAACGCCTAAGGCCTGGGCGGCTCGGAGGTCATCAGGGGTGTCGATGTCGAGTCGTGCTGAGTTGATCGTGAGATTGCATGGCACTGCTCCAGAAGCCAGATGTGCTGTTGCGGAGTTGGGCCCAAAGATTGGGCCGAGACCAACGCCAGGTGCGGCGCCAAGCATCGTCGTACCGCTTTGGTGGTGGTCGGCCACAAACCAACGAGCATGGTCTTGACCGAAGACAAGGGCAGCATCGAGCTCGGCGGTCAGCAAGCAGGGGAGATCTCCGAGCATGGCCAAGAAGCCGTGATCTGGATGAGTGATCATGAGCCGTTTTTGTGCCTGGATCAGCGCGGTGTTGAGGCCGCCGCCGGAGTCTGGTAGCCAAGCGCCCTGGCCGAGGTCGAGTTTGTCTTGCGAAACGATCACGACTTCATCGACCCATGGGCTGCGTTTCGCTGAGGCAATCGCGTCTCTTGCGAAGGCCTGCATCGCAGCGGGGCCAAAGCTGCCCGCAGCCAAGCGACTCTTGGCCTGAGGGGAAGTCTTGATCGGGACCAGTACGACGTACCGGTGTGGCATTCTTGCTACCTCCTGATCGTTGCGGACGATAGTGTCAGTAAGCGCTCTCGGAGACGGCACCGGGAGGCTACCAAGCTTGGTTTGGAGGGGTGATGTCGAAGGTTCGGCGCCAACAGGAGCGACCTGGATGGGCTTGGTCTTTGGCTGTGGCCATCATCAAACCCGTGTTGTTGACCTGCACCCGACGTGAGTGGATCCACGGTGAGCGGATCCCAGCCTCGGGTGGTTGCATCATCGTTGCCAATCACATTTCCCATTTCGACCCATTGGCCTTGGGGCACATGCTCCATGACCATGGGCGGGTGCCCAGATTCTTGGGCAAAGACACCTTGTTTGAGTTGCCAGTCTTGAAGCACATGCTGCGCAATGCCAAGCAGATCCCGGTCCATCGTCTCAGCGACGGCGCAGCACAGGCCTACACCGCCGCTGTCAAAGCTCTGCAATCGGGCGAGATGGTGATGGTCTATCCGGAGGGGTCAATCACCAAGGACCCAGATGGCTGGCCAATGCGCGGCAAGACAGGGGCGGCTCACCTGGCTCTCACTACTGGGTGTCCGGTAATTCCGATCGGTCAGTGGGGTGCACAAGAGGTACTTCCCCCCTACACCAAAGATTTCCACGTGATCCCGCCGCGCACCACCACCTTCATCGTGGGGGAACCAGTAGATCTTGATGACTTGATCGGGCAAGACATAGACGCAGAAGTCTTGCGCACGGCAACAGATCGAATCATGGCTGCGATTACCTCTCTCGTAGAAGAAGCGCGCAATGCCAAGGCGCCACCACTACGATTCGATCCCAAGGAAGCTGGCATTGGCGAGATCGGGCGTCCCGACTCAGGGCAGGAGAGTTCTTCATGAGCAAGGTTGCAGTGTTTGGCTCAGGTTCTTGGGGCACGGCATTTAGCCTCGTGCTAGCCGACGCCGGCAATGAGGTCACTATGTGGGCTCGGCGCCAAGGTGTCTGCGACACGATCAATGAGACCCACCAAAACACCGACTACTTGCCGGGCATCGATCTCCCGCAAGCCATTACTGCTACCCACGACCCTCAGGAAGCAGCTGCGGGAGCTGAATACGTCGTACTCGCGGTGCCATCGCAGACATTGCGCGAAAACCTGACGCAGTGGTCGCCCCTGCTTCCTGACAACGCGGTCTTTGTCTCATTGATGAAGGGCGTCGAGCTTGGCACGACCAAGCGGATGAGCGAAGTCATTGCTGAGGTGACAGGGGCCGGACCGGATCGGATCGCCGTGGTCAGTGGTCCCAACCTTGCCAAGGAGATTGCTGCGCGGGAGCCAGCAGCAAGCGTGGTCGCCTGCGCCGATTCGGATGTGGCCCAAAGCCTGCAAGAGGTCTGTCACACCCGAGCTTTCAGGCCATATTGGAGCGCTGATGTGATCGGTTGTGAGCTCGGAGGGGCCTACAAGAATGTCGTCGCCCTGTGCGTGGGCATGGCGGTCGGCCTGGGCTTCGGTGACAACACCACAGCATCGGTGATCACTCGTGGATTGGCTGAGACAGCGCGCTTGGCGCTCAAGCTCGGAGCCGACCCGATGACCCTGATGGGCCTAGCGGGGCTGGGCGACCTGGTGGCGACCTGCTCTTCGCCCCTGTCACGAAATCGCACCTTCGGTGAAAAGCTAGGCCAAGGGATGACCACCGACGAAGTGATCGCCTCGACTCGTCAGGTGGCGGAGGGCGTGAAGTCTGCCGGATCGATCAGGCAACTGGCCGAGGCCAACGGAGTCGATGCGCCGATTGCGGTGCATGTCGACGCGGTGGTGCGTGGTGAGATCACGGCGCGCGACATGATGAATGCCTTCATTGAGCGTGACACAAAGCACGAGCTTGGCTGAGAGTCACGACAGGGTCTGCGCCAAGGCTTGATCAAGGTCTGCCCAGAGGTCTTCGACATCTTCGATGCCGACCGACAGGCGCACCAGCCCCTCAGGAATGCTCGCGGTCTCTATCTGCCAACGGCGCCTGCGCTCCAGTGTCGACTCGACGCCTCCCAGCGAGGTTGCATAGATCCAGAGCTTCGTGTTGTTTTGCACCAAGTCGGCCTTGGCGGCCGTGGGCATGACCAAAGCCACGATGGCTCCGAAACCCGGATAGCGCACTTCGTCGACCCGAGGGTCTTCGCGCAGACGCTTGGCCAACTCGCGGGCATTGCTCTCGGCCCGGTCCAGGCGCACTGGCAGTGTGCGTAGGCCCCGCAGCGCCAACCAAGTCTCGAAGGGGCCAGGCGTCGACCCCTGCAGGTCACGACGGCCCTTGAGTACGCCGTGGATCTCATCGTTGGCGGTGACCACAGCGCCCATGAGCACATCGGAGTGGCCAGCGATGTACTTCGTCGCGGAATGTACGACGACATCGGCGCCTAACTCCAAGGGCTTTTGACGCAGGGGAGTGGCGAAGGTGTTGTCGACGACCACATGAGCCCCAGCGTCGTGCGCGGCCTTGATGATGGTGTCAAGATCGGCCACCTCGAGGGCCGGATTGGTCGGGCTCTCCAACCAGACCAGGGCTGCATCGTCGCAAGCCGCCACCACGCTGTCTGTGTCGGTGATGTCGACGAGTGTGGTCTGCACTCGACCGCGGAGTTCGAGATCGGCCAGGTGAGCCAAGGTGCCGTTGTAGCAGTGGCGAGGTGCTACCACCTTGGCGCCCAGCCCGACCAGATCGAGCACATTGACCACTGCGGCCATGCCAGATGCGAAGGCCAGGCATTTGCCGCCCTCCAAGGTGCCCAGGGCCTCTTCAAAGGCGGTCCAGGTGGGGTTGGAGAATCGTCCGTACTCGCGGTCGCCGCCACCTTGGAAGACTGAAGCCATTGTGATCGGTTCGTTCAGTGGCTGATCGGGCTGGTGGGGTGGGCGGCCGAGATGGACTGCTTGGGTCGAGGGGTGCATGGCCTTCATTGTGCCGGAGGCGCCAGATAGGGTCTGACGTGTGTCGCAAACAGCCCGCAAGACCAAGGTTGCCGTCGTATTCGGGGGGCGTTCTGAAGAGCACTCGATTTCGTGTGTGTCGGCCAGCAATGTGATCAGGGCGCTTGACCCGCAACGCTATGAAGTGATCCCGATCGGGATCAGCAAGCAAGGTCATTGGGTGATCCAGCCAGATGCAGCTGACTTCTCCATCGGCTCAGACGGAAACTTGCCGGAGGTTGGTGCAGGCACCCCAGTGGCGCTCACACGCAATGCAGAGCTGATCTCGACTGATACTTCGCAGCCCGCTAAGTCTTGGGGGCAGATCGATGTCGTCTTCCCTGTCTTGCACGGACCGTGGGGGCAAGACGGCACCTTGCAGGGTCTGCTCGAGTTGTCTGGAGTGCGCTATGTCGGGGCCGGAGTGCTCTCTAGTGCAGTCGGCACAGACAAGCACTTCATGAAGCAACTCTTCGTCGCCAACGGGCTGCCAGTGCAGCCGTGGGTCTTGGCCCGCCCTCATCAGTGGCAGACCGACCCGGAGGCGATCAGGGAAGCCGTGCGAGGCCTGGGTGGTGCGGTCTTCGTGAAACCCGCCCGAGCCGGCTCCAGTTTCGGCATTACCCGAGTGGCCGCTGGGGAGGCCATCGACGCTGCTGTCGAGCATGCTCGTGGACTTGACCCGAAGGTCCTGATCGAAGCTGCAGCCGATCGCCCCAGGGAGGTCGAGATCGGTGTGATCGGCAATCCCAGTGGGGGTCGGCCGCTGACCAGTGAGATTGCGGAGATCAAGGTCGGAGGTGAGCATGCCTTCTACGACTTCGAGGCCAAATATCTCCCCGAGCAGCACACCGATCTCGATGTGCCAGCAGATCTACCCGACGACATCGTGGAGCAGGTCAAGGATCTCGCTGTCAAAGCCTTTGTGGCCTTAGATGTCGAGGGCTTGGCCCGGGTCGACTTCTTCATCTTGCCGAGCGGACGCGTCGTACTCAATGAGGTCGAGACCATGCCCGGCTTCACGACTACATCGATGTTTCCGCAAATGTGGGCAGCATCGGGTCTTGACTATCCGAGCTTGCTCGACCACCTGATCGGCCTGGCAATGTCTCGCCCCACGGGCTTGCGTTGAGCTCTAGGCGCAGTCGCCGACTTTGGTTGTCGTCTGCTCCAAGACATCGCCGACAGCGACCATCTCATCGACTGGTGGGCGGTCTTGCCCTGGCACGGTGACCTCGACATTCGTGCTGCGACCCATGCTGGTCATCACCACATCGGAGTCTTGGTCGTCGATGGCGCTGGACGGCACAAACCACAACATCCCGTTTGCCGACTGACACCCTAGGGCCTCATCGAAGTTGCTGGGTCGCCCTACACCGCAGCGGAGTACGACGGGAGGGTCGCCCCAAGCCAGGGCATAGGGCGAGCCAGAGACGCTGACCCGTGACTTGCCGCCGAGTTTCTTGGGTAGGGCCTTGATGATCGCCTTGCATTCGCGAAGCTGCTCACCGGTCGGTGAGGTGGCCTTGACCTCGACACTGCCGCAGGCAGAGACGAGTGCCACAACGGGCAGGATCAGATATGTACGACGGGGCATGTGAGGGTGCGAGTGATCCCTTCAATGGTCTGGATCTGCGCCACGACCAGCTTGCCCAACTCGTCGACATTGCGGGCCTCGGCCCGCACGATCACGTCATAGGGGCCGGTGACATCTTCGGCATTGATCACACCATCGATGTCGACGATCTTGCTGGCTACGTTGGCAGCCTTGCCGACTTCAGTCTGGATCAAGATATAGGCCTGAATGACCATGAGCATTCCCCTGCCTTGTTGGTTGAATACGCTGTCCAACCTACCCGACCTGACCGTTTGTGCGGAACACCATTTGGAAGGCAAGAGATGATCGCATCCACGTTGGCCGAGCTAGGCGAGTTCGAGCTCATCGATCTGCTCTCGCAGATCTTCCCTCAAGGTGAGCATGTCTTCCTTGGGCCAGGAGATGATGCTGCCCTGGTCAGAACCCCACGTGGACACGTGGTAGTAGCTGCAGACATGTCGGTGCAGGGGCGTCATTTCAAGACCGAGTGGGCGCCAGCTAGGTCGATCGGTCGCAAGGCGACTGCGGCCAATTTGTCAGATATCAATGCCATGGGCGGACGAGCCCACTCATTGACGGTGTCATTGGGGATGCCACCCGAGAGTGAAACCAAATGGATCTTGGAGTTGGCTTCAGGTATTGCCGAGGAAGCCGCCTTGGTGGGCGCGAGTGTGGTCGGGGGAGATGTCACTCGCTCCGACGAAGTCATCATCGCGATTTCGGTGCTTGGCACCTGTGACCAGGCGCCCGTACGGCGTAACGGCGCGCAACCTGGCGACGTGCTGGCCCTGGCTGGTCGCCAAGGCTGGGCCGCCGCGGGTTTGGCCGTGCTGCAACGTGGCTTCAACTCTCCACGTGCTCTGGTGGAGGCATACCAATGCCCACAGGTGCCCTATTGGGCTGGACCTGCAGCAGCCCAAGCGGGAGCCACAGCAATGTTGGATGTTTCTGATGGGCTGGTCGCAGATGCGCGACATATCGCGAAATCATCGGGAGTCGACCTTGAAATCCAGACCGATAATTTAGCGGTCGCCGAGCCGATGCAGGCGGTCAGCGCAGCGATCGGGAGTGATCCCATCGACTTCATCTTGAGTGGAGGCGATGACTACTGCTTGCTGGCGACCTTCCCGGCGCAGGCAGCCCGCCCGGAGGGGTTCACTGTGATCGGCTCAGTCGTTGAAATGGCTGGAGAGCATCCCGAAGTACGGGTCGACGAAGTCGCCTACGAGGGCACCGGTGGACATCGCCACTTCTAGATCGCCACAACTCGGCGACACGTGGGTAGGCGAATCAGGGTGCTGGAGTCACGCGGGCGTGATCAGCGCTGGTCAGCGAGTGACCTTGCCAGCCTTAAGGCATCCGGTGCAGACATTGAGTCGCTTGGGGGTGCCATTGACGGTGGCGCGAACCCGCTGGATGTTGGGATTGAAACGGCGCTTGGTGATCTTGCGTGACCAGGGACGGTTGTTGCCGAAACCGGGCTTCTTGGCGCAGATGTCGCAGACGGCGGCCACGAGTGACTCCTAGAATCGAGTTGCTGAAGATTGGTGGGCCCAACGACTGGGTCGTATGGGCAACCTCAAAAGGATAACTGACCGGCGCTCATTCGGCGAATCGTGGTTGTGCTGGTCCAAATTATCGGTAGAGACCACTACGGTTGCAGCAGACCGCTGTGGGTCGAGGACCCAGCCTGGGAAGAGGAGTTGTTGGCAGATGAGCGAACTCACTCCGCCCACAGGTCCCTCCCCTGAAGCTGTGCTGGCCACCTTCGACCTGGAGCACTTCATCGAGTTTGCCGACCTGGCGGTCACTGCCCTGGCTCAACACCGGGCCGAGATCGATGACCTCAATGTCTTTCCAGTGCCCGACGGAGACACCGGAACCAACATGTATCTCACCGTTGAGGCAGCACGCGATGCGATGCGTGATGCTCTCAAAGACTCGCCAGGAGATCTCCGAGTCGGGCTGAGCGCCTATGCCCGTGGCGCACTCCTGGGAGCCAAAGGCAACAGCGGGGTGATCCTGAGCCAACTGATCGGGGCACTCTTCCGGAGGATTGGCCAGGCCCGACCCGACGACCGTTCCGCGCAGATATTCGCCCAAGGCATGCAAGAAGCCTCTGACGCTGCCTTCGCTGCAGTTGGCACTCCTGTCGAAGGCACCATCTTGAGCGTGGCCAGAGCCGCTGCGCAGGCGGCTACCGAAGCCGCAGCCAATCCCGAAAACCACCTAGCACAAGTGATCAGCGCGGCCACCGATGCGGCGCGGGTGGCCCTCGCGCACACCCCTGACCAAATGGAGATCTTGCGTCGTGCTGGCGTCGTGGACGCCGGGGGCGAGGGGCTGTGCGTCGTACTTGATGCTGCGGAGCAGGCGCTGACCGGTCGACGGCCAGAGTTCACCCGAAGGCGGGCCCGGCGCCGGCAGATTGAGCTCCCCACAGGCGACCTGACCGAGGACGGTCCGGCCTATGAGGTGATGTATCTCCTTGAGGCTGAAGATCACGACATCTTGGAGCTCAGATCCCGACTCCAAGAGTTGGGTGACTCATTGGTGGTCGTGGGTGGCGATGGGCTGTGGAATGTGCACGTGCACGTCAATGATGTTGGTGCCGCCATCGAGGCAGGCATCCAGGCAGGGCGTCCCAGCCGGATTGCAGTCACCCACTTCGCTGAGCAAGTCAGTCGGGCCCGTGAGCGACTCGCCCCACGCGAAGGGCGACGGGTCGTCGTACTTGCGGCAGGGCCGGGCCTGGCCGAGCTGTTCGACGAAGCCGGCGCACATGTGTTGGCCTTCACCACCCAGCAACGTCCGAGCGCAGCCCAAGTGCTCGAGCTGGTGAGGTCAAGCGGCGCGCAGGAGGTCGTCGTACTCCCCAATGACCCCTCGGTCATTGCCGTGTGCGAAGCGGCCGCCGCAGCAGCGGCCGAAAACGATCAACACGTCGTGGTGATCCCGACCCGTGCGCAGGTGCAGGGCATTGCCGCCCTGGCTGTCCACGACCCGTCGTTGCCTTTTGAGCACGACGTGGTCTCGATGACCTCAGCGGCAAAGGGGGCCCGTGACGGTGGCGTCACAGTTGCCATCGACACGGCCATGACCAGCGCCGGGCCATGCTCGCCAGGTGACGTGCTCGGCATCAGCAATGGTGACTTCTCCGTGGTCGGCTCTGACCTGTACGACGTCAGTGTGCAGGTGCTTGAGTCGTTGATGAGCGCTGGCGAGATGGTCACTCTGGTCTGGGGTGCGGGTGGTTCTGAGCTCGCGAAGCAGGTGGAAGCGTGGGTTCAGCACAATCACCCATCTGTTGATGTCTTGGTCTACGAGGGTGGTCAAGAGCGCTATCCATTGTTGTTCTCGGTGGAGTGATGATCGAGATCACCTGGGATTCCCCAGCCAGCGTGCTGGCCGGCAAGGGCGCCAAGAGCAAGCGGCAGTCAACCGACACCATCGAGGGGTCCAACTGGGCATGTGTTGGTGATGTGTTGCAAACCTATCCGCGCACCTACGTAAAGAAAGACGGCCTGAGCGAGCTCGGCTCCTTGACGGAAGGCTCGCTGCTCTCCCTCGTCGGCGAGATCATCAACTGCAAGCCATTCACCTACCGTGACCGTCGTACTGGCAGGGAGGCATATCGCCTTGAGGTACGCGTACGAGCTGAGGGCGGGCAACTCCTATTGACCTATTTTGACCGCAATGCCCGCACGGCTTCGTGGCGGGCAAGGGAGATGAGCCCAGGTCGGAAGGGGCTTTTTGCGGGGCGCCTGAAGTGGTTTCGTGACGAGTGGCAGTTGACCAACCCAGAGAGCCGGCTCTATGGAGCAAACACCGAAGGCGACATCGTCGAGTTGCCGGACTTGATCCCGATCTATCCGCAGGTGGGCGGCTTGACCACTTGGCAGATTGAGGATGTCATCCGGATTGCACTGGATCTGGTTGATGATTTCCCTGACCCATTGCCCGATGAGATTCGTGAACGCGAGGGCTTGCTCGACCTGCGCACGGCCTACTCCTGGATCCACCGGCCAAACAGTTGGGCCCAAAAGACCAAGGCCGAAGATCGCATCAAATATGACGAAGCCTGGGTCGCCCAAGTGGTGCTCGCGCGCAAGCGACTCGAGGTGGAGGCCACTGCAGCCAATCCAAGGCCCGGCTGCCAAGGTGGACTGCTCGACGCCTTTGATGCGCAACTGCCCTTCGAGTTGACCGATGGGCAGTTGGCAGTCGGCAAGGAGATCGGCGCCGAGCTGGCTCTGGACCATCCGATGCATCGACTCCTGCAGGGCGAGGTCGGCTCTGGCAAGACGATCGTGGCGCTTCGAGCCATGCTCCAAGTGGTCGACTCGGGTGGGCAGGCTGCGTTGTTGGCACCCACAGATGTCTTGGCCCAGCAGCACCTGCGCTCGATGAGCGCCATGCTGGGTGATCTCGCGGCGGCGGGCATGCTTGGTGGCGCTGAGGTGTCGACCCGGCTCACCCTCCTGACCGGATCCTTGGGGGCCAAGGCTCGCCGGCAGGCTCTCCTGGATGCGGCCAGTGGTGAGGCTGGCATCGTGATCGGCACCCACGCGTTGCTCGAGGAGCACGTGTCCTTTGCTGACCTTGGTCTCGTGGTCGTCGACGAGCAGCATCGCTTCGGCGTCGAGCAACGCGCAGCCTTGGGGGTCAAGGCAGACAAGCCACCTCACGTGCTCGTCATGACTGCGACGCCGATCCCGCGCACCGTCGCGATGACCGTCTTCGGAGATCTCGACACCTCAACCCTGAGTCAACTCCCAGCGGGACGGGCCGAGGTACAGACGAATGTGGTGCCCCTGCGCGCCCAACCCGGCTGGTTGCCCCGGGTGTGGGAGCGGATTCGCGAAGAAGTCGCCAAGGGGAGACAGGCCTATGTGGTCTGCTCCCGCATCGATCCCACAGACGACGACACCGAGGGGCTCTGGGGTGTTGTGGAGTTGGCCGAAGAGTTGCGTGAAGACCAGCTCCACGGCTTGCGCGTTGAGGTCTTGCATGGCCGGCTTCCTGCCGAGACCAAGGATGCCGTGATGCTTGCCTTCGCTGCCGGAGAGATCGACGTACTCGTCTCAACCACCGTGATCGAGGTCGGCGTTGATGTGCCCAATTCCAGCGTGATGGCGATCATGGATGCCGACCGCTTCGGGGTCTCCCAACTCCACCAGCTGCGGGGCCGGATCGGCCGCGGTGGCCATACTGGGGTGTGCTTGTTGGTCACCCGCGCGGAGCCGGGCACGACCACGATGCAACGACTGGAGGCAGTCGCAGGCAGTCGCGACGGCTTCGCGTTGTCACGCATCGACCTCGAGCAGCGCCGTGAAGGTGATGTCTTGGGTACGGCGCAGAGTGGCGGCTCCAAGTCACTGAAGAAGCTGTCGGTGCTCAACGACGAAGACATCATCGTGCGTGCCAGCGAGGCGGCAGCGGCCTATGTCAGGGCCGATCCGCAGCTCGCTGGATTGCCAGCACTGTCCACGGCAGTGGCCATTCTTGAGGCATCACAGCGAGCTGACTTCATGGAGATGGGATGACCCGCGTCATCGCAGGCTCTCTGGGCGGCCGCAAACTCAAGACCCTGCCGGGCGACGCCACCCGGCCGACCACCGATCGGGTCAAGGAGGCGATCTTCTCTGCATTGGAGGCTCGGCTCGGATCGCTCCAGGGGCTACACGTGCTCGACCTGTACGCCGGCAGCGGTTCACTGGGCTTCGAGGCCTACTCGCGCGGGGCCAGTGAAGTGGTCTTTTGTGAGTCGCAGGCCAAGGCGCAAAACGTGATCAAGGCCAATGCTCGTGACCTCGGGGTGCGGGCCCTGATCTGGTCGGCGCCGGTGGAGCGCACCCTCGCATCGGGCAAGGAGAGGGCCTTCGACCTCGTGCTGGCCGACCCGCCGTACCCCTTGACCGAAGCCGACGTGGTCGCTTTCCTGACCCAATTGACTGCCGGGTGGCTGCGAGATGGGGCAATTGTGGTGCTTGAGAGATCTACGCGTAGCGTGGAGCCAAGTTGGCCACAGGGGCTTCGGGTGCTCAACTCGAAGACCTATGGCGAGACCAAGATCTGGTATCTGACCTATGAGGAGGCGCAATGACGAAGGTGGTTTGCCCGGGCTCCTTTGACCCGGTGACCAATGGTCATCTCGACATCATCTCGCGTGCCTCGGGCCTCTTCGACGAAGTTGTCGTCGCGGTCGGGATCAACAAATCCAAGACTTCCAGCCGCTTGTTTGACGCTGATGAACGCATGGAGATGCTCCGCACCGTCGTCGCCCCTTGGCCCAATGTGCGCGTGGCAGGTTTTGAAGGGCTCCTCACCGACTTTTGCACCAACAACGGCATCGCCGGCATCGTCAAGGGGCTGCGGGCGGTCAGCGACTTCGACTATGAGCTCCAGATGGCGCAGATGAACTCCTCCCTGGCCGAGGTGGAGACGATCTTCATCCCGACCAGTCCGGAGTACTCCTTCTTGGCTTCCTCGTTGATCAAGGAAGTCGCGATGTTTGGTGGTGACGTGTCGCAGCTGGTGCCTGCTGAGGTGTTGCCATTGCTGTTGGAGCGCTTGGCACAACGCCGCCAGAGCTGAGCACACCCAACGGATGACGTCCGGCGGGCACGTTTTGGCGGCGCGGGCATTCGACGGGTAGACTCCCACAGGTTGTGCAGGCTTCGAATCTGAGAGTGATCTCTTGACTGATCTCGACCCGAGAGCGCCGCTCGTGCTCGACACTCGCGAGCTCGGCCGCCGCCCGGGGTCGCAACGCAAGTTGTCACTTGATGTGCCGGCTCCTGCGCAACTTGGCATCGAATTCCTCGGTGTGCCCGAAGGTGATCTGATCCACCTGGATCTCCGCCTGGAGGCCGTGATGGAGGGTGTGCTCCTGACTGGTACGGCTTCGGCCACTCTGGTTGGGGAGTGTGTGCGTTGCCTGGATGCGATCTCCGATGACAGTCGGGTCTCGCTTCAGGAGCTCTACATGTACGACGTACCCGACAACGACGAGGATGAAGATGTCAGCAAGCTAGAGGACGACCTGCTCGACCTCGAACCGCTCCTGCGTGACGCGGTAGTGCTCGCACTGCCGTTTCAGCCGGTGTGCCGGGAAGATTGCCCGGGACTCTGCCCCGAATGCGGGGCGCGTCTCGCCGATGATCCCGATCACCAGCACGAGCAGGCGATCGACCCCCGATGGGCGGGGCTCGAGGGCCTGGTCACCGGGGACGACACCCAAGACTGATTTGCCCATCACTGGACTGAGGAGAAGATCGTGGCTGTTCCGAAGCGGAAGATGTCGCGTAGCAACACCCGTCACCGTCGCTCGGCGTGGAAGACCACCGCGCCCCAGCTGGTGACCTGCGCCAACCCGTCATGTGGCTCCAAGCACCTGCCACACCGTGCTTGCCCTGAGTGTGGTCAGTACGGCGCCCGTGGCGAGCGCCGCCAGGTCATCTGAGACCAGGCACAATTTTGACCGCAGAGGCGTCTACGGACGAGCTGCGGCAGGCCCTCGGCGACCCCAAGCTCGACGCCGACCTGCTCGAACTGGCCTTGACCCATCGGTCATTCGCCTACGAAAATGGTGGTATCCCAACCAATGAGCGGTTGGAATTCCTCGGCGATTCCGTGCTTGGCGTGGTGATCACCGAGACCCTCTACACCACTCACCCAGACCTGTCCGAAGGCCGGTTGGCCAAGCTGCGGGCAGCCGTGGTCAGTGCTCGTGCACTGGCCGTGGTCGCCGCCACGATCGGTCTCGGCGACTACGTGCACCTGGGCAAGGGGGAGTTGTCGACCGGTGGTCGCGAAAAGGCCTCGATCCTGTCCGACACCTTGGAGGCCGTGATCGGGGCGGTCTACCTGTCTGGAGGCTTCGTGGTTGCCGCAGAGGTCATCCACAGGCTTTTCGATCCGATGCTCGAGCGCGCGGCTCAGCTCGGTGCCGGGCTGGACTGGAAGACCAGTCTCCAGGAGTTGTGTGCTGAGCAGGAGTGGGGGGCTCCGGAATATGTCGTGACCGATGATGGCCCTGACCATGCCAAGACGTTCACGGCGCGAGTGCGGGTCGCCGAGCAATTGCATGGTCATGGTGTGGGGCGCTCCAAGAAGGAGGCCGAGCAGCAGGCTGCTGAGAGCGCCTACCAAACCCTGCGAGACTCAGCCGACGCCGCACGTGAGTCGGCTGGCATCACTGCTGCCGATGCCTGAACTTCCCGAGGTCGAAGTAGTCCGCCGCGGCCTTGATGCCCATGTCGTGGGCCACACGATCACCCGAGTTGAGGTGCTCCACCCTCGTCCCGTACGTCGACACCTCTCGGGTGTCGGTGATTTCGCTGATCGGCTGACCGGCGTCAAGATCACCGCGGCCAGACGGCGAGGCAAATATCTCTGGCTCCCACTCGATACAGGAGATGCCCTGGTGGCACACCTGGGGATGAGCGGTCAATTGCTCGTGCAACAGGCAGACATCCCAGCCCAACGCCATCTTCGGGTGTTGCTTGAGTTGGATGCCCCAAATGACCTTCGTTTCGTAGACCAGCGGATGTTTGGCGGGGTTTGGGTCAGTGACGGTGGCGCGGAGTTGCCCACGGAGGTGGCTGCGATTGCCCTTGATCCACTCGACCCAGCCTTCGACGAGGATGCAGTGGTAGCGCGGATCCACAAGTCATCCTCGGGCATCAAGAGGCTGCTGCTAAACCAAAATGTCGTCTCTGGGATCGGCAATATCTACGCCGATGAGGCGCTGTGGTCTGCGCAGGTGCACGGCGAACGGCCGGGCAACCGGATCAAGTCTGCTGACGTACGCCGAGTGCTCACCGCTGCCCGCGATGTGATGATCGCTGCCCTGGCCCAGGGTGGCACGTCTTTTGATGCCCTCTATGTCAATGTCGAAGGTGACAGCGGCTATTTCGAGCGCTCTTTGGAAGCCTATGGACGCGAGGGAGAGCCATGCTCGCGTTGTGGCAGCGCCCTGGTGCGGGCGCAGTTCATGAACAGATCGTCGTACTTCTGCCCGGTGTGTCAACGGCGTCGGTGATTGTCAGCGATTGGCATTCAGGGGCCAGTGAGTAGTTCGGTGCTCTGTCCATTGACAGCACCGGTAGCTGGAAGAGTCTCGCCGGGTCTGTGCGGTCCAAGTTGCATTTCGATTGCCATCCTTTAGATGTACATTTCGGGTTGCGAAACGTACAATTGACGCATGGCCACGCTTAGCTCGTCAGATGCGCGCAAGAACTTTGCTGACACGGTGCGTCGTTCCCAAACCGAACCCGTCGTAATCGAACGGCGCGGGCGACGGGAAGCAGTCATGCTTGCACCTGAGGAATTTGATCGCCTTGTGGAAGCGGCAGAGGAACTTGACGACATCGCCGCCTTCGACGCGGCGATGTCTGAAGAGGGCGAAAACATTCCCTGGGACGAACTGAAAGCTGAGTTGGGCTGGGTGTGAGTTACCGCATCGAGGTCCGTCCGGCGGCGGCTCGAGCGCTGAAGAGGATTCATCCAAGTGACCGCAAGCGAGTTCAGGGTGCCATTGTGTTGCTCGGTCGTGATCCTCGGCCAACGGGTGCGAAGAGCTTGCGCGGCCGCGACGGCATGCGTGTGAGAGTCGGTGACTATCGAATCATCTATACCGTGCGTGACGATGTCTTGCTTGTCGTGGTGGTCGACTTGGGGCATCGCCGTGAGATCTATCGTTGACTGCATGTACCCCCACAGCACAGCCAACAAGCAGCCTCTTGGGCAATCGGGATCTGCATAAACGGCCAAACTTCGGCAGTGTCTGATGTGAACGTTACAAAGTGCTGTAGACAGGCTATTTCGAGTGCTTGTGTCACCTGTGCGCAAATGCTGCTGGTCTCGGCGAAGTTGATCCCAAGCCGGTGGGCATGGGAACCTAGGGGATGGCTTGTTCGCTGACAAGTCGCCCAGACCACGCCCAAGGCTCATCTCGAGCCACTGACAGAAAGACCAATCGATGGCAAAGGCCCTGCTTGGTTACTCGGTGACCGGCGATGCGCGCGCTATGGAGTTGGCTCTTCAGAACCGCCGACTCCGTGAGCGGATCACCGACCTCGAAGAGTTGATCGTGCGCTTGTCGCGCGACAACGACGAGCTCAGTGCTCAACTGCGCTCAGTCGAAGACGTCCTTGAGCCTGCCTGATCTCACCGCAGCTGGCGGTCAGAGGTAGTTCTCCGCCTCGGTGATCACTGAGCGCAGTCTCGACTCGAGCTCGTCGAACTCCGTAGGACCCATTGTCAGCGGGGGAGACAGCTGGATGACCGGGTCACCTCGATCATCGGCGCGACAGTAGACCCCGGCATCGAAGAGGGCCTTCGACAAGAAGCCGCGCAGCAGCCGCTCTGACTCCTCGTCATTGAAGGTCTCCTTGGTCTGCTTGTCCTTGACCAGCTCGATGCCGTAGAAATAGCCCGCTCCACGCACATCACCAACCAATGGCAGATCGAGCAATCGCTCCAAGGTGGTGCGGAAGACCGGAGCATTGTCCTTGACCCTTTGGTTGAGTCCCTCCTCGTCGAAGATGTCGAGATTGGCCATCGCGGCCGCACATGAGACCGGGTGCCCGCCCCAGGTGTATCCATGAGTGAAGGCGTTGGTGCCCTTGCGGAATGGCTCGAAGAGGCGCTCGGAGGCGATCATCAGGCCCAGTGGCGCATAACCGCTGGTGATCCCCTTCGCGGTGGTGATGATGTCGGGCACGTAGTCGAAGTCAGTGCAGGCAAACATCGAGCCGATCCGACCAAAGGCGCAGATGGTCTCGTCAGACACCAGGAGTACGTCGTACTCGTCGCAGATTTCGCGGACCCGCTCGAAGTAGCCCGGGGGAGGCGGGAAGCAGCCGCCAGCATTTTGCACCGGCTCGAGGAATACCGCTGCCACCGTGTCGGGGCCTTCGAAGAGGATCGCCTCTTCGATGCGATTGGCTGCCCATAGGCCGAAGGCCTTTTCGTCGGTCTGGAACTGCTCCGGGGCGCGATAGTGATTGGTGTTCGGCACCCTGAAGCCACCGGGAGTCAGCGGCTCGAAGGCCTCCTTCAACTCGGGGATGCCCGTTATCGCCAGTGCTCCTTGTGGGGTGCCGTGATAGGCGATGGATCGACTGATCACCTTGTGTTTGGCGGGTTTGCCGACGAGCTTGAAATATTGCTTGGCCAATTTCCAGGCCGACTCCACTGCTTCGCCGCCACCGGTGGTGAAGAAGACTCGGTTGAGGTCGGCTGGCGCGTGCTGTGCGAGCCGCTCAGCCAACTCGATCGCGCGTGGATGCCCGTAGGACCAAATCGGGAAATACGCTAGGTCGGTGGCCTGGCGGGCCATTGCTTCTGCGATCTGCTCGCGTCCGTGACCGGCATTGACCACGAAGAGCCCGGCCAGTCCATCGAGATACTCATTGCCTTGGTCATCCCAGACCTTGTGTCCAAGGCCCTTGGTGATGATCGGGATCTTCGCGCCACCGCCGCCTCGCTCCAGAGGCTCGTAGGTTGAGTGTCGGGTGAAGTGCATCCACAAGTGATCACGGCCTGCCTCGGCGTAGGTCTTGCCGCTGGCTGTGGTTTGTTCGTTCATCGAGTACCCCAGTTGTAGTGCTGCTTGTTGAGTTTTAGATAGAGGAAGGATTCGGTGTTGGTGACCCCCGGCATCGATCGGATCGTGTTGATCACATCGAGCAGATGTTGATCGTTTTCGCACACCACCTCGATCAAGATGTCGAATCGGCCCGCCGTGGTGACCACATAGGAGGCTTCGGGAATGCTCGACAACTTGGCCGCTACTTTGGCCAGATCTCCTTCGGCGCTGACGCCCATCATGGCTTGGCGGCGGAATCCGAGCTGCATCGGATCGGTCACCGCCACGATCTGCATCAACCCGGTGGACAGCAGTCTCTGCACGCGTTGACGTACGGCGGCC
>WBZM01000556.1_pt1 | contig 19603 bp, 7 predicted proteins | sample 5204271 | NCBI WGS metagenome assembly WBZM01 (sample SAMN12344346, study PRJNA552823) | activated sludge metagenome | biome: Activated sludge suspended growth; feature: Nitrification reactor; material: Wastewater; isolation source: activated sludge from nitrification reactor of wastewater treatment...
CAGCAAATTCATGGTGATCATCTCCTTCAATTTCCCGCTCGTTCAAGAGCAGGCGAGTTGAACACCCTGGGTAATTTTCAGCGCGCAGATCCCTCGTTTCCTGGGTACTTTTCAGTGCGCGTCAACACGAAATACTTTACACCCGCCTTGGCCCGCGCGCTCGCGACATATAAGAATCAATAGGTTGGCGTCATGGCATGTTAATTGCATTATGCCACCGGAAAGTATTTCTGTCGGCCTTTCTGGAAGGGAAAAGTCGTGAAAAGGGTGGGCAAGCCGGTTTCGGCATTGCCGCGTGACAAGAACAAAGGCAGAGTGTGGCAACCCGGGGGAGATCCGCGCACTTTGTCCTGACAAAATCCGCGGCAACAGCGGGTCGACCGCGACAGGCCGCGAGGGGAGGGGAAATGTCTGATCTGTTCGTCGACCGCCTCGGCAACATCGTCATTGCCGACGGTGTGGCTCGTCTCGATTTCCTGCGCCTGAGCGCGCTTGATGCCGAAAAGAAGCAGGCGCGCATGGCCCCGTCGGTCCGCCTCGTCATTCCCGTCAGCGGCCTGCTGCAGGCCATCGAGATGCTCGACAAGATGCGCGGCGAACTGCTGCGCCAGGCGCAAGCCGGCCCCGCAGCCGCCCCCGAATCCACCCATTAGTTTCCCACGGACCGCCGGCCCGGCCGGCTTTCCCGCCGCTTGATTCCACTCCTTACCCAGGTGCCACCATGACCACCGCCACCCGCAAGATCGCCTTCATCGATTCCCGCGTCGCCGACTACCAGACCCTGATCGCAGGACTCGCGGAGGGCACCGAGTGGTTCCTGCTCGACGCCGGAACGGACGGCATCCGCCAGATGGAAAGCATCCTGTCGGGCTATAGCGATCTCGATGCGATCCAGGTCATTTCGCACGGCAGCCAGGGAACGCTTTACCTGGGCAGCACGGTGCTCGACTCGGGCAACCTCGACGCTTACCAGTCCTCGCTGCAGGCAATCGGCTCGAGCCTGTGCGAGACCGGCGACATCCTGCTCTATGGGTGCAATGTGGCGCAGGGGGATGCCGGCATCCAGTTCATCGAGTCGCTGGCCGCAGTGACCGGGGCCGATGTCGCGGCCTCCACCGACATTACCGGGAGCCCGGCGCTGGGCGGAGATTGGGTGCTTGAATTCACGACAGGCAAGGTTGAGGCTGAATCGCTGCCTGCCTCAAATGTGCAGTCCACATTTTCCGGGCTTTTGGCATCGACATCGGTATCCAGCGGCTTCCGGCATCCGCTCGGCGACGGAAATTCCTGGACAGAAAGCAATGACGGCGACGGGTATTACGTGTACTCAGGGCAGAACTTCAATGAACTGGTCACGTTCTCGAATGGCAACAAGTCCTACCATCTTGGCGAGGACTGGAACGCGGAGGGCAGAGACGACCTTGGCGATCCGGTCTATGCAGCCGCCAATGGCGAGGTCGTGGCTGTGGTCAGCAATCAGGGAAGCAGTACGACCGGTTTTGGAAATTACGTGGTGATCCGCCATGACCTGCCGCATGCCGAGTTGATCAACGGCAAGATGGTCAGTTCGGTCTATTCCCTATACGCGCACCTTGCAACGGTGGGTGTGAGCGAGGGTGAAATCGTCAGCATTGGGTATCAAGTGGGAACCATTGGCGATAGCGGGTATTCGGAGGGGCCGCACTTGCACTTCGAGATCACCCTGGCGCCGACCTTGCCCACCTCCGACGATGGCTACAACCCGCTTGGTGCGCCGGATAAGTGGGTTGATCCCAGCGATTTCATCAATCAGCACCGAACATTGGGATCCACCCATTCGGTGTCGATCAGCGATGCGCAGATCACCGAAGGCGATAGCGGCACAAAGGTGATGACCTTCACCGTGACGCGCAGCGGCGGAACCGGAGCCTTCGATGTCAACTACGCCACCAGCGATGGCACTGCGGCGGTGACGGATGGTGACTACCTGGCCGCGTCAGGCACGCTGCACTTCGACGCCAATGTCGATACGCAGACCATCGCTGTCACGGTCAATGGCGATACAACTGACACTACCAACGAAAACTTCTACGTCACGCTTGCAGGGGCAACCAATGGTGTGAGTGTCAGCGATGGGAGCGCTGTGGGCACTATCGTCAATGACGATTCAGGAGTTAATGGTTTCGGGTTGGTCAGCACTCCAAATACTTCAAGTTATCCAGGCAAAGCGCCAGGAGAATACAGAAACATTAATTCATTTGCCGCCATTCTTTCTGACGGCTCGGTGGTGACATGGGACATGCAGGGAGATAAATATCACACAGCATTCTCTGTGGCGAACCAACTCGACGGCACGGTGGATGTCACGCAAATCTTTTCGGCAAGAAACGCTTTTGCGGCTTTGCGTGCTGACGGATCGGTGGTGACTTGGCAGGACGGTATTAGTGGCAACGTAGGTGGCAGCAGCAGCGCGGTAGCAAGCCAACTTGATGGGACGCTGGATGTCACCCAGATCTTTTCGACACAGGAGGCTTTTGCTGCTTTACGAGCCGACGGCTCGGTGGTGACGTGGGGTAATAGCAATGACGGTGGTGACAGCAGCGCGGTGGCAAGCCAACTTGATGGGACGGTGGATGTAACGCAAGTCTTTTCGACAGGAGGCGCTTTTGCGGCTTTGCGGGCCGACGGCTCGGTGGTGACATGGGGTTATGGAAGTTCCGGGGGCGACAGCAGCGCGGTGGCGAGCCAGATTAATGGCGCGGTAGATGTCGCGCAAATCTTTTCGACAGGAGGCGCTTTTGCGGCTTTGCGGGCTGACGGCTCGGTGGTGACGTGGGGCTCGACTTCTTACGGAGGTTCCGGCAGCGCGGCGGATGTCACGCAAATCTTTTCGACAGGACGCGCTTTTGCGGCTTTGCGGGCCGACGGCTCGGTGGTGACGTGGGGCTCGACTTTTTACGGAGGTTCCAGCAACGCGGTAGCAAGCCAACTCAATGGGACGGTGGATGTCACACAGATCTTTTCGACGGATGGAGACTTTGCTGCCTTGCGTGAAGACGGCTCGGTGGTGACGTGGGGATATTATGGCTCCTACATAGGCATCAGTAATGCGGTGTTGAGCCAACTTGACGGCTCAGTGGATGTCATAGAAATTTTTTCGACAGGAGGCGCGTTCGCTGCTCTGCGAGCCGACGGCTCGGTGGTGACATGGGGTAATAGCAGTGCCGGTGGCAACAGCAGCGCAGTAGCAAGCCAACTTGATGGGACGGTGGATGTCACGCAAATCTTTTCGACAGGAGGCGCTTTTGCGGCATTGCGTGCGGACGGCTCGGTGGTGCTGTGGGGAGCCACCTTGAATAATGGGACAAGTCCACAGCTCCTGGATCCAAAAAGTGTCGATGGATCTAATGATGTGATGCAGGTATGCATATCGACAGACGGATTCGTAGGAGCCTTTGCTGCCCTGCGCGCGGATGGCTCAGTGGTGACATGGGGCAGCGGCGCTGAAGGTGGGCACAGCGATGCGGTTGCGAGCCAGCTGGATGGATCCATTGATGTCATACAGTTATTTTCGACAATGCGTGGTTCATTTGCTGCTTTACGAGCCGACGGCTCGGTGGTGACATGGGGTGATAGCAGTGCCGGTGGCAACAGCAGCGCAGTAGCAAGCCAACTTAATGGGGCGGTGGATGTCACGCAGATCTCTTCAACACAAGAAGCGTTCGCCGCTCTGCGAGCCGACGGCTCAGTGGTGACGTGGGGTAATAGCAATTACGGTGGTGACAGCAGCGCAGTAGCGAATGAGTTGGATGGTACGGTGGATGTTACGCAAATCTTTTCGACACAAGCGGCTTTTGCGGCTTTGCGAGCCGACGGCTCGGTGGTGACATGGGGTTATGGAAGTTCCGGGGGCGACAGCAGCGCGGTGGCAAGCCAACTTGATGGGGCGGTGGATGTCACGCAGATCTTTTTAACTGATTCGGGCTTTGCCGCATTGCGGGCTGATGGTTCGGTGGTGACATGGGGATATATGGGAGGTTCCAGTGGCACGCTAGCAAGCCAACTTGATGGCACGGTGGACGTCACACAAATCTATTCAACATACAATGGTTCTTATGGCGTTAGCGCTTGTGCTGCCTTGCGCGAAGACGGCTCGGTGGTGACGTGGGGTGGTAGTGGTGGAGGCGACAGCAGCGCGGTGGCGAATCAGTTGGATGGGACGGTGGATGTCAATCAGATCTTTTCGACGCACAACGCCTTTGCTGCGTTGCGTGCGGACGGCTCGGTGGTGACATGGGGTCTTAGTGGTGGTGGCGACAGCAGCGCGGTGGCGAATCAGTTGGATGGGACGGTAGATGTCACGCAGATCTTTTCGACAGCAGGGGCTTTTGCTGCTTTACGAGCCGACGGCTCGGTGGTGACGTGGGGTAGCAGTTACGGTGGTGTCAATTACGGTGGTGACAGCAGCGCGGTGGCGAATCAGTTGGATGGGACGGTGGATGTCACGCAGATCGCTTCAACAGAATCGGCGTTCGCCGCTCTGCGAGCCGACGGATCAGTAGTGACGTGGGGTTATGGAAGTTCCGGTGGCGACAGCAGCGCGGTAGCAAGCCAGTTGGGTGGCACGGTGGATGTAATACGCATATATTCAAATGGTGGTGCCTTCGCGGCACTGCGCGCCGACGGATCAGTAGTGACGTGGGGGAGCGCATATGCTGGAGGTTACAGCGATGGGGTGGCTGACGAGCTCGATGGCACAATAGATGTAGTAGAGATATATTCTAGTGACAATTTTGGATCTCGCGGCGGCGCCTTTGCGGCACTGCGCGAAGACGGCTCCCTGGTTACTTGGGGCGATTTGAACTTTGGTGGTGGCGGGCTCAGCTACAACTTGGCAAGCAAGTTGGATGGCACAATGGACGTCGTCTCGATGGCGAATCCTTTCACCGATGATATTTTCAAAGCTGTCAGCCCGGATTCAAGCGATGACTACGCCGACGAAGGCAGCGACACCACGGCGCCGCTCGGCATCCTGAGTCTCGGTAGCTCCATTACCGGAAATATCGGCCCCGCAGATAGCGACGACACCTACGGCGACAAGGATGTTTTCAAGGTATTGCTGACGCAGGGACAGACCTACTCGATTCACCTGAAGAGCACCCTGGTCGATGGTCAGGCGCTCCCGCAGGGCATATTCACGATTCGGGATGGCGCCAATTTCAACACCATCCTCGACACCAGCGCCATCGGTGCCGACGTAACGAAAAACTTCACCGCAGCGACCAGTGGCTTTCACTATATTCGCGTTGGCACGGGCGGTGCAGCGGCCGATCAGGGCGGCTATCAGCTTTCCGTCAACAATCTCACTGCCTGGTCGATCACGTCGAGCCAGAACCCCGTTTCTGAAGACAGCGGCTCGGTCACCTTCACGGTGACCCGTCCGTCGAGCAACGGCACCGAGACGGTCTATGTCAGCACGACACAGACCGAAGGCTTTGCGAACGCCGGCGACTATACGGGCAAGGTAGATGAGCCGCTGTTTTTTGCTGATGGACAGCTGTCAAAGACCGTCACGGTGACGCTGTCTCCTGATGCGCTCGTTGAGCCGGATGAGACCTTCGGCCTGATCGTCCAGGAGTTTCCGGGTCTGGATCCCGCGAACTACCTCTCCAAACAGACTTTCACGATTGTGAACGACGACACCGCGAACCAGGCGCCGACGGCTACGGGAATCGGTCGTATAGCTGCGCCGGGAACGAGCACTCCATTAGCAGACCTTTTCGACTGGAGCGATCCCAACGGCGCCGCCGACGTCACTCGCTTCGCGGTGCAGGACCGGGACATCGGCGGCGGGTACCTGACGAGAAACGGTGAAACCCTGCAAGCCGCGACCCTGTATGACAACGTCCCAATCTCCGAAATCGACGAGTGGGCTTTCGTAGCCGGCGACGCGGGAACGCAGGACACGATCGGATTCAATGCGATAGACGCGAGCGGGGCGTTTAGTTCGCCTTCCGCTGTCGCGACGGTAGATAGCTCGAACATTGGGTCGGAGCGTATTCCTCCAGATGCACTGCTCATCGAGTACCTTGCAAGGGTCGTGGCGTATGACGGAGTGATATTGAACACCCACACGCTTCCCGAGGTGCTTCGCGATGAGGAAACGGATCCAAACACCAATGAGGATACGGATCCAAGCACCACTACCGGCTACGTCGTAGATGAGGTTTTCTTGCTGGAGTATAGGCCGGGCGATTTGGAAGGTGCGTTCGTGGCTGTCGGATTGCTTCCCAGCCCGGGAAGCAGTCTGCAGCCAGTTCTGGCCATCCGCGGTACCGCGATGGAGGTACCGGATTGGCTGTCGAATCTCGACCTTGGTGGCGTAGGGTACAAGGAGTTCATCGCGGCCTGGACCAGCGACACTCTGCATCTACGCGAATGGGTGCAAAAGTACGCAGCCGACGGACTGAACGTGGTTGGCCACAGCCAGGGTGGGGCGCAGGCGCAGTTGCTGGTTTCGTACGCGACGGGTGAAGGCATACCCATTGCGGGACTTCACACATTCAACTCGCCAGGAATCTCGCAATCGGAAATCGAGGATCACCTTGATGGAGATCTCCTTGGTACCGTCCATCACTACATTTCTTCGGGTGATGTCGTATCGCTGGCTGGTGTTAGCTATGTGCCCGGAGACGTTACGTTGTATGACTTCGATTACGACCCGATCGAGTTCATCGACTTCAATTCAATCGACTTCAATTTGATCGACTTCATCATTAACAATCATACCCAGCATTTCTTCTGGAAAGGCATTTATGGGAGCAATTTAGACGACACGAACCGGCACCCGGATCGCTTTGAGCCACAGGGAGTGGAATATAGCAACGACGTGCTGAGCATCGGTGAGCTTGCATCTCCGGAATTTAGTTACATCTTTACCCCGGAGTTGGAGAGGTTCGACGCAGAATACATGGGATGGCTGATGACCGTTTCCACGATTGGAACTGTCCTGGGCACGTCGCTTAATGCCATACCCGGTGCTATAAAGTTGGGCCCTTACATCGCAACATCGCTGTCCGATCGCGCTGGCGCGGAAGCGGCTCGCAGTGACCTGGGGGTATGGGAGGAAATTCTTGAATTCCTTAGGGACGCACCAAGTCTTTTCTTAGCCCTCCGTACGGAGGTACGTGAGCGCGTAACATCCGCGCTTGAATCGGCAATGGATACGATCACGGGGTGGTCAACCGACATTGTTCTAACAGTTGGAAACTGGACGATCGATACATGGACGGGCATTTCCAACTGGACTGCGGAAACGTGGGAATTGGCCAAGCAATGGACCGCTGATGCATGGTCAGCAATTTCGCATTGGACTGCAGATGCCTGGAACGCGGTCGCCGACTGGACGGCCGAAACTTGGGCAAAGACGCTCGACTTTACCGACGCGATGTGGCAGGCGACAGTCAATTTGGGCTCGGAATTACTAGACGCCGCGGTGGATACATCTGCTGCGGCAATCGAAGCGCTGATAGAGCAAGTTGAAGCGATCGGCAATGTCGTCGAGGATGGCTGGGATGCTTTCAAGTCTTCGGCTGAAGGAATTAAGCATCTCTTGTCGAACAGCGATGCCGAAATTATTGAAGCCTCTGCAGGGACGGCGACCGCGAACTCGACCGCTCCCGCCATTCTCGTTGCGAAGGATTCGGCTGCGCGTGAAACCCTCACTGGCGGCACACACAACGACCTGTTCCTCGGTTTGGGTGGTGGGGACATCCTCGTGTACTGGGGAGTTGGAGCCGTCGGCCCCTCGGCCTTGTCCGCCGCTCCGACCGGGATACTCGATTCAGGCAGCGACATCGCTGTTGGCACACCCGAGCAGCTCGACGGAACGACGATCTACGGCTTCGCGACCGACGATGCGATATTCGTGTCCGATGCGTCGTTCAGGAGTGAGGATCTCACGGTGACCAAGGGCTCGGCCATCCTGGAAGTCGATGTCGACGGTGACGGCGTGAGCGATCTCACGCTGACGCTGAAGGGGAATTACGACCTCGACGGGTTTACTGTGGCCGCGGACGGACGGGGTACCGTGATCCGCTACACGGGCTCACTGGGCCCGTACCCTGAGGACGATTCCGGCAATGGCTTCGGCACGGACGCTAACACGGCTTTCAGGACGGCGAATGTCCTCGCGAACGATGTCGGATTCCTCGATGACGGGCTCCAGTTCGCTGGGCTGGTTCCCGGCGATGTGCAGGGCGAATTGCGCTCCAATGGTGACGGGACCTTCGATTACGATCCGACAGGTGACTTCCGTTATCTCGCTGCGGGTGAAGCTACCACAGTGGCATTCTCCTATCGAGTGAGAGACGTCACTGGCCAGGAGGCGCTTGCAGGCGTTTCCATCGCGATATCCGGGGTTAACGATGCGCCCACGGCGCGCGACGACAGCGCATCCGTGGCAGAGGACGGGCGTGTCGTGGTGGATGTGCTCGCGAACGATAGCGACCCCGACCACGGCGATTCGCTGACGATCGTCAGCGCAACGGCGGAATCGGGCTCCGACGTGCAGATTGTCGACGGTCAGCTCGTCTTCCGTGCTACCGCCGACCGGTTCGACTTGTTGGCCGATGGCGAGTTGTTCGCCGACAGCATCAGCTATACGGTTCGCGACGTTAGCGGGGTCGAAGCATCTGCAACTGTATCGGTCGCGGTCCGCGGTACCGCCGATGGCCAGAACATTCCGGGCACGAAGAACCGCGACGTGCTCACGGGCACGTCGGGCGAAGACGTGATCAATGCGGGCAACGGTGACGATGTGGTGCGCGCCGGTGACGGCGCCGACCAGGTCCATGGGGGCAACGGCAATGATTTCCTCTACGGCGGACAGAGCATAGATTCGTTGTTCGGGGATCTTGGGAACGATGCGCTTTACGGGGAGGGCGGCAACGATCGTCTCGATGGCGGCGCGGGCAACGACCTGCTGACCGGCGGCGCGGGCAATGACCTGCTGATCGGCGGCACGGGCAGCGACCTGCTGATCGGCGGCACGGGCAGCGACTTGCTGATCGGTGGCAATGGCAATGATCTGCTGACCGGGGGGCTTGGCGCGGACATCTTCCGTTTCGACAACACCGCGCTCAACGCCAACACCAACGTCGATACGATTTTCGACTTTCAGGCGGGCTCCGACTCGATTCAACTCGACAGTGCGGTCTTCAGGAAACTGTCGGCAAACGGCGCACTGTCGGCAGCGAACTTCCGGGCGAGCGCCGATGGCACGGCCGCCGATGCCAACGACTACATCCTCTACGACACCGATTCCGGCGCCCTGTACTACGACGCCGACGGCAGCGGGAAGGGGGCCGCCATCCAGTTCGCGACCGTGGTCATTGTCGGCACGACGCCACTCTCGGCCGCCGATTTCATCGTGACCTGAGGTAACATTATTCGTTTGGGAATTATTGACCTGTCTTGTCGACTCGATACCAGCGGTTGCCGCCGGAGAGCGTGAGGCCCCAAAAGCCGCTCGGCGTCAGCGATCTTCCATGCGTTGCCATGAACCGGCACCTGGTGGGGCTGGTCGCTCGCTCCCGACGGTCAATGTACCACGCAGGCGTCATTCACCCGTATTTCGCGCACTTTGCAAAGGCAGCCATGCATCAGCAACCCACTGAACTGATTCGGTTTCCAGACGGACGGTATTGATTGATGCGGCTATTCGCGGAGGACGGTTCCGAACTTCAAGGGGTGCTGCTGTCGATGCGGCGGATCTTCATCGTCGCCGGCGTATTCAGCTTCTTCATCAACGGGCTGATGCTGGTTCCGGCCATCTACATGCTTCAGGTCTATGATCGCGTCCTGAACAGCCGGAACGAGATGACCCTGCTGATGATCACCCTGATCGTGCTGGGTCTCTACGCGCTCCTCGGCGCCCTCGAGTGGGTTCGTTCGCAGTTGCTGGTTCGCGCCAGTATCCGGCTCGACGAGCGCCTCAACGACCGGGTATTCGCCGCGACCTTCGATGCCACCTTGCGCGGGGCCGGCGGGAACCCCGCCCAGGCCTTGTCCGACGTCACCAACCTGCGACAGTTCCTGACCGGCAACGGACTGTTCGCCTTCTTCGATGCCCCGTGGGCGCCGATCTATCTGATCGTGATTGCCATGTTGCATCCCTGGCTGGGATTGTTCTCGCTGGTTGGCGGCCTCTTGCTCGTCGGCCTGGCCTGGCTGAACGAACGGGCGACCCAGAAGCCGCTGGCCGAAGCCAATGCGGTGGGGATCCAGGCCACCAACTTTGCCGGCAACAATCTGAAGAATGCCGAGGTGATCGAAGCGATGGGCATGTTGCCGGCGATACGCGCCCGCTGGAACGTGAAACACCGGCACGCTCTGGCGTTGCAGCAACTGGCGAGCGATCGCGCCGGCGCGATCGGGGCGGCGACCCGGTTCTCCCGCCTGGTCCAGCAATCGCTGATTCTCGGCCTGGGCGCCTTGCTCGTGATCAAGGGCGAATTGTCGCCCGGCGGGATGATCGCTGCCTCCATCCTGATGGGGCGGCTTCTCGCACCCGTCGAGCAAGCCATCGGCGTGTGGAAGAATCTGGTCTCCGCACGCTCGGCCTGCGGACGCCTGCGGAAACTCCTCGCGGCGGTTCCCGCGCGCGAAGCCGGCATGGCGCTGCCGCGTCCGACCGGAACATTGGCCCTGGAAAACGTCGTGGCGACGGCCCCGGGTTCGCAGACGGTCATATTGCGGGGGATCAATGCCCGGATTGCGGCGGGCCAGGTGGTCGGCGTCATCGGGCCGAGCGCGTCGGGCAAGTCCTCGCTGGCGAGGGTCATGGTGGGGATCTGGCCGGCCGCGTCGGGCAAGGTCCGTCTCGACGGCGCCGACGTCTATTCCTGGAACAAGGCGGAACTCGGGCCGCACATCGGTTACCTGCCGCAGGACGTGGAGTTGTTCGAGGGAACGGTCGCGGAAAACATCGCCCGCTTCGCCGAGGTGGACGCGGAGAAAGTGGTCCGTGCGGCGCAGCGTGCCGGTGTTCACGAAATGGTCCTGCGTTTCCCGAAGGGCTACGATTCGCCGATCGGACCGGGAGGAGCCTTCCTGTCGGGGGGGCAGCGCCAGCGCATTGCCCTGGCGCGAGCGCTTTATGGCGATCCGGTACTCGTGGTCCTCGATGAGCCCAACTCGAATCTCGACGACATCGGCGAACAGGCACTGGTGCGCGCGGTTCTCGACTTGAAGGCGCAAGGCAGCACGGTCGTCCTGATCACGCACCGCACGAACATCGTCGGTGTCGTCGACCAGTTGCTGGTGCTGCGCGACGGCGCGCTGCAGTTGTTCGGGCCGCGCAACGACGTGCTGGCGGCACTGGCCAAGGCCGCGCAAGCCGCGCAGCCGGCGCTGGCCCCGGCGGGAGGAGGGGAATGAACGTGCGCAACTGGTGGGAGCGCCTGACCGACGTTCCCGCGGTCGACGACGACAACGCTGCGAAATCTGAGGGACTGAAGCCGAAATCGGACATCAGCCGGACGGTCCGCTTCGGCGCCTTGCTGCTTCTGGCGGGACTGCTCGGGTTCCTGCTGTGGGCGGTCCTGGCGCCACTGGATGCGGGGGTGCCCGCGCCGGGCGTGGTGATGGTCGACACGAAACGGAAGACCATACAGCACCTGACCGGCGGCCTCATCGAAAAGGTGGCGGTGCGCGAAGGGCAGGAAGTGACTGCCGGGGACTTGCTGATCAAGCTGAACGATGCCCAGGCGCGCGCCGACTTCGAGGGCGTCCGCCAGCGTTACCTGAGCCTGCGCGCCCTGGAAGACCGCTTGGTTGCCGAACAGGCCGGATTGCCGGCAGTCGTCTTCCATGCGGATGTGGTCGCGGGCAAGGATGATCCGCTGATCAACCAGCACCTGCGGATTCAGGAACAACTTCTGGTCAGCCGGAGGCAGGCCCTGAAGAGCGAACTCGCCGCCATCGGCGAAGCCCAGCAGGCGCAGGAGGAAGCGGCCAAGGGCTATGCTGCCCAACTGGTGTCGCGCGGCCAACAGTCGGCCTATATCAGGGAAGAGCGCGACGGCCTGCGCGACCTGGTCAAGGAGGGCTACGCGCCGCGCAACAAGCTGCTGGAACTGGAGCGCCTGGCGGCAGAGCTCGACGCCACGACCAGCGACCTGCGGGCCAATCTGGCACGGGCGAAGCGCAGCGCGGCCGAATTGTCGCTGCGCAAGATCCAGCGCGAACAGGAGTATCGGAAGGAAGTCGATACGCAACTCGCCGAGGTGCGGCGCGAGGTGAGCGCCGACGAAATTCGTTACAAGGCCGCCCGCGAGGCGCTGGAGCGCACCGAAATCAGGGCGCCGGTGAGCGGCGCCGTGATCGGCATCGCCACCCAGACCGTCGGCGGGGTGATCCCCGCGGCGACGCGGATCATGGACGTGGTGCCCAGGGACGAGGCGCTGATGCTTGAAGCCCATATTCCGCCCCAACTCATCGACCGTGTGAAGGTGGGCCAATTTGCCGACGTTCGTTTCTCCAATTTCTCGCAGGCGCCGCAACTGGTGGTCGAAGGCCGGCTGGAGTCCCTGTCGGCCGATCTGCTGACCGACCCGGTCACCAACATGAGCTATTTCCTCGGGCGCATCGCGGTGACGCCGGCCGGTCTGCAAACCCTCGGCCCGCATCGTCTGCAGCCGGGCATGCCGGTCGAGATCGTGATCAAGACCGGTGAGCGCTCCTTGCTCGAATATCTGCTGCACCCCTTGACCCGGCGTCTTGCCCAGTCGATGAAGGAGGAATGAGGGTGAGGCCGCGGCTGCTCTGCTGTGTGCTTTCGCTGGTCCTTGCCGGCATGGCGCCCCGGCTGGCGTGGAGTGCGGAAGACCTGTTGTCGCTCTATCGCGAGGCAATCGCGACGAGTGCGACCTATCTGGCGGCGCAGGCGGGGGCGCAGGCGGAACAGGAAGGTGAAAACATCGCGCGCGGCCAGTTGCTGCCGAGTCTGTCGATCAGTGGTTCCTACGGCAAGAACAATACCGAACGCCAGGTGGGCTCCGAACCCTCTCAGGATTTCGTTTACAACAGCTATGTGTACAACCTGAATCTGCGTCAGCCGCTGTTCCGCAAGTACAACTGGGCGCAGTACGCACAGTCGAAGGAGTTGGGGGCCGCCGCCGGGCAGCGACTCTATCAGGCAGGCAACGACGTCGCCGTCCGGCTGGTGCAGACCTATCTCGAACTGCTGTTCTCGGAGGATCAGTTGCGGCTTCTTGCCGCGCAGAAATCAGCGATCACCGGCCAGAAACTGGCCGCCGAGAAAGCGGTGGCGGCCGGCAGCGGAACCCGCATCGACGTGGACGAAGCGAATGCGCGCTACGACATGGTGCTGGCGCAGGAACTCGAGGCCGAGAATCTCCAGTTGCACTACCGGCGTCTGCTGGGCGCCATGGTGAACCGTGAAGTCGGCCAGATTGCCGGGCTGAACGGCGAGAAATTCAGGCTGACCGGCCCGCTTCCTGGCGACATAAATTCGTGGCTGGCCGCGGCCGAAGAAAGCAATGCCGAATACCAGACCATTCTTGCGCAAGTCAAGGCCGCCGAGCAGGAGGTTGAAAAGGCGCGTGCCGGACATTACCCGACCCTTGACTTCGTCGCCGCAACGGGCCGCAGCGATAACGACAGCGTCACCACGCTGAATCGCCTCGGGGATACGAAATACACGACGACGAGCTACGGGGTGCAGGTCAATGTTCCCTTGTTCGCCGGGGGTCAGGTCAATGCAACGGTGCGCCAGGCACAGGCGAAACTGGAACAGGTTCGCCAGCAGGGCGAGGAGGTGCGGCGTAACCTCGGCGTGCAGACGCGGCGCGAATTCGACAACGTGGTGCAGGGAATCGCGAAGATTCGTGCCCTCGAGCGCGCCGAAGCCTCCGGGCGGCAATCGGTGCTGTCCACCCAGAAGGGCGTCCAGGCCGGCGTGCGCTCGACCCTCGATGTCCTCCAGGTCGAACAGCAGTATTTCACCGTCTTGCGCGATCTCGCGCAGGCACGCTACGCCTACCTGATCGCCGGGTTCAAGCTGAAGGGGCTGGTCGGCGTATTGTCGGAAGGCGACGTCGCCGGGCTCGATGCGCAGTTGGCCACTCCAAGATGATCTCGACGCAATAATCTGGTATTTTGCCAAAATCCAGGTGAATATTCGTGAAGGGGGGGGTAATGAGTGAAAGCCGCCTTGCTCTTCGTCGTGCCATTGAGGCTGTCAATCACCTGACTGATCCTGTTCCGCCTTGGATGGACATTTTGCAGACCGCGCGGGAACTCGTCGGCGCGGATAGCGGCACGCTCATTCTCTTCGATTCAAATCGCACGTTACTAAACCTAACGGCTGTCGGTTTATCAGAACAGTCCACTGAAGACTACAATGGATACTTCTATAGTCGCGACATCCTCGAGCGGGATTCGCGCTATGCTCCCCCGGGTACGTGGCTCGATACCGACGAAATGTATGGTAGCAACGAGTTGCAACGAACGGAGTTCTTCGCAGACTATATGCTGAAGCACCGCATGGCACAGATTCTGTCATTGATTGTGGAATCAAACCCCATGCTTCACGCAACGATTGGCTTTCAGCGCGCAACGGTCGACAGCAACGCGAAGAGTCGCCTGAAATCCGGGGAGGTCGCGGACTACTTCCGAATTCTTAGACGCCAATTGGCGGGTCGACAGCATGCGCTCAACGCTGGTCTCCAATCCATCGAGACCGCCTTTTCCACATTGGGAGAAGGCGTCCTGCTCATGACAATAGGTGGCATCGTAATCAAGACGTCGCCACTGGCCAAAGAGTACATCGACAATGGGGACGGATGGATGATTCGTGGCGGAAGACTCCAGCATCGGGCCCAAGAGGTGCAAACGTTACTGGAGTGCCAGTGCTCTGCAACAGCGACAGACCGTCAGACGCGCACCATGGCGACAACGGCCGGCTGGGGAAAGATCATTTTGGTGGATATTGTTGTCGCGCCCGAATACCTGAATTTGGTCGGTGGTTGCCTGCTTCTGGTTCGTATGCGCCGAAAAAGCGCATTTACGCCGCCAGACATCGACACGCTGGCATCTGTGTTCTCGATCACGTGTGCGGAAGCAACTGTCTTGGCAGAGCTTGCAGCGGGTCACAGCGTGGAAGAAATCGCCACGCTACGCAAAGCGTCAGTGCTAACCGTTCGGAAACAGATCGCCTCTCTGATGAAAAAAATGGAATGTAATCGCCAATCGGAGTTGGTGAGATTGGCGTCGTTGCTGTAGATCGCCAGGCCGCACCCTCCCTGAGCCTCCCCCTCAATCCCGGTACTCGCATACCCAATTTTAAGTATGCGCGGTCGCTTCGGCTCGAATATCCTAAAAGCGAGGCAATGTGGCTTGTGGAAAGAAACTACCAAGTTGGCCCCGAGAGATCGGATGGAAGGACGAGCATTTATGTGACCGCCCTGCGAAGAAATTGGCGTGTCCAGTTGTAAATCTGTTGGCTGATTTGAGTTTCCAAGGTTTCACGTTTGCAGCATGGTGAGTGTACTAGTCGACAACTCCCAATGGAGGCTTCCATGGCAACTTACAATGGCGACGGCCAAAACAACACGTATCCCGGCACCACGGCCAATGACAAAATCAACGGCGCCGGGGGAGACGACACCCTTTATGGCGGCGCTGGTAACGACACTCTGGAAGGGGGTACCGGCAATGATTGGCTTTCCGGCGGCACGGGAAACGATACCTATCGCTACGGGACCGGCTACGGCAATGACGTAATCGACAACGCTGGTGGCGCCGCAAATGATAACGACACTATCCAGCTCACCAACCTCAACGCCGCCGATGTCGGTCTCTACCGCATCGGCAATGATCTGGTGCTGACTGTGCTCGCCGATGGCTCGACGCTGACCGTCAGCCAGTACTTCACGGATGCCGACCACACCGTCGATCGCATACGGTTCGCCAATGGCACCATCTGGAACAGCAGCGCCATCAGCGCCAACCTCTACTACCCGCCGGCCACCCCGACCAGCGGCGCCGATGTCATCAATGGCAACCCGATTGATGATGCATTGCAGGGACTTGGCGGCAACGACACCCTCTACGGCAATGGCGGCAACGACACGCTCGACGGCGGTAGTGGGGCCGACTACATGGCAGGTGGCGTCGGCAATGACACCTATCTCGTCGATGACGCAGGCGACGTCGTCGTTGAAGCGAGCAATGCCGGCACCGACACGGTCCAGTCGAGCATCAGCTACGCGCTGACCGCCAACGTCGAAAATTTGATGCTGGTCGGGTCGGCCAATGCAAACGCCACCGGCAATTCCCTGGCCAACACGCTTACCGGCAACAGCGGCAACAACCTGCTGGATGGCGGGACCGGCGTTGACAACATGGCCGGCGGTGTGGGTGACGACACCTACATCGTTGAACGCAGTGGCGATGTGGTCACCGAGGTGGCCGACGCCGGCAGCGACACCGTTCGCGCCTCGATCAATTACACCTTGGGAAGCAATGTCGAGAATCTGGAACTGACCGGCACCGCTAACCTGAACGGCACCGGCAACAGCCTCGCCAACCGCCTGACCGGAAACAGCGGCAACAACGTGCTCGATGGCAGGACTGGCAATGACTGGCTGGCGGGCCGTCAGGGCAGCGACACCTATCGCTACGGCCAGAACTACGGCAACGACGTCATCGACAACTCGGGCGGCAACAGCGGTGACGTCGACCGGCTGCAGCTGGTCGGGCTCAACCCAGCCGACGTCCGCTTCACCCACAGCGGCAACGATCTGGTCATGACCGTGTTGTCCACGTCGCAGACCTTGACCGTGCAGGGTTTCTATCTCGGTGCCGACCATGAGGTTGACCGTGTCGTTTTCGCCAATGGCACGACCTGGAACAACGTCACGCTGAAAGCCAACGTCGCCAGTAACACGGCCCCGACGTCGACCAACGACAGCGTGACCACCCTCGAGGATACCCCGGCCATCCTGCAGGTCAGCGACTTCGGCAGCTACAGCGATGCCGAGAATACCCCGCTGGCCGCTGTGCAAATCACTGCGCTTCCCGTTGCCGGCAGCCTGCAGTACCACAACGGCAGCACCTGGGTTGCCGTGACGCAGGATCAGGTGATCAGCAAGGCCGACCTAGACGCCGGCCGCCTTCAGTTCGTACCGGGTGCCGATGCCAATGGCGGCGACTACGCCAGTATTGGCTTCAAGGTTGGCGATGGCACCGACTTCGCACTCAGCGCCAACACACTGGCCGTCAATGTCACTGCGGTCAACGATACGCCGGTGATCACGGCACAAGACCTTGTGGGCGCGGTCACGGAGCAAGGAGTGCCGACTGGTGATTTGACGGACAGTGGCAGCATCACCTTCACCGATGTCGACCTGGGCGACGTGCATCTTGTCTCCCCAACCGGCGCGCCAGTCGGTACGGCGCTCGGCACGCTGACGGCGGTCCAGAATGCCGATACCACCGGCAGCGGCACGGGTGGGCAGTTGACCTGGACCTACACGGTGGCCGCTGCGGCAGTCGACTACCTGGCTGCCGGCCAGACCAAGGTCGAGAGTTTCACGATCAGCCTCGACGACCAGAACGGCGGCCTGATCAGGAAGCAGATCGATGTCACCATTACCGGCAACAATGATGCGCCGACGATTAGCGGAACCCCGTGGCGTCCCGGCTACGAAAATGGTTTTGTCTCTGGTGCTGTGAGCAGTGCTCAAGATGTTGATGGAGATGTGCTGTCGATTGCCTTTGCTCCCCTTAGCTCATTGAATGGCGCGGTGACCGCTTTTAACACGACGGGTAGCTTCTTCTACAGCGCCAACTCGCCGAACATCGACGCGCTTGCCGAGGGCGAACAGGCCACGGATGTAATTTCATTCACCGTTGATGATGGACATGGCGGCACCGCCAGTGGTACGTATGAAGTGCATCTGACGGGCGTCAACGATGCCCCGGTGATCACGGCACAAGACGTTGTCGGCGCGGTCACGGAGCAAGGAGTGCCGACTGGTGATTTGACGGACAGTGGCAGCATCACCTTCACGGATGTCGACCTGGTCGACGTGCATCTGGTCTCCCCCACCGGCGCGCCAGTCGGCACGACGCTCGGCACGCTGACGGTGGTCAAGGATACGGATACCACCGGCAGCGGCGCGGGCGGGCAACTGACCTGGACCTACACGGTGGCCGCTGCGGCAGTCGACTACCTGGCTGCCGGCCAGACCAAGGTCGAGAGTTTCACGATCAGCCTCGACGACCAGAACGGCGGCCTGATCAGCAAGCAGATCGATATCACCATCACCGGCACCAATGATGCCCCGGCACTCGATCACGCGATCAGCGCCCAATCGTTTCCGATCGGGCAGGCATTCAGTTTTGTCATTCCTGGCGATACATTCAGCGACCCCGATGGCGATTCCCTTTCCTATGCTGTGTCTCTGGCCAATGGCGATGGATTGCCCCCCTGGCTAACTTTTGACGCAGAGACGGCCAGCCTTTCCGGCACGCCGACATCATCGGATTCGGGCCTGTTCCAGCTTCGCGTCACCGCATCCGACATTCACGGCGCCACAATCAGCACGACGTTCCCGCTCACGCTGCTTGATGGCACCGAAATTGTTGGCAGTGGCGGCGGCGACAACCTTTCCGGCACCGTCAATGGCGAACGGATGTTTGGTCTTTCCGGTAACGACACACTGTATGGTGGCCCGGGTTCGGACGTGCTCGACGGCGGTGCGGATCACGACGGGCTGTACGGTGAAGCCGGTGACGATGTGCTTCTGGGTGGTGACGGCAACGACTTTCTCGATGGTGGTAACGGCAATAACCGGCTGAGCGGTGATGCTGGCAACGACAATCTGAGAGTCTCCGGCAATGGCACGAATGTGCTTGACGGGGGGGATGGCATTGACCATTTGGAAGCTATTTACAGTGCTGGCAATAACCAGTTGAGCGGTGGTGCCGGCGATGATTTGCTGGAGGGCGGGTCCGGCAATGACGTGCTGGACGGTGGCGACGGCAACGACCAGTTGTATAGCATGTCCGGCAATGACCAGTTGTACGGCGGCGAGGGCGACGATATTTTTTCTGGTGATTTGGGCAACGATAGCATTGTGGCCGGTATCGGCAACGATGATGTGTATGCAGACTACGGCAGTGACACGATCGACCTGGGCGCCGGCAACGACAAGGCAAATATCTCCAATTTCAGCGGTTTGGGCCACACGGTCACCACCGGCAGCGGCGCCGACACGATCTATTTCTATTACTGGGTAGCGAATGGGGGCGCTTCGGTCAACGTGGTGACCGACTTCACCGCCGGCCCCGGCGGGGACGTCATCAATTTCGATGCGTATTCAAGAAATTACCTGACGGGCTGGGACGGCAACAGCAATCCGTTTGGTGCCGGTTTCATGCAACTGGTGCAGTCCGGCGCCGACACGCTGCTGCAGATCGATGCCAATGGGGCGACGGGCGGAACGAACTACCAGACCGCCATCGTCCTCCAGGGCGTCACCGCAACCGACCTCACCTCGGCCAACTTCTCCCCGGGGTTCAATCCCGATGGCGG
>WBZM01001844.1_pt1 | contig 19591 bp, 22 predicted proteins | sample 5204271 | NCBI WGS metagenome assembly WBZM01 (sample SAMN12344346, study PRJNA552823) | activated sludge metagenome | biome: Activated sludge suspended growth; feature: Nitrification reactor; material: Wastewater; isolation source: activated sludge from nitrification reactor of wastewater...
CACCAGGCGGGCCATCTTCTGGAAGGCCCCTCGCACCGGGACCATGCGCATCCGCATGGCGACGTTCTGCAGGTCGCGGCTGATCTTGGTGAGCTGGTTGAGGTAGTTGCGGACCTTGAGCGAGGAGAGGGCCGCGATCTCCGGCGCGTGGATCACCATCGACTCGACGATGATGAGCTCGCCGATCATCTCCACCATCGAGTCCACCCGCTCCAGGTCGACCTTGACGGTCTCGCGGAGCTGGGAGGTGCCGGTCCCGCCGGCGGGGGCCTGGGCCTGGGCCTGGGCTGCGGGGGCGGGGGTCGCGGTCGGGCTCGGGCTCGGGCTCGGGCTGGGGCTCGGGCTGGGGCTCGGGGTCGGGGTCGGGGTCGGCGTGGCGGTCGGCGTCGCGGCCGGCGGGGGCTCGGCCTGGGGCTTTCGCACCACGTAGAGCGGCTTGCCCTGGGCGTCGGCCGGCCCGCGCTTCATCTCGAAGGCCGGCCTGGCCGGCTCGCCCTCTTCGGGCGTGGCGTCGATGACCGCCTGGATGCGCTCCACCAGGCCGGGGACCGACGGGTTGGACTCCAGGTCGGCCTGGGCGTCCACCGCGTGGCGCAGCGCCTCGAGCATCTGGCGCAGCATGGCGGTGGACTCGAAGGTGACGTCGAAGGCCTCGCCCTCCAGCGGCGCCTTCCCCTCGCGCACCAGGTTGAGCAGGGTCTCGGTGGTGTGGGCCAGCGAGACGATCTCGGCCAGCTCCAGGAAGCCGGCCACGCCCTTGATGGTGTGGAAGACGCGGAAGAGCGCGTTGATCTTCTCGTGGTCGGCCTCGCCCTTCTCGATGGCCAGCAGGATCTCGTCGGCCCGCGAGAGCCCCTCGCTCGACTCCTCCAGGAAGTCGCCGATCAGCTCCACCGTCTCGGCGTCGCGCCGGCTGCTGGCGGCCCCGGAGAGGGCGGCCACCGGGGTGGCCTTCTTGGGCGGCGCCTCGGCCTCGCCCACCAGCTCGCCGAGCCGCTTGAGGGCCTCGGCCGAGAGGTCCGGCGCCTGCAGGCCGGCCGCCAGCTCGGCGGCCTCCTCGGCGAGGCGCCCGGTGAGCGACTTGGCCTGGCGCGCCGCCTCGAGGGCCTTCAGCACCTCGGCGAGGGTGGCGGCGTCGTCGGCGTCCGCCTCCACGATGGCGGCGGCCAGGGCGTCCAGCAGGTCGGCGGGGGTCCGTGCGGCCATTCTGGCTCCGGGCTACAGCGTGGCGAACTCGAGGCGGCCGGCCAGGTAGCCGGGCACCTCGACGGTGAGCTCGCGCCGCTCCTCCGAGCCGTCGGCGAGCGTGACCAGCTCGGGGGCGCAGGGGGCGGGCGGGCAGGAGACGGCGCCGAGCTTGAAGTGGCGGCCGCTCCCGCAGAGGAAGCGGGTCACGACGTTCATGACCTCGGCGAAGTTGTCGGCCAGGGAGGCGTCCATGCGAGCCTTGGCGACCGCCTCCTTGACGACCGGGGCGGGCATCACCGAGAGGGCGCCGGCCATGGCGGCCGCCAGCGGCAGCTCGCACCGGACCAGCACCTGGAGGACCGGCTCGTCGCTGGCGTAGAGGGCGGTGGCCACCGGCCCCTTGGGCACGTCCTTGTCGCCGCCCTTGGCGACCTTGACCGAGCGCATCAGGAGGCCGCCCAGGAGCTTCTCCAGCTCGGCCGGCGGCGGGAGGGGGCAGATCTGCACGGTCAGCCCTCCCCGGCCTGGCGCGGGTGGACCAGCAGCACCGCCGCGGCCACCGGCCCCATGGCCACCTCGGCCACCTGCACGGCCACGTGCTCGGTGGCCTTGATGGCGCCGGTGATGAAGACCGGCAGCCCCATCTGCAGGGGGTGCGCCCGGTCGCGCAGCCGGGTCTTGAAGGCGCCGGCCACGATGTTGATGATCTCGCAGAGGGCGTCGGCCATCTCCGACTCGGGGAGGTCCGGCTCCTCCGGCGCCATGCCCATCAACCCCTTGGCGAGGGCCTGGCACCCGGCCGGCTGCGCGGCCAGGCCGATCTGGATGGCGCCGGCCGGCCCCACCAGGCCGAGGTAGGCCCCGTGGAGCATCGGCGGCGTCTCGTGGCGGGCGCCGACGGCCAGGCCCGGCAGGCCCAGGGCGCTGGTGGCGATCTCCTCCACCGAGCCCTCCAGGTCCGCCAGCCAGGCCGCCATCCCGCCGCCGCTCATGCCATCACCGGCCCCAGGACCGCCTTGAGGGCGTCCGGGGTGAAGGGCTTGGTCACCATGAAGGCGGCGCCCGACTGGAAGGCCAGGTCGCGCATGGCGGGGTCGCTCTCGGAGGTGACGAACCCCACCTTCACCGCGTTCCCCTCGGCGCGGAGGGTCTTGAGCAGCTCGATGCCGCTCATCTCGGGCATGTTCCAGTCGGCCAGCACCAGGCCGGGCGGCGAGGCGCGGATCAGCTTGAGGGCCTCGGCGCCGTTGGTCGCCTCGACGAAGGCCACGGCGTCGTACCCCGCCTGCCGGACGGCCCGCATGACGATGCTCCGCATGGCCTTGCTGTCGTCCACCACCAGGATCTGCATGGATGTCGCTCCTCCGGTCCGACGGACGGGCTGTGCAGATGCCGTGCCCACCCCAACGGCGCGGCGGGGCCCCGGTTTTCCCCCGGCGCGCCAACGGGGGTGCGGCCCCGGGAGGCCCCGGGCGCGGGGCTCGCGGACCGGGTACGGGCTGACAGGGGTCGCGGTGGACACCCGGGGCCGACCCTGCGCCCACCGCGGCGGCGCGCCGCCGCACGGCCCCGTTTCCCCCTGCTTTCGCGCGCATCGGCGGATCGCGCCCCACACCGGGCGTCGGACCGGGCGCCGGCCGGGAGGCGTGGGCCTTGCACAGGGGTCCCGGTGACATGAGCATGCTCCCACCCCCTGCCCAGATGGCCTCCGTCGTCTCCGGCGTCACCGAGACGATGCTGGGGCTCACCTTCAAGCCCGACGCGAACGGCCAGCCCTGGAAGGACCTGGTCTGGCGCGCCGCGGTCCTGCCCATCCCGGGTGCGCGCCCCCTGACGGTGGGACTCTCGTCCGATCAGCCGGGGTGCACCCAGCTCTCGGCCAAGATGTTCCAGATGGAGCCGGGCGAGGTCACGGACGACATGCTGTCCGACGCCCTCTGCGAGCTGGTCAACATGACGGCCGGGCTGCTCAAGTCCAACCTCAAGCTCGAGCAGGCGCTCGGGCTGCCCCGCATCGTGCCCTCCGGCCAGCCCCCCGTCCCCCCGCCACCGCCCAACGCCAACAGCGTGGTGCTGCGGGCCGACCAGGTCGGGCTGGTGCTGTGGGTGTTCGAGGGGATCGTCTAAGCGGATCCGGAGGAAGATGACATGCCCGCCATCCTGACGGTCGACGACAGCCGCGCCGTCCGCACCATCGTCGGCAAGCAGGTGAAGGAGCTCGGCTTCGAGGTCCTGGAGGCCGAGGACGGCGTCCAGGGGCTCCAGGTGCTGCAGGACGCCCAGGTGGACCTGGTGCTGCTCGACGTGACCATGCCCAACATGGACGGCCCGACCATGCTGGAGAAGATGCGGGCGGGCGGCAACACCACGCCGGTCATCATGCTCACCTCGGAGTCGAAGCGCTCCATCGTGGCCGGCGCCATGAAGCAGGGGATCACCGACTACATCCTCAAGCCCTTCAAGCCCGAGGAGCTCCGCGCCAAGGTGCTCTCGGTGCTGCAGGGCGAGCCGGGCGGCATCGACTCGGTGGTGGACGCCGGGCCGGCCCCCGCCCCCGCGGGCGGCGGCGCCCCCGAGCCCTCCAGCCCCGGGCTCTCGGCCGGGCCGGGCGGCTCCCGCTTCGTGGACATCCTCCTCATCGACGACATGGAGAACGTCCACAAGAAGCTCCGCTCGCTCCTGCCCCCGCACGTCACCATGGCGGCCTTCACCAGCGCCCAGCAGGCGCTGGGGGCCTGCCGCGACAAGGTCTTCAAGGTGGTGCTGGTGGACACCGAGATCCCGGACGTCAACAGCTCGGTGCTGGCCCAGCAGATCCGCGTGCTGCAGCCCCACGCCGCCTCGGTGGCCCTCTCGCTCCGCACCGCCAACGACGCGGCCGGCGAGGTGAAGGACCAGGGCTTCGACTCGGTGCTCTTCAAGCCCTTCCGGCCCGAGACCATCGACGACTTCCTGCTGGCCTACTTCGACAACCAGGACTTCCTCTCCGTGGACGACAACGTCCTCAAGGTCGCCGACTTCACCGGCAAGGCCGACCGGGTGGAGCGCTTCTACACCCGCCTCCACTCGGTCTACGGCGCGGCGCTGGAGAAGATCGCGGCGGCCTGCTACGACGAGGCCATCCTCGACCTGGGGGCCCCTCCCGGCGAGGCCGACAAGCTGGCCAAGTTCGTCATCGCCGTCACCGGGAAGTCCAAGGAGTTCGGCATGTCGCTCTCCGTGGTCGGCCCCGAGACCGCCAAGAAGGCCCTGGCGGGGTTCGAGGAGACCAAGGAGGTGCGGTTCTTCCCGACCGTCCAGGCGGCCCGGGGCGGCTAGGCGAGACCCAGGGGGCGTGGAAGGGCGGCAGCGCAGATGAGCGTCGAGAAGCTGTCGGCGGAGCTGGAGGGGATCCTCGTCAAGCGGATCCAGGCGGACCAGCTGGTCCTGCCGACCATGCCCGCCGTGGCCATGAAGGTGCAGGAGATCCTCCGCAACCCGGACGCCGGGATGAAGGAGGTGGCCACGCAGTTGGAGAAGGACCCGGTGCTGGCGGCCCGCGCCCTGCGCATGGCCACCAGCGCCGCCTTCGCCGGCGGCGGCAAGAAGGTCAGCCTCCACGAGGCGCTGGCGCGCCTCGGCACCAAGACCATCAAGAGCCTGCTGATCGAGGCCTCGGCCCAGAAGCTCTTCGTCTCCCGCAACCCGCAGATCAACGAGCAGCTCAAGGTGCTGTGGGAGCACTCGGTGGCGGTGGGGGTGATGGCCCGCGACGTGCTGGCCCTCACCGGGGCCTCCGAGTCCGAGGGCGCCTACCTGGCCGGCCTGCTGCACGACGTGGGCAAGCCGGTGGTGGCCACCATCCTGCTGGAGGTGGAGCGGCAGCTCACCGAGGTCTACCAGCGCAACTGGATCGACTCGGGGGAGTGGCTCCAGGTCATCGGCAAGGTGCACCGCAAGGTGGGCGTGGCGCTGGCGGAGCGCTGGCAGCTGCCCCCGGCCATCACCGTCTGCATCAAGGAGTCGGGGGAGTACGACAAGGGCGACCGCGCCTCCTTCGCCAACGCGGTGACCTTCTCCAACGCCCTGGCCAAGAAGTCCGGCGTCTACGCCGGCGAGCTGGACGCCGACGACAACGACGCCATCATCATGATCGGGCGCTCGGTCATCGGCATCTCCGACGACATCCTGCGCACCCTCACCAAGGGGCTGCGGGAGCGGGTGGCCGGCCTCTACGACTAGTGGGGCGCCTCACGGGGCCGACGCCCCGCCCCGTCCGTCCCCCCGGGCCTGCTCCAGGGCCTGGGCCTCCAGCGCCAGCCCCTCCACCACCGAGTGGAACCCCTTGAACCGCTCCAGGCGCGCGGCGGGGAAGCGGCGCGCCATCTCGGCGGCCAGCCGCGGCACCCGGGCCGTGCCGCCGGTGAAGCAGACCACCCCGATCTCCCCGGGCCCCACCCCGGCCGCCGCCACCGTGGCATCGAGGGCCTCCAGGATGGCGTCCACCTCGCGCTGGCTGGCCGCCTCGAAGCCCCGCCGCGTCACCGGCTCCTCCACCTCGATGCCGGGGTGCGAGAAGGCCACCACCGCCCGCGGGGCCTCCGAGAGGGCCTTCTTGGCCCGCTCGATGGCCTCGAAGAGGTGGAACCCCTGGGTCTCCTCCACCAGCACGGTGAGCTGGTCCATGCGGCGGCGGTCGTCGGCCGAGAGGGCCCAGCGCCGCACGTCGGCCAGGAAGCTGGCCACGTCGCGCCGCTGGAGGATGGAGAGGTGGGCCGGCGAGCAGAGGTGCTGCGAGAGGCCGTGGGGCATGCGCAGCACGTTGCCGCCGAAGGGCGTGCGGTAGGCCACCTCGGCGCCGAAGTGGCGCCCCACCTGCGCGCGCATGATGGCGGCGTCGAGGGCGTCGCCGGCCACCGCCACGCCCCCCACCGCCAGCACGTCGGAGCGCACCGGCGGGCGCGGCCCCACCCGCAGCACCGTGAAGTCGGAGGTGCCGCCGCCGAAGTCGCCGATCAGCGCCAGCTCCTCGCGCGCCGCCGCCGCCCCGAAGGCGCGCGCCGCCGCCACCGGCTCCGGGAGGAAGTCCACCTCCTCGAAGCCCGCCAGCGCCGCGGCGGCCCGCAGCCGCCCCTCGGCGAAGGCGTCGTCCTCGCCGTCGAAGTGGACCGGCCGGCCCAGCACGGCCCGCCGGACCTCCACGCCGAAGAAGGCGTCGGCGCGCTGGCGCATGGCGCGCAGCAGCGTCCCCACCAGGGCCTCGGCGGTGACCAGCCGCCCCCGCAGCACCGTGCCGCGGAAGGAGCGGGAGCCGAGGTGGCGCTTGATGGAGCGGAGCAGCCGGGCCTCACCGCCGTGCTCCACGAAGGCGGTGAGCGCCTCGCTCCCCACCGCGGCGCCCCCGTCGTCGGGGAAGCAGAGGATGGAGCGGAGCACGGTGGGGTCGGCGGCGCCGGGATCGAGGGGCACCGGATCGAAGCGCGCCCCGGCGCTGGCGGCCGCCAGCAGCGAGTTGCTGGTGCCGAAGTCGATGGCGTAGCGGGTGGGGGCGGGCATGGCGGGGGCCCTGTATGCCGGGCCGGCGCCGCCGGCGCCAGCGGCGAGACCACCTCCCCCCACCCGCCCGGCGCCGCCGGGCCGTCAGGCGGCTGACGCCGGGGGGCCGCCGCCACCCGCCTGACGCCGGGAGTCCCTTGAAACCAGGCCGGTTTTGCCTGGCACGGGCCATGCTGAAGGCCTCCCCCGGGAGACCACATGGCCGAAGAGACCAAAGAGACGCCAGAGCCGAAGTCCGCCGGCGGGGGGGGCTCCAAGATCGTCCCCATCCTGCTGGTGGTGAACATGCTGCTGGTGGGTGGCGTGATCGCCCTCTTCTTCCTCAAGGGCGGGGTGGGCGGCGGGCGCGCCCCGGAGGCCAAGCCGGCCGCCGAGGCCGAGGCGGCCGGGCACGGCGGGCCGGGCGACAAGCCGGGCGCCCTCCCCGGCCCGACCTCGCGCATGGCCGACTTCGTGGTCCACCTCCGCGACGCCGAGGTGGACCGCTACGCGCGCCTCTCCTTCGAGGTGGAGCTGGCCTCGGAGGAGGAGAAGGCCAAGTTCGAGAAGTACACGCCGCGCATCCGCGACGGGTTCATCGCCTACCTCTCCGACCGGACCATCGAGGAGCTGCGCGGCTCGGAGCAGGTGAAGCGGGTCAAGGCCTCGCTGCAGGAGATGCTCATCGAGCTGGCCCCGGGCGCCAAGATCCGCGCCCTCTACATCACCGACCTCGTCATCCAGTGAGCACGGGACCATGGCCGCGACGCTGACACCCGAGGAGATCAAGGCGCTGATGGGCGCCATCCAGGACGGCCGGGTCAACACCGAGGCCTCCGCCCGCGCCGAGCGCGCCGAGGTGGTGCCCTACGACCTGACCAGCCAGGACCGGATCATCCGCGGCCAGATGCCGACCCTGGACGCCATCAACGAGCAGGTGGCCTCCATGCTGGGCATCGGCCTGGCCGGCCGCACCCGCGTGGCGCTGCGGGTCACCTCCTCCCCGGCCACCCTCCTCAAGTTCGCCGACCTGGTGCCCCTGCTGGCGCCGCCCGCCTCGGTCTGCATCCTCGGCCTGGGGGCCTCCTACGGCTTCGCCCTGGCGGTGCTGGAGCCCGGGCTGGGCGAGGCGCTCCTCTCGGCCGCCCTGGGCGATCGCCGGGTGCGCGCCCCGGAGGGCAGCAGCGAGGCCCGCCGCGAGCTCACCAGCGTGGAGCAGCTGGTGCTGCGCCGCCTCCTGCTGATCCTCACCGACGCCATGGCCCAGGCCTGGGCCCCGGTCATCCCCCTGGCCCCCGAGGTGCTGCGCTTCGAGCAGGACCCGCGCATGGCCTCCATCGCCCCGCCCACCGACGTGGGCATCGTGGCCGGCTTCGAGCTGAAGGGTGGCATCGAGGGGCGGCTGCAGCTGGTCATCCCCTTCGCCGCCGTCGAGTCGGCCAAGCAGAAGCTCTCCAGCCCGCGCCGCCTCTCCCAGCGCGCCGACGAGCGCTTCGCCGAGGCGCTGGCCCGCGAGGTGGAGCAGGTGATGGTGGAGGTGCGGGGCATCTACGGCAAGACCCGCATCCCCTTCACCAAGATGCTCGACCTCCAGCCGGGCGACGTGCTGCTCCTCGACACCGACGAGGGCAAGCCGTTGCCCATCGTGGTGCAGGGGCGCGAGAAGCTCCACGGCATGCCCACCATCTCCGGCGGCAGCATGGCCGTGCAGGTGGAGGCCTCCATCTCCCCGCCCTCGCGGACCCCCACCACCCTCCTCCACTAGGAGCCCCGGACCATGGATCCCAAGACCGAGAAGCCGTCCGGCGAGTCCTCCCGCCGCCTCGACATGCTCCTCGACGTGCCCCTCGAGGTGAACGTCGAGCTGGGCCGCACCCGCATGACCATCCAGGACCTGCTGCAGCTCGGCCCCGGCTCGGTCATCGAGCTGGACAAGGTGGCCGGCGAGGCCCTCGACATCCTCGTCAACGGCCGCCTGGTGGCCCGCGGCGAGGCGGTGGTGGTGAACGACAAGTTCGGCATCCGCATCACCGACATCGTCAGCCCGCAGGAGCGCATCCAGCGCCTGCGCTAGGGAGCCGCCGCCATGCTCGCCTCCGTCCTCGCCCTGACCCTCTCCGTCGCGGATCCCCTCGGCTTCCCGAGCGTGGCCGCGCCGGCTGTGCCTGCGTCGCCGACCTCGAGCGCGACCTCGACCTCGACCGCGACGCCGACCTCGACTTCGACTTCGACCCCGACCTCGACCGCGATCCCGGCCCCGACCGCGGTCCCGTCGGCCGCCACGGCCGCCGCCTTCACCCTCCCCGAGAGCGCCACCGGCCTCTCCAACCTCGCCCTCCCGGCGGTGGCCCTGGCCCTCCTCGCCACGGTGACCCTGCTCCTCAAGCGCCGCGCCCGCGCCGAGCCCCGGATGGTCAAGGTCATCGAGACCACCTCCCTCGGCCCCAAGCGCTCGCTGGTGGTGGCCCGCCTGGGCGACGAGCTGCTGGTCATCGGCGCCTCCGAGTCCGGCCTGCAGCTCCTGGCCGCCCGCCCCGCGGCCGAGGGGACCGCGGCGGCCCGCCTGCACGCGGTGCCCGACGTCGCGCCGGCCCCGGCCCCGTCGGCCGCCCCCGCCGGGCCGAACCCGCTGGTCACCATGCTGGCCCGCCTCCGCGGCGCCAAGGCCGCGCCCGAGGCCGCCGCCGCGGCCCCGGGCTTCGACGCCCTGCTGGCCGAGAGCGCCGAGGACCAGGAGCTGCGCCGCAAGCTGGCCCGCGGGCAGGCGGGGAGCGTCCGGTGACCCCCCTGGCCGTCGCCGCCGCGGCCATGGCCGACGGTCCCATCTCCATCTCCGTGCAGGGCGGCGGCTCGGCGCCGGTGAAGCTGTTCCTGCTGCTCACCGCCCTCTCCTTCGCCACCGCGCTGCTGGTCTCGGTCACCTCCTTCACGCGGATGATCATCGTCCTGTCGTTCCTGCGGCAGGCCCTCGGCACGCCCCAGCTGCCGCCCAACCAGGTGCTGCTCGGCCTGGCGCTGATCCTCTCCTTCTTCGTGATGGGGCCCACCGCCGGCCGGGTCTACTCCGAGGCGCTCACGCCCTACATGGAGGACCGCATCGGCCACGCCGAGGCGCTGGAGAAGGCCTCCGGCCCGCTGCGCCAGTTCATGCTGAAGCAGACGCGGGACCAGGACCTGCAGCTCTTCTACGAGATCTCCGGCCGCGAGCGGCCCGCCTCGGGCGACACCATGCCCATGACGGTGGTCATGCCGGCCTTCATGATCTCGGAGCTGACCACCGCCTTCCGCATGGGGCTGTTCCTCTACATTCCGCTGCTGCTGGTGGACGTGCTGGTGGCCACGCTGCTCATGTCGATGGGCATGATGATGGTGCCCCCCACCCTCGTCGCCCTGCCGGTCAAGGTGGCCCTGTTCCTCATGGCCGACGGCTGGCGGCTGGTGGTCTCCTCGCTGGTGCGGAGCTTCGGATGAACCTCGCGGACCCTGCCGCCCTCCTCAAGGAGGGGCTGGTGCTGGTGGGCACGGTGGGTGGGCCCATCTTCCTGGTCATGCTGGGGGTGGGCCTGGTGATGGGCATCCTCCAGGCCGCCACGCAGATCAACGACACCGCCGTCGGCTTCCTCCCCCGCGCCGCCGCCGCGGCCGCCTGCCTCTGGCTGGCCGGCGGCTGGATGATGGAGCGGATGAGCGGCTACCTGGCCCAGTCGATCGTCCGCATGGCCGGGCGCTGACGACGCCATGGACGCCCCCCTCGCCACCCTCTGGGGCTTCGGCCTGCTGCTCTTCCGGACGGCCGGGCTCTGCACCACCGCGCCGCTGCTGGGCGCGCGGGTGGTGCCGGCGCGGGTGCGCATGGGGCTGGCGCTGGTCCTCACCTTCGCGGTCTTCTCGGCCATCGGGGCGCCCGCCGTCCCGGTGCCGGCCAGCCTCTTCGGCCTGGCGGTCCCGGCGGCCATGGAGACGCTGGTGGGGCTGACGGCCGGCCTGGCGGCCCGCTGGGCCCTCGACGCCGCGCTGGGCGCCGGCCACGTGGCCGGCCTCTCCGCCGGCCTGGGCTTCGCGGCCCTCCTCGACCCGGCCTCCGGCGCCGAGTCGAACGGGCTCTCCCAGTACCTCTACGCCGGGGCCCAGGCCGCGGCCCTGGCCCTGGGCCTCCACCGCGAGGGCGTGGCCTGGCTGGCCCGCGCCGCCCAGGCCTTCCCGCCCGGCGGCACCTACGAGGTGGGGCCCATGCTGGCCCGCACCGCCTCCCACGCGGTGCTGGCGGTGGGGCTCTCGGTGCGGCTGGCCTTCCCCATCCTGGCCGCGGTGCTGCTGGGCCACGCCTGCATGGGCGTGATGAACCGCATGGCCCCGCAGCTCAACCTCTCCAACGTGGGCTTCTCGGTGGCCCTCCTCTTCGGCGGCCTGGGCGTCTACCTGTGCGCCCCCGCCGTGGCCGAGCTGGCCGCCCGCGCCGCCGTCGCGGCCTTCCAGGGCTAGGACGCCGCCATGGCCGACGAGGAAAGCGACAAGGAATCGAGGACAGAGGGCCCGAGCCCCAAGCGGATGTCGCAGGCCCAGCAGCAGGGCGACATCCCCATGGGCCGCGACGCGGCGCCGGTGGCGGCCCTGGCGGCGGCCACCCTGGCGCTGGTGGCGGCCGGCCCGGCCCTGCGCGACAGCCTCTCCGGCCTCTTCGGCGACGTGGCCGGCGCCGTCGACCGGACCCCCTTCGGCGACCTGCCCCGCCTGCTGGTCCGCCCCATCTCGCTCACCCTCGCGGTCTGCCTGGCCGCCGCCGGCGGGGCCCTGGCGGCCACCGTGGCCCAGACCAAGGGCCAGTTCTGGACCGCCAAGATCGGCCTCGACCCCAGCCGGCTGTGGCACGGCGTCGCGGTGACCAAGCTCTTCACCAAGGACTTCCTCGTCGACCTCGGCCTGGCGGTCGTCAAGGTGGTGGCGATCGGGGTGGCCGCCTGGCTCGCCGTGCGCGACGACTTCGTGACGCTGCCCCGCATGCTGGGGGCCGATCCGGCCGCCGAGCTCAACTGGATCTTCGGCCTGGTGGCCACCGCGGCCAAGCCGGTGCTGCTGGTGGTCATCACCATCGCGGGCATCGACCTTGCAGTGGTCCACTTCCGGTTCCTCGAGAAGATGAAGATGACCAAGGAAGAGGCCAAGCGCGAGTACAAGGAGGACGAGGGCGACCCCACCGCCCGCGGCAAGCGCAAGAAGCGCCACCGCGAGATCGTGGCCAACGCCATGAAGCGGGAGGTCCCCCGCGCCGACGCCCTGGTGGTCAACCCCACCCACATCGCCATCGCCATCCGGTACCGGCGGGACGAGGGGCGGGCCCCCAAGGTCATCGCCAAGGGCAAGGGCATCCTGGCCGAGCACATGCGCGCCCTGGCGCGGGAGCACGGCATCCCCATCGTGGAGGACATCCCCCTGGCCCGCCTGCTCTACCGGAAGGTCAAGGTGGGGCGCGAGATCCCGGCCGCCACCTACAAGGCGGTCGCCACCATCCTGGCCTTCGTCTACCGCGTCACCGGCCGCCGGGCCGGCGGCGCGGGGGCCGGGGCGCGGGCCTAGCCCGCACGCGGAGCCGCCATGGCCGAACCGACCACCAGCGCGGGCAAGGGTCGCGCCGACACCTTCATCGCCGTCGCCGTCCTCGGCATCATCGCCATCCTCATCGTCCCGGTGCCGGCGGTGGCCCTGGACGCCTTCCTGGCCCTCTCGGTCGGCATCTCCATCCTGATGCTGCTGGTGGCCCTGGGGCTGACCCGGGCCGTCGACTTCTCGGTCTTCCCCTCCCTGCTCCTCATCATCACCCTCTTCCGGCTGGCGCTGAACGTGGCCACCACCCGCCTGATCCTGCTCCACGGCGGCGAGGGGCCCGGCGCCGCCGGCCACATGATCGAGACCTTCGGCCGGTTCGCCGTGGGCGGCTCGCTGGTGGTGGGCCTGGTCATCTTCCTCATCCTCCTCATCGTGAACTTCACGGTGATCACCAAGGGCTCCAACCGCGTCTCCGAGGTGGCGGCCCGCTTCACCCTCGACGCCATGCCCGGCAAGCAGATGGCCATCGACGCCGACCTGGCCTCGGGGGTCATCGACGACCGCCTGGCCAAGCAGCGCCGCGAGGGGCTGGAGCGGGAGGCCGAGTTCTTCGGCGCCATGGACGGCGCCTCCAAGTTCGTCCGCGGCGACGCGGTGGCCGGCCTGGCCATCACCGCCGTCAACATCGTGGGCGGCCTGGCCGCCGGCCTGCTGCGCGACCACATGTCGCTGGGCAACGCCGTCGAGACCTACACGCTGCTCACCATCGGCGACGGCCTGGTCTCCCAGATGCCGGCCCTGCTGGTCTCCACCGCGGCCGGCGTGGTGGTGACCCGCGCCGCCGGCACCGACCTCGGCTCCCAGCTCGGCACGCAGATCTTCGGCAACGCCCGCGTGCTGCAGACCGCCGCCGGCGTGCTGGTGGCCCTGGGCCTGCTGCCCGGCATGCCCATGCTGGCCTTCGGCGGCGTGGCGGCCATGCTCTTCGTGCTGGGGCGCCGCGCCAAGGTGGCCACCCAGGCGGCGGCCGCCGCCGGGAGCCGCCCCAAGGCCGACGAGGGGAAGCCGGCCGGCGACCGCGTCCAGGACCTGCTGGCCCTCGACGCCCTGGAGCTGGAGGTGGGCTACGGCCTGCTGCCGCTCATCGACCTGGACAAGGGGGCCGAGCTGCCCGGCCGGGTCACCGCCCTGCGCCGCCAGATCGCCGGCGACATGGGCATCGTGCTCCCCTCGGTCCACCTGCGGGACAACCTGCGCCTCGACGCCAACGACTACCGGGTGCTCCTCCGCGGCATGGAGATCGGCCGCGGCGTGGCCCACGCCGACAAGCTGATGGCGCTCGACCCGGGCGGCGGCCTGCCGCCCATCGAGGGGGTGCGCGGGATCGATCCGGCCTTCGGCCTCCCCGCCATGTGGGTGGCCACCACCGACCGGCCGCGCGCCGAGTCGATGGGGCTCACCCTGGTGGACGCCCCCTCGGTCATCACCACCCACCTCTCGGAGCTGCTGCGCAAGAACGCCCACGACCTGGTGGGGCGCCAGGAGGTGCAGGAGCTGCTGGCGGTGGTCTCCCGCGAGGCGCCCAAGCTGGTGGAGGACGTGGTCCCGGGCACCATCACTCTCGGCGAGGTGGTGCGCGTCATCCGGGCCCTGCTCCGCGAGGGGCTCTCGGTGCGCGACCTGCGCACCATCCTGGAGGCCATCGCAGACGCCGCCCCGCGCTCCAAGGACACCGCCTACCTGGCCGACTCGGCGCGGCGCCGCCTCACCCGGCAGATCACCGCCCGGGCCGCCGGCCAGGACGGCGTGGTGCGGGCGCTCACCCTCGACCGCCAGACCGAGGAGACGCTGCGCGCCACCCTGGGGGCCGCCGACGGCGAGGCCGCCCTGGCGCCCGACGTGGAGACGGCCCGCCGCCTGGTCGGCTCGCTGGAGCAGCAGGCCACCCGCCTGGCCACCGCCGGCAACCCGGTGGTGGTGCTGGCGCCGCCCGACCTGCGCCGGCCGCTCTTCGACTTCGGCAGCCGCTTCGTGCCCGACCTGCTGGTGGTCTCGGCGCGGGAGCTGACGCCCGGCACGGCGGTGGAGCCGGCCGGGGTGGTGGGATCCCCGGCCATGCTGGGCGCCGCGTGACGTCCGCCTGGCGCGGCCGTGGGAACGAGGGTTGCAGTCAGGAGATGGCTGGAGTGACCTGGAGCCAGACGCATGACGCCCACCGTCCGCACCTTCCGCGCCCCTGACACCGCCGCTGCCCTCGCCGCCGTCAAGGCGGCGCTGGGACCGGACGCCGTCATCCTCTCGACGCGCAGCGTCGACGGGGGGCTGTTCCGCAAGGCCGAGGTGGAGATGACCGCCGCCCTCGGCGAGGCCGAGGCGGACCTCCCCCGGCCCCGCATCGCCCCCAGGACGGCCGCCGCCGCGGTGGCCGCCCACGGCGCCACCCAGGCCGGCCGCCCCGGCGCCCCCGTGCCGCCGCCGGCCCTGCTCGATCCCCGGCCCGACCTCAACCTGGGCCCGGCGCGCCGCGCCCCCCGCCCCGAGGACGACCCCCTCGCCGACGAGGTCCGCTCGCTGCGCCGCAGCGTGGAGGAGGCCCGCCAGGCGCTGGCCGCGGTGACCCGCGAGGCCCGCGCCGGCCGCGACCTGCAGCTGCCCCCGGCGGCCGCCGAGATCCACGCCCACCTGACCGGCCGCGGCGTCGAGCCGGTGCTGGCCGAGGGGCTGGTGCGCAGCGCCCTCGAGGTGGCCGGCCCCGACGCCCCGGCCCTCCTCGCCGCCGTGAAGGACCTGCTCGGCGAGCGGCTCATCCCCTGCCGCGCCCCCTGGCTCCACGAGGGGCGCCACGCCATCGCCGTGGTGGGCCCCACCGGCGTGGGCAAGACCACCACCCTCGCCAAGATGGCGGCCCGGGCCATCCTGGAGGCCAAGAAGCGGGTGGCCTTCGTGACCCTCGACACCTACCGCATCGGCGCCACCGAGCAGCTGGCCCGCTACGGCGAGATCATGGGCGCCCCGGTGCTGGTGGCCCGCGACAAGGGCGAGCTGGCCCGCGCCATGGAGCGCGTCGCCGACGCCGACCTGGTGCTGGTGGACACCGCCGGCCGCTCCTCCCCGGAGGACGTGGCCCGCCAGGCGGCGCTGGTCCGCACCATCCCCCGGGTCCAGCTGCACCTCGTGGTCAGCGCCGCCACCGGCGCCTACGAGCTGGCGGCGGTGGCCGACCGGTACCGGGCCCTCCAGCCCGACCGGCTGGTGGTGACGAAAGTGGACGAGGCGGCCGGTCCTGGCGGTATCCTCTCGGCTTCGGTCCGGGTCTGCCGGCCCATCAGCTGCGTGGCCGATGGCCAGCGGGTGCCCGAGGATCTCCACGCCTTCACCGGCCCCCAGCTCGTCGAGCTGGTGGCGGGCCGCGAGGCACCGTAGGAAAGGAGCCGTTCCGTGGATCAGGCGAAGGGCCTGCGCGATCTGGTGGGCCAGCCCCAGGCACCCCGCCCGCCCCTGCGGGTGGTGGCGGTGACCAGCGGCAAGGGCGGCGTGGGCAAGACCCACGTCTCCGCCAACCTCGCGGTGCTGGCCGCCAAGGCCGGCCGCCGCGTGCTCCTCATCGACGCCGACCTCGGCCTCGCCAACGCCGACATCATCCTCGGCGTCTGCCCGACCCGGCACCTGGGGCACCTCCTCGACGGCACCGCCACCCCCTCCGAGGTGCTCACCGAGGGGCCCCACGGCGTGCGCGTGCTGGGCGCCTCCTCCGGCGTGCAGGAGCTGACCCAGCTCAGCGACGAGCAGAAGCTCCGGCTCATCTCGGCCTTCGAGGAGGCCGAGGAGCAGTTCGACCTGGTGTTCCTCGACTGCGGCGCCGGCATCGGCGACAACGTCCTCTTCTTCGCCGGCGCGGCCCAGGAGGCCCTGCTGGTGGTCACCCCCGAGCCGACCTCGCTCTCCGACGCCTACGCCACCGTCAAGGTGCTCTCGCAGCAGGCCGGCGTGGGGCGCTTCGCGGTGGTGGCCAACCAGGCCGCCGACTTCCAGGGGCGCGACGTCTTCCGCCGCCTGACCCAGGTGACCGAGCGGTTCCTGCCGGCCCGCCTCACCTACCTGGGCCACGTGCCCCGCGACGAGAACCTGCAGCGCGCCGTGCAGGTGCAGCAGCCGGTGGTGGACCTCTACCCCCGCTCGCCGGCCAGCCGCGCCCTGCAGACCCTCTGCGACAGCCTCCTGGCCAGCCCGGTGCCCGACGCCATGATGGGCGGGGTCAAGCTCTTCTGGCAGCAGCTCCTCAAGGAGCGCGAGGCCCGCCCCTGACGCCATGAACCGCGCGGTCGCCAAGTACGGCGGGACGGCCGGGGCAACCCCGGAGCGGCAGCTCATCGAGCGCTACGCCCGCCTGCTCGACCGCAACGCGCGCCGGCTCTCGGCGCGCACCGGCCACGCCGTGCCGCACGAGGACCTCTGGAGCGCCGGCGCCATGGGGCTCATCGAGGCCCACCGCCGCTTCGACGCGGCCCGCGACGTGAAGTTCGAGACCTTCGCCGAGCACCGCATCCGCGGCGCCATGATCGACGAGATGCGCCGGATGGACCACCTGCCCCGGCGCCTCCGCGACGACACCGACAAGGTGGAGCGGGCCCACGCCCGCCTGGCCCAGGCCCTCCACCGGGAGCCGACGGTCGAGGAGGTGGCCGAGGCCGTCGGCGCGCCGCTGGAGGAGGTCATGGAGGTGATGCAGCTCCTCCAGCCGGCCGTCCAGGTGGTCGAGGAGATGGCCACCCACGAGGGCCCGGCGGTGGACGAGCTGCTGGAGCGCGGCGAGCGCCAGGTGGCCCTGGCCGGCGCCATCGGCGCCCTGCCCGAGCGCCTGCAGATCCTCCTGGCCCTCTACTACGACGAGGGGCTCACCTACCGGGAGATCGCCAAGGTCCTGCAGGTGTCGGAGCCGCGCGTCTGCCAGCTCCACGGCGAGGCCATGAAGCGGCTGCGGGGCAGCCTGCCGGACGGGGCGGCCTAGGCCGCGGTCACGTCCAGTCGACCTGCACCAGCGCCGCCCCGGGCCAGGCCGCCAGCACGGCGCGGCCGGCCTCGGACCCGCGGAAGGCCTCGACCCCGGGGGCGCCCTCGCCCTGGAAGTGGAGCCAGGACCGGACCGTCCCCTCGTGGCGCGGCGGCCCACCCGCCTCGTCGGCCAGCCGCAGCGCGTACCCCTCCGGGAAGGCGTAGAGCCCCACCGCGCAGTCGGGGTGCGGCGCCGCGCCGGGGCGCGCCACCAGGCCCGGGAAGGCCAGCAACACGGGCGTCCCCGCGGCGAGCTCGGTCGCCAGCCCCGCCGCGCCCCCCACCTCGCGCCGCCGCGATGGATCCAGCAGCGCCCCCCCCTGCGGCGTGCGCAGCCCCGGCACCGCCGGCCGTTCGCGGAGCGGCGCGCAGGCCCAGCCCGGAAAGGCCAGGAAGCCGCCGTCCGCCAGCGCGCGCGCCGCCCCGTCCAGCGCCGCGCCAGCCGGGGCCAGGACGTAGAGGTTGACCAGGAAGGACATGGTGGAACGCTAACCCGGACCGAGAGGTTGGCCAATGCCCAAGCGCGGGGCGACGGGCGGAGCTGGGCTCGAGGTTGGACGTGGACCGGACGTGGACCTGAACCTGGACGTGATCCTGGACCTGGACGTGGCCCTCTTCTGCCTCGCCCCCTCACCCCAGCCCTCTCCCCCTCCGGGGGAGAGGGGGTGGTGAGTCCCCTCCCCTACGCCGCCCGGATCCCCAACTTCCTCCGCACCACCCCCAGGTTCACCTGCAGCGACCGGTGCCCCGGGTCGAGCGCCGCGGCCTCTTCCCAGGTCTCCAGGGCCGCCCGGTGGTCGCCGGCCAGGAAGGCCGCCAGCCCCCGCTCGATGAGCGCGTCGCGCCGCCCGGTCATCGCCTCCTCCGCCACCGCCGGGACCGGCTCCACCACGCCCGCCGGCGCCTCCTCGCGGCGCGCCCCGGCGCGCAGCCGCTCGCGCACCTCGGCCTCGAGGGCCGCGTGGAGCGCCTCCACCTGCCGCTGGCGCGCCTCCCGGTCCGGCGAGGCGGCGGGGGTGCTGCGCTTCAGCACCGCGCGCCCGTCCAGCACCGCCACGCTCACCACCGCCGGGTGGGGCGTGGTGCTGAACTCGGTCTGGAGCTGGATGGTCCGCGCGCCGACCGTGACCGCCGAGAGCCGCCCCACCGGGTGGGACTGCGGGACCGCGGCGGCCAGCGGCGCGGGCGCGGCGGCGGCGCCGCCGAGCTGGGTGTAGTCGGGCCGCGCCGGCAGGATGCGGAAGGTGCCCTCCCGCAGCTCGAAGAGCTGGTCGAGGAGCCCGGTCGTGCCGGCCGCGGAGACGTCCAGCTCGCCGCCGTGGAAGACCACCGAGGCGGTGCGCCCCCCGGCGCTCACCTCCACCTCGCCGGTGAGCCCCTGCCCCTCGCAGAACTCCACCAGCCGGGCGAAGGGGCAGCGGGCCAGGTCCCCCTCGAAGGCCCCGCTCGCCGCCTCCGGCCCGGCGGCCGGCCGGCTCCGCCGCAGCGCCGCCCGCACCCGCGCCACCAGCAGCGCCGGGGCCACCGGCTTCACCAGGTAGTCGTCGGCGCCGGCCTCGAAGCCGCGCAGCTGGTCCCGCTCGGTCCCCAGGCCGGAGAGGAAGAGGAAGGGCGTGCGGCGACCCGGGAAGCGGCGCGCGTACTCGGCGCGGAAGGCCAGGCCGTCCATCACCGGCATCATCACGTCGGAGAGGATCAGCTCCGGCTCCACCCCCTGCAGGCGCGCCAGGGCGGCGTCCGGCGTCGGGAAGCCCTCCACCTGCCAGCCGTGCCCGGTGAGCACCTGGCCCACCATGGCGCGGATCAGGGTGTCGTCGTCGACGATCGCGATCACGTCACCTGCTCCGCCTCGGACGGCTCCAGGCCGATGGCCCAGGCCAGCCGCCCCACCGCCTGCTCCAGGCCGGCCGGCTCGGCGGCCCCCGGCGGCAGGCGCAGCAGCAGGTTGAACCAGCGGTCGGCCACCGCGAAGCGGCGCACCACCAGCCGCTCGCCGCCGTCGAGGCGCACCGAGACCTGCGGCTCGCCGGCGGCGCCCAGCACTTGCTGCGTGCGGAGCGCCGCGGCCCCCAGCACCGCCGCGCTCACCGGGGCGGCCTCGTCGGCGCCCCCGGCGCCCACCGCCACCAGCGGCAGGCCGTCGGTGTCGGCCACCAGCCCCCAGGTGGCGCCGGCCCGCCGGCAGGCGGCCGCCAGCTCCCGCTCGATGAGGGCCTGGTGGGTGCCCGCCGCCGCCTGGGCGGGCGCCGGCGCGGCCGACGCGTCCGGGGCGGGCGCCGGGCGGGGCGCGTCG
>WBZM01001845.1_pt1 | contig 19574 bp, 24 predicted proteins | sample 5204271 | NCBI WGS metagenome assembly WBZM01 (sample SAMN12344346, study PRJNA552823) | activated sludge metagenome | biome: Activated sludge suspended growth; feature: Nitrification reactor; material: Wastewater; isolation source: activated sludge from nitrification reactor of wastewater...
AGTCACAGGTTTCGAAGCAGTCATCAACCCGGGGCAGGCCGGAATCCTGTCGGTGGGTGAGGTCTCCGAACGTGCGGTCGTAAAGGAAGGGCAACTCACGACTGCCCACCAGATGGAGGTCACCGTTGCCTGCGACCACCGCATTCTCTACGGGGCCGACGGGGCCGAGTTCCTTGCCTCGATCAAGGCCAACCTCGAGGAGCCCGGGCTGCTGGCCTGACATGGGAGGCGTTTTGCCCATATCGTCAGGTTTGATGAGCGACGAAGTCCAGGTCCAGACCGGTCAGGCCGGAAACAAGGGTGAAGGCGAGTTCCTCGAGTACTCGCGAGCCCGGCAGTCGATGTCCAGGAGGATCGCCGAATCAAAGGCCACCATCCCCCACATCTACATCCAGGTGGAAGCGGACGTGACCGCGCTCGTCAGACGCCGCGCCGCCCTGCGGGATGGTGGCGACGCTCCGACCGTAAACGACCTGGTCATTAAGGCCGCCGCGCTTGCGCTCCGGAACCATCCTCGGGTAAACGGGACCTACCGCGACGGTGGTCTCCAGCTTCACTCCCGCATCAATATCGGTGTCGCAGTCGATACCGAGGACGGGTCGATTACGCCGGTCATCACCGATGCCGATCTGAAGGAACTCGACGAGATCGCCTCCGAAGTGCGTCGCCTCTCGAGCCGTGCCCGTTCCGGAGAAATCACCCCGCCGGAACAGGCCGGGGCCACCTTCTCGATTTCAAACCTCGGGATGCTCGGGGTCAACAGTTCCCAGCCGATCGTCAACCCGGGGCAGGCGGCAAAGCTGGCGGTTGGAGTCATCAATTCTCAGCCAGTGGTTCGCGGCGGTGAAGTGGTTCCCGGTGACGTCATGACCCTGGACCTTTCCTGCGACCACCGGGTTCTTCACGGCGGCGAAGGGGCCCGGTTCCTCACCGAAGTCAAGACCAATCTCGAGAACCCGGGGATGCTCGGATGACCCGGAGTTCCGGCGTGGCCGGCAGCAGCAAGACTTCCCGTTCGGCCGGGGTGGCAGGCAGCGTCGCCACAACCCATTCGGCCGGTGTTGCCGGTAGCGCGTTGACAGGCTTCAGTGCCGGCATTGCCGGCAGCTTTCTCTCGCTCTTCTCTTCGGCCATTGCGTTCAGTTTCGTTTCTCTCTTCTCCTCGATGCTGGTCGCCTGCGCCTTCTGCGTCGGCTGTTTCCGGTGCCACCGCTGCGCCTTCTGCGTCGGCTGCCGGGACTGTGTCGACTGCGTGGGATGTGTCGGTTGCGTCGGCTGCCGGGGACTGACCGGTGCCCGGGGACAATGCGGCACCTGACGCTGATCGAACTCGGCCGCCGGGACTACGCGGACATGGTGGTCGCCCAGGATCGTCTGACCGCGGAAAGGCATGAAGGCGAGGTCGATGACCTGCTGCTGGCTCTTGAGCACCCGCCGACCTACACGCTCGGCCGCCGGAGCGAGCCTTCCGACCTCCTTCACCCGGCCGACTGGTACCGCGAGCGAGGCATCACGATCTGCGACACGCCAAGAGGCGGGAAGGTCACCTACCACGGACCCGGCCAGCTGATCATCTATCCGATCATCAATCTCAAGGGAGTTGGAGAGCAGCCTTCAGGAGCCGACCGCGTGGACGTCGCCGGGTTCGTCGCGGCTCTCGAGGATGCGATGGCCAAGGCCCTTTACACCTGGGGCATCCCGGCAGGTCGCATAGAAGGTCTTACGGGGATATGGGTCGATGACGATCGGCCGACGCCGGCCGCCTTCGTCGACGCCGACGCGGCAGGGTCCGTCCCGGGACTTGCCAGGGGATCAATCCGGAAGATCGGTTCGATCGGTCTGAAGATAAGCCGCGGCGTAACCAGTCATGGCCTGTCGCTCAACGTCTCCTGCGATCTCGAGCCGTTCGAGTGGATCAACTCCTGCGGGATCGAGACCTGTCAGGCCACCTCGATCGCCAGGGAAACAGGCAGCGGAACGCCTTCGATGGCAGAGGTTGCGACCGAGGTCGCCAACCGGATCGCCTCGGCCCTCGGGCAGGATCTCCGGCCGGGATCCCCGGTCCAGGCGGGGCTGGAGCGGCGCGGTCGGGCCAATTCCGTAGCCTAGGTGGCAGGTGAGCACGACTGAACGCATCCACGTAACCCGTTCCCGCGCCAATCCCGGCGGCGGAAACGTCCAGCGGGATGACGCGATCCCGTTTCGCTCCCGTAAACCGGCCTGGCTGAAGGTTCCGCCTCCGGGTGGCCCCGTCTACCGGGAGATCAAGCAGATGATTGACGGCGAGAGCCTCAACACCGTCTGCGAGGAAGCTAACTGCCCGAACATCGGCGAATGCTGGGAGCGCGGCACCGCGACCTTCATGATTCTCGGTGATGTGTGCACCCGGCGCTGCGGCTTCTGCAACGTGCAGACCGGCAAGCCGACCCACAACGACCCGCTGGAACCGGCAAGGGTGGCGATGCAGGTGAAGCGCCTCGGTCTCTCCCACGCCGTGATCACTTCGGTCGATCGTGACGACCTTCCCGACTACGGAGCGTCGGCGTTCGTCGGCGTAATCCGGTCCATTCGTGCCCAGGCCCCCGGCTGCAAGGTCGAGATCCTGACCCCTGATTTCCGCGGTCAGGAAATGCCTCTCGCCAGGGTCGTTCACGAGCGACCGGATGTCTTCAATCACAACGTCGAGACGGTCCCGCGGCTCTACCCGAAGGCAAGGCGCGGATCAAAGTTCCTGCGCTCCGCCAGGGTGCTGCGGCTGGCCCGGGAGATGGGCGAAGGCGAAGTGATCACCAAGTCCGGTCTCATGGTCGGTCTCGGCGAGGAGTTCGACGAGATGGTGGAGACCTTCGGGATCCTGCGGGAGCACGGGGTGCAGATCCTCACGGTCGGCCAGTACCTCCGGCCCACGGTCAATCACCTGCCGGTGGTGCGTTACTGGCATCCGGAGGAATTCGAGGCACTCGAGAAGGCCGCTTACGAGATCGGCTTCGAATCGGTCGCCGCTGGTCCTCTTGTTCGCAGCTCGTACCACGCGGACGAGAGCGCGCGCAAGGCTGCCGAAGCGGCTTGATTCCATTCCGCGACACGATGGACCTTCGCGGTCCCGTTTGGGGAACGCTTGCCCTGCTGCTGGCCTATCTGGTTCTGGCGATAGCCGGGCAGATCGCCCACATGAACTTCTGGCAGGTCGCCGTCGGCCTGCTCGGCCTCTGGCTCTTTGCCCCGTACGTGGAGCGGCGCGCTGGCACGCCGCTTTTCCTGGGAGTCTTCCTGGTGGTGGCGGTGGCGACCGGTTTCCTCGTTGGCTGGATCGACGATGGTTCCGGCCCGTTCGCGGTGAGTCTCTTCCTGCCCGTACTGGCAACCGCCGGTGTTCACATCGCGCTTGCCCCCAGATCCAGAATCCTCTGCCTGATCCCGGTTCCTTTCGCGATGACCTTCGTCGAGGTGCCCACGATCGCCATGACAATCATCTGGGTCGCCCTCGAAATGCTCCTCACCGCCGCCTGACCCCCCGAGCCGGTCACCCGGCACAACCTGTGTTCGATTCGTATGGGTATGGCCCATACAAGTCGAACACAGGTTGCGGGACCTCTGAAGATCTGGGGTGTCTCAGACTGAGATGAGGCCAGCGGCGGTGAGGGTGAGGACGCCCGCACCGACGATCACCCGGTACCAGACGAAGATTGCCATCGAGTGGGTGGTCAGGTACCGGAGTAGCCAGGCGATGACCGCGTAGCCGACCACGAAGGCCACGATCGTCGCAACCGCGATGTTGAGCATCGGCTCGTCGAAGGTCTCCTTGCCGGAGAGCAGTTTGTACAGCTGGTAGAAGCCGGAAAGGACGACGGCCGGGATAGCGAGGAGGAAAGCGAAGCGCGCGGCGGCCCGGCGATTGAGGCCGAGGAAGAGGCCGGCACTGATCGTCGCCCCGGAACGGGAAACACCCGGGATCAGGGCAAGCGACTGTGCCAGGCCGATCAGGACTCCGTCACGGAAGGAAAGGTTGTCCACCTCGCGCTCGCGGGTTCCGATCTTGTCCGCGAGTCCCAGAATCAGGCCGAAGACGATCAGCATCGAGCCGACTATCCAGAGGTTCCGGGCGGCGGTCTCGATCTGGTCCTGGAAGGCGAGGCCGAGCACAGAGATCGGAATCGTGGCGATGATCAGGTACCAGCCCATGCGGGCGTTCAGCTCTCCCCGCAGCTCGGGGCGACGGAGCGAGACGAGCCAGGTCTTCGCGATGTTCCAAAGGTCCTTGCGGAAGTAGATCAACACAGCCGCCTCGGTCCCCAGCTGGATCACGGCAGTGAACGCAGCGCCCGGATCCTCCCAGCCGAGAATCGCTGGCAGGATCAGAATGTGACCGCTCGAGGAGATCGGAAGGAACTCGGTCAGTCCCTGAAGGATCCCGAGAATGATGCTCTGGAAAAGGTCCACGGCCCGTGGAGGCTACCCGCAATAGGCTGACGGAAGATGCCCACACGACCCGCCCACATGGATGACTCGGAGGTCCTGGCGCAGATGCTCCACGACTTCAACGAGGAGTTCGGGGACCCCTCCCCCGGCGTCGACGTGCTGGCGGATCGGGTCAGCAGCTTCATCGAGGGGGGGACGAAGATCTACCTGCTGGCTGAAGAAGAGCAAGCCGGTTTCGCAGCAGGGTTCGCCCAGATCTCATTCACCCCGTCCATCTGGTCGGAAGGGCCCATCGCAATGATCGACGAGCTTTACGTCAGGCCGGACCTGAGACGGCTTGGCCTGGGTCAGGAACTTATGGACTCGATTCTGGCTCTGGCCCGTGAACGCGGTGCGGACGGCATCGAGGTGGTGACCGGAGAGGACGATCTCGGGGCCCGGGCCCTCTACGAGAAGACCGGTTTCCGGAACGAGATCGAGGGTGAATCGAACTCCCGCTCGCTGTTCTACGAGCGGGAGCTCTGAAACGACCTACTTGGGCGCCATCCGGAGGGCGCCGTCGAGCCGGATCACTTCGCCGTTCAGCATCACGTTCTCCGTGATGTGAAGGGCCAGCGCGCCGAACTCGGCCGGGATTCCGAGGCGTGAAGGGAACGGGATCGTCTCGCCGAGCGCCTTGCGGGCAGGTTCCGGAAGCAGAGCGAGTAGCGGAGTGTCGAAGAGGCCGGGAGCGATTGTCATCACCCGAACACCGTGCCGTGCAAGGTCGCGGGCGGCGGGAAGGGTGAGTCCGACGACCCCGCCCTTCGAAGCAGCGTAGGCGGTCTGGCCGATCTGGCCGTCATAGGCGGCGATCGATGCAGTGTTGATGCAGACGCCTCGCTGGCCGTCCTCGTCGGGCTCGTTGCCGACCATTGCTTCGGCGGCCAGGCGAAGCACGTTGATCGTGCCCATCAGGTTGATGTTGATCGCCCACTCGTATCCCGCGAGCGGGGCAGCGCCGTCCTTCTGGACGATCCGGCCCGCCGCGCCCACCCCGGCGCAGTTGACGCAAATGCGGACCCCACCACTCGTCCCGCCGGCACCGGGGCCAGCAGCCTCCGCGATCGCCTCCCGGACCGACTCTTCATCGGTCACGTCGGCCTTGACGAAGGTGCCACCGATCTCGCCGACCAGCTCGATCCCCTTCTCCTCGTTCAGGTCTGCGACCACCACTTTGTGACCGGCTTCGACCAGGGCCCGGGCGGTGGCTTCACCCAGCCCGGAGGCACCTCCAAAGACAATCGCGCTTTCCGGCTTCATTTCAAGTGCTCCTCGTTGTTGTTCCCATAGAGTGCGGCGCATGGACCGAGCGATTTTCGAACCCGAACACCAGGACTTCCGCGACAGTGTGCGACGTTTCGTCGCCGACGAGATCATGCCGAACTTCGAGCAGTGGGAGGAGGACGGCATCGTCCCCCGCGAACTGTTCCAGAAGGCGGGCGAGAAGAACATGCTCGCCATGTCGGTCGAGGAGGAGTACGGCGGACTCGGCCTCAGCGACTTCCGTTTCAACCAGATCATCGGCGAGGAGGGCGGCTACACGGGCGCGGCCGGCGCGATTCTCGGCATCACCCTTCACAACGACGTCTGCCTCCCCTACTTCGAGGAGTACTGCACGGACGAGCAGAAGGAACGCTGGCTTCCCGGGATCGTCGATGGCAGTCTGATCACTGCGGTCGCGATGACTGAGCCGGGGATCGGCTCCGACCTCGCTTCGATGTCAACCAAGGCGATCAAAAGCGGCGACCACTACATCGTCGACGGTTCGAAGACCTTCATCACCAACGGCATCAACGCCGACCTGGTGATCACCGCAGTCAAGACTGACCCGAAGGAGAAGCACCGGGGCATGTCACTCATGATCATCGAGCGGGGAATGGACGGCTTCGAACGCGGTCGCAACCTCGACAAGGTCGGGATGCACTCCCAGGACACGGCCGAGCTCTTCTTCAACGAGGTACCGGTTCCGGTCGAGAACCTGCTCGGGAACGAGGGCGACGGCTTCAAGTACCTGGTCTCGAACCTTGCCCAGGAGCGCCTCTCGATCGCCGTTGCCGCGATCGCCGCCGCACAGGCCGCGCTGAACTGGACTCTCGAGTACGTCAAGGAGCGCTACGCGTTCGGCACCCCGGTCGGCTCTTTCCAGAACTCCCGGTTCCAGATGGCCGAGATCAAGACCGAGGTCGACATCGGCACCAACTACATCGACCAGTGCACCGTGGCCCTCAACGCGGGCAAGCTGACGGTCGAGGATGCCGCCCAGGCGAAGTGGTGGGCGACCGAAATGGCCGACCGCGTGATCGACAAGTGCGTCCAGCTCCACGGTGGCTACGGCTACATGATGGAGTACCCGATCGCCCGCGCCTACACGGACAACCGGGTCACCCGCATCTACGGCGGCACCACCGAGATCATGAAGGAGATCGTCGGCCGCTCGCTGGGCCTCTGAATATCACAGATCCGATATAATTCTGATGTGACTCCGGGACAGCTCATCAGGGATGCGAGGCGCCGGAACGGACTGAGCCAGGCTGACCTGGCCTTCCGAGCCGGAACCCGGCAATCTGCGATAAGCAGGTTGGAGAAGGACGAGATTTCGCCCTCGATCGAGACCCTTGAGTCGCTTCTGAGGGTGATGGGCGAGCAACTGAAGCTCGGTACCGCCCCGGCCGAACGGAACTACGACCAACTTCATCGTCAGGCGATGGCGAACCTGACGCCGGAAGATCGACTGTCCCAGGCGATCTCCTGGAACCGGGTTGCCGGCGAGTTTCTCGAGGCAGGCAGAAGGGCGAAGGAAGCCGAATGACCGGGAGCCAGCTCCTCGATGCCTCGGAGATATTCCGGTCGCTGGCTGAATGCGAGGTCGAGTATGTCCTGATAGGAGGAATTGCCGTTCAGACGCATGGGCATGTGCGCATGACCAACGATGCCGACCTCATCCCCGCCCCGGAGCCAGCCAATCTTGGCCGTCTTGCCGACGCTCTCAATGCCCTTGGTGCCCGGGTCCTGAATCCGGGCCACGAGGACGAGAAAATCACCGCATCGATGCTTCCCCGGGCGACGATCTGGCAGTTCACGACCCGAGCCGGCGGGGTCGATGTAATGCACGAGGTGCCCGGAGGGCGGGAGTTCAACGAACTCCGTTCCGACGCACTCGAAGTCCAGCTGGGAGAAATCACTGTCCCGGTCGCCGGACTTGACGACCTGATCAGGATGAAAGAGGCCCGGGGCCGGAAGATCGATCTGGAAGACATCGTCGCCCTCACCGATCGAGGCTCCGCCGAATGAAGAATTTCCATTCGCTACCCGACGACCTGCCGGTTCCGGTCGATGACGGGGCCGCCGATCACCTGACCGGAGTAGCGGTTCCGCAGATTTTCCTTCCGCTTGCCTCGGGCGGCGAAGTCAACTTGGGGGAAGCGTCTCGCGGCAGGCTTGTCGTATTCATCTATCCGAGGACCGGGACTCCCGGGATGCCTTTGATCGAAGGCTGGGACCAGATACCGGGGGCCAGGGGCTGCACTCCTCAAAGCTGCGCCTACCGGGAGCGGATCACGGATTTCGAGAAACTGGGCTTCACCCTGTTCGGCCTCAGCTCCCAGCCGATCGAGGAGCAAGCCGAGTTCCACGAACGCGAAAGCATTCCCTACGGCTTGCTGAACGATTCCGGTTTCGAACTCGGAAACGCACTGGGACTTCCGGTCTTCGAGACCGGCGGAATGACTCTCTACCGGCGCCTGGCGTTCGTCGCGACCCAGGGGAAGATCGTCAAGGTCTTCTACCCAGTTTTCCCACCCGACCGAAACGCAGCCGAGGTTCTCGGCTGGATCCGGTCCAATGCCCGCGCGACCTGACGGTCTCGACTCAGCCGTAGAGGTGAGAGTGAAGAACAGAGCGCTATTTGCTCCCTTTCTCAATCTCAGTGAGCTGGAATGAGAAGGGGCACCCCTGGGCGCCCCTGACTATTGCGTGGTCATGGCCTTGGTCGGCTTCCATCTGCTCGACCATTCCGACCACGCGGGATTCCCTTTCGGGCTGGCCCTGGGGAAGGACGTTTAGATGGGTGACCTTGGCACCCGTGAAGAGCATCGCCGTGCCATTCGGGCAGGCGCCTGGCCCCCGGCTCAGGCTTGACCCGTTCATTCAGCTTGGAGAATGCCCACCGCTCCTTTGTCGAAATCTCTGAAGCTGTGACTTACGAACGGATAGCTGCCGGGCTCGGGGAGGACACACTCGAACAGCCCACCGCCCCCGGGACCGATCACTTGTGTCGACACGTTACGAATCGGCGCGTCCGGGTTTCCATCAGGCTGAAACTGGTCGAAGATCGTTCCCACCACATGGAAAGAACTGAACTGTGAAGGTCCGGCATCAACCAGGTAAATACGTAGAGGCTCTTCAGCCTCGACCTGAATCGGATCAGATGCGTACTTGAAGGCGGACCCGTTGAAAGTCACGTATTTCGGCGCCTCGGTCTGCATTGCTTCGTATGAAGATTGAAGCCAACCGTCTTTCACCGAACCATAGAACTCGCTCTGGACCAGCATTATTTCCTCCGCTGGTGTCCTGCCTTCTACTGGATCGACGATGATCATTCCGTACATCCCCATGCCGGTGTGCTCAAGCATCGGACCAGTGCCGCAGTGGTACATGTACACGCCCGGGGTATCGACCTTGAAAGAGAAGATGTGGGTGTCTCCCGGCAGAACCGACCGGAAGGCGAGATTCGGGGCGATTTTGGCCGCATGAAAGTCGACAGAATGGGCGGTCGGCTGATTGCGGCTTTTCTTTCGGATGCACTTCCGGCGCGCAGCCTCCCGCTGTTTGGTTCGAACGATGCCGAGTTTCTGCTTCTGTTGGCGAGTCAGCTTCTTCGGGCACTTGATTCGCTTCCCGATGTCGCTGTTAGTGAGGGTTACTTCGACGGTATCGCCCTCGGTCGCCCGAACGACTGGGCCGGGCACGGTGCCGTTGAAGGTCCAGGCCCTCATCTTGACGCCCGGGGCGACTTCGATGATCGACCTGCGCGCATCGAGCTCGACTTCTACAGTCGCGGCCGACGACATCGTCGGCGCAATGCCAAACAGGAAGCCTGACACGGTCAGCAGCGCAAGTAAGCAATTTCTACATTTTCGCTGTGTAAAGATGGGCCAAGCATAGCCGCAACCGCGTCCGAGAGCAAGCCCCTGCCATCCCTGCCTCCGGACCGCTCCACGACCCATGAACTGCTCCAGTACAACGACCTCGAGCTACTGAGTGGACATTGCCTTTTCGGTCTTCGGCTTGCGCTTGGTCTTGGCCTTGCGGTATTCGCGGTTGAGCATGCCGATTACGTCGATTGAGATCTCCTGTGGGCAGACCCGGGAGCATTCGCCGTAATTGGTGCAGCCGCCGAAGCCTTCGGCGTCCATCTGTTCGACCATTCCGATCACGCGGGATTCCCGTTCGGGCTGGCCCTGGGGAAGGACATTGAGGTGGGTGACCTTGGCACCAGTGAAGAGCATCGCCGCGCCGTTCGGGCAGGCGGCAACACAGGCGCCGCAACCGATGCAGATCGCAGCGTCCATCGCCCTCTCCTGAACCTCGGGGGCGACCGGCATCGCGTTCGGATCCGGCTGGGGTCCAGTGGTCGTCGAGATGTAGCCGCCAGCCTGGATCACCCTGTCAAGGGCTCCACGGTCGACCGCGAGGTCGCGGACAACAGGGAAGGTGCTGGCCCGGAACGGCTCGATCTTGATCGTCTGGCCGTCGATGAAATCCCGCATGTAGGTCTGGCATGAAGTGACCTGCTGCGGACCGTGCGGGGTCCCGTCGATTACCAGGGCGCAGGTGCCGCAGATTCCCTCCCTGCAGTCGGAATCGAAAGCGATGTTGCGCTTCTTTTCGCGACTCAGGCGCTCGTTGAGCTGATCGAGCATCTCGAGGATCGAGGCATCCGGATCGATGTCGGTGACCTGGAAGGTCTCGAACCGGCCCTTGTCCTCTTCGTCGGCGCCGTCGAACTGCCGCCAGATCTCAAGGGTGAAGTTCACTTGTAGCTCCTTGTCGCCAGCTTGACTTCCTCGAAGGTCAGATCCTCGTCATGCGGGACCGGGTTGTCGCCACCGTACTCCCAGGCTGTGACCTTGGCGAAATCGTCATCGTCGCGGAGGGCCTCGCCGTCGTCGGTCTGATGCTCCTCGCGGAAGTGGCCGCCGCAGGATTCCTCACGACGCCGGGCGTCATGGATCATCAGCTCTCCCAGTTCAAAGAAATCAGAGACACGATTGGCGTACTCGAGGCTCTGGTTGAACTCCTCGTCACCAGGATCGACCCGCAGGTCCGAATAGAAGTCAGCCTTGATCCGGCGGACCTCGGTCAGGGCTTCGTCGAGACCCTCGGCGGTGCGGGACATGCCGCACTTGTCGAGCATCACGTGGCCCATCTCCCGGTGGAAGGCCTGTGCGGAAGTGCTGCCACCGACATCGATCAGTTTCTGGATGTGCTCCCGCACATCACCTTCGACCTGATCGAAGGCACTGTCGGTGACGTCGACCTCGTCGTGCTTCTTCGCAAGATGGTTGGTGACCGTATGCGGAGCGACGAAGTAGCCGTCAGCGAGGCACTGCATGAGGGCGCTGGCGCCGAGGCGGTTGGCGCCGTGATCCGAGAAGTTGGCCTCGCCGATCGCGAACAGTCCCGGGATCGTGGTCTGAAGTTCGTAATCGACCCAGAGGCCGCCCATCGCGTAGTGGGGTGCCGGGTAGATCATCATCGGCGTCTCGTAAGGGTCATCACCGGTGATCCGGTGGTACATCTCGAAGAGGTTCCCGTACTTGCGCTCGATCGCGTCCTTGCCCTGGTCCTGGATCGCGTCCCGAAAATCAAGGAAGACTCCGCGGCCGGTTCCGCCCACTCCCAGCCCCTCGTCGCAAACGACCTTGGCGGCACGGGAAGCGATGTCCCTCGGGGCCAGGTTTCCGAAGGCGGGGTAGCGCTCCTCCAGGTAGTAGTAGCGCTCGGCTTCCGGGATCTCGGCCGGAGGACGGTCGTCGCCGGCCTTTCGGGGCACCCAGATGCGGCCGTCGTTACGAAGCGACTCGCTCATCAGGGTCAGCTTCGACTGGTACTCGCCCGACTGGGGGATGCAGGTCGGATGAATCTGGGTGTAACAGGGGTTGGCGAAGTAGGCACCACGCTTGTGGGCCCGCCAGGTCGCGGTGACGTTGGATCCCATCGCGTTGGTCGAGAGGTAGTAGACGTTGGTGTAGCCGCCCGAAGCAAGCACCACCGCATCAGCTGCGTGTCTCTCGAGCTCGCCCGTGATCAGGTTCCTGACGATCACACCGCGGGCCTCACCATCAACGATGACCACGTCCTGCATCTCGTGACGGTTGAACACCTCGACGTTGCCGGCAGCCACCTGATGCTCGAGGGCGGAGTAGGCACCGAGCAGCAGCTGCTGACCGGTCTGGCCACGGGTGTAGAAGGTGCGCTGGACCAGCACACCGCCGAAGGAGCGGGTGGCGAGGGCGCCGCTGTACTCGCGGTTGAACGGCACTCCCTGGGCGACGGCCTGGTCGATGATGTTCTGGGAAAGCTGCGCGAGACGCCAGACGTTTGCTTCGCGGGAGCGGAAATCACCGCCTTTCATGGTGTCGGCGAAGAGACGGCGGATCGAGTCGCCCTCGTTGGCGTAGTCCTTGGCCGCGTTGATGCCGCCCTGGGCGGCGATCGAGTGGGCCCGACGGGGACTGTCCTGGAAGCAGAAGCTCTTGACTTTGAACCCCTGGGCACCAAGGCTGGCGGCACATGAGGAACCGGCGAGACCGGTGCCGATCACAATCACGTTCTTGCTGGCCCGGTTGCGGGGCCCGACCAGGGTGTGGGCATCCAGCCAGTTCTGCCATTTCTCCGGCATTGGTCCGGGCGGGATCTTCGAATCGAGTTCGCTCATGTGAAGACTCCGGAAAGAACTGTTGCGAGGGCCACTTCACGTGGCGGGTCAAGGACATCGGTGAAGAACAGGACCGGAACCGATCCGAATCCGATCACCAGAATCACGACCAGCGCCGTCGCACCGTGTCGGAGGCCCTGGTTGCGGGAAGGGTTGTCCAGACCGAGAGTCTGGAAAAGGCTCCAGATGCCGTGGCGCAGATGCATCCCGACCAGCACCAGGGCAGCGAGGTAGATCGCCAGGAAATACCACTTCTGGAACACCCAGTAGAGGTTTGCGTACACCGCGCCTTCCTCGACCGGGGTGACGTGGATCGAGAGAGTGGTGAACTGAAGAATGTGGAAGATGATGAAGGCGAGCAGGAGGATCCCGGTGCCGAGCATCGCCATCGATTCGACGCTGCGACCGATTCGCTTGGCCGGGAAATTGGCGGGCCTCGCCTCACGGTTTCGCTTGACCAGCTGGGCGATCCCGGTGATGTGGATGATCAACGCGCCGAGCAGGACCACCCGGACCACCCAGAGGATGGTCTCCTTCGGGAGCAGCGGCTCGCCGAAGGTCCGGAGCCAGTGGGCGTACCAGTCGACCCGGGCCTCGTCTGCTCCCGGACCGAAGGCCGAATTGAGGTTGCCAAGCATATGCAGGATCAGGTAGCCGACGAGGATCGCGCCGGTGACGGCTACGAACTGCTTCTTTCCTACTGTTGATCGCCAGTACTCGAGCATCAGGCGAACGCTTTCGGCTGGACGGACATGATCACGAAGCCGGATTCTATTCCCCGGGGCTTACCGGCGGCGTCCCGCAACTGGCTTTGGCAAGCCTAATTTCCCTCCGGGGAGGGTTTGTGTCTAGTTTCGGGCGGTAATCCGGTCGAGTTCGACCTCGCCGCCTTCCTCCGTGTCCTCCATGACGATGTACGCCAGCGGGGGGCCACCAAAGAAAGTCGCGTTCTCTCCGTCGCCTACGTAGATCGCGGGCCGCTGCCCGCCACCTTCGGTGTGTACCCAGATCTTCTGGCCCTTCTTGAAACCCACGAAGTCCGGAACGTCGGGCTCTCCCGACTCTGATTCGGGCCTGGGCTTGCCGTGCTTGTGCTTGCTCATGCGGGGGAATCTACTCCCGCAACCGGCTTCTGGTTCAGGGGCCCTCGATCAAATCGCCGAGCAGACCGGAAAGAGTCTCCGCGTAGGTGGCCGAAAGGTGTGTCGCGTCCCGGTAGATCACCATCCCGTCGCGGGCCGAGCTGCAGGTGCCTCCCGGACAGACCGTCTCCGAGAGATCGATCACCTCTGCACCATCTACCTGCTCCGCTGCGGCAACATCGAAGCCGGGCGGGTTCTTTCTGAAACCCTTGAAATCGCAGGCCCGGGTCTCGTCAGGATGCTCGAGCAGGCAGTCCGGGGGCCTGAATGAAGAGCGCGGGAGGTCCCTGATGACCACCACCCCACCGGGCCTGTCACTGGTCATCTGTTCCAGCTTCCTCAGGGTCCGGGCATAGGCACTTCGAAGCTCGGGTTCACTTTCTTCACGGGTCATCCTCTCCCCGTCACGCCACAGCGCGTAGCCATTCCCGGTGTCAGTGGCGGTGATGACCAGATCCGGCTTCTCGTCAGCAATACGATCAAATGCATTGGCTCTCCACTTGTCGCAGGCTGGCTTGTAGGTCACGTCGGCCGTCAGGCAGTTGCCCCGGAACATGGTGACCAGCCGCCACCCCCGCTCCTCGGCCAGTTTCACAAGCGGCGGGGTGAACTGCATCGCATGCGAGTCCCCCCAGAGAACCACCGACCGTTCGGAAGCCGGGTCTCCGTAGACGCAGGCCCAGGCGTCCGTATACCCGGTTCCGGACCGGCAGCCGTCGAGGATCGCCGGCCCCTTGTCTTCACTGGCGACATCGGGTGCCGGGACCAGGTCGGCGATCGTGGAGTTGCTCTCCGAGCGGCCGCAGCCGGCGAGCAGCAGCAGGGAGATAAAGGCCGCAGCGAGCAGGGAGCCGCCGCGGGCGTGTTTCAGGGATCGGACCACCGATGCAGGGTACGGATGTGAGAGGCGCCTGGCGCCCCGCGCTCAGAAGCCGATCCTTCGACCCAGCCAGTCGGTGAGGCTCCTCGCGAAGGTTGCGGTGAGGTGGTCCGAATCGCGGTAGATCACGAGATTCCCCTCGGCTGAGTAGCACCAGTGGGGCCGGCAAAGCGCCTCGAGGGGATCGATCGCCGGCAGCAGGCCTACCCTCTTCGCGCCCTTGATGTCGAAGCCCGGGCCCCAGCGGCGTTCACGGGCGAAGCGGCAGACTTCGGGGTTCTCGGGGTTGTTGGCCAGGCAGCGCGGCGGCAGGAAAGGGGCGGTCACCTGGTCCCGGATCAGCTTGACCCGCGGTCCCCTTCTGACCAGGCTCGGCAATCCGGAAAGGCGCCGGAGGGTCCGGGTCATCCCCTTTGCGAGGAATCGCTCGCTTGCCTTTCGGGTGAGCAGCTTGCCGCGAACTCTCAAGGTGTACCGGCGGGCTATCGATGTCGAGACGATCACGTGTCCGGGACGCTGGTCGGCAAGATCGGCGAATGCCAGATCCCGCCATTGATCGCAGTTGCTTTCGAACTTGACGTCGGCGACCGGACAGCCGGCACGCAGGAAGGTGACCAGACGCCAGCCCCGGCGTTCCGCCAGGCGTATGAGTGGCGGGCCCCACTGCATCGCGTGGGAGTCACCGAACAGCGCGACCGTGTGGTCGGATTCCCGGTCGCCGTAGATGCACATCACCGGTTCGATGTTTTCCGGTTTCGGCCGACAACCGTCGAAGGCCATCTCTCCCTTGTCCCGTGCCACGAGGTCAAGCGGCGGTATCCATTCGCTCTCGGTCTGGGCACCGGCCGTTCCCACGACCCCGAAGAAAGCTACGACGAGAACTGCGACTACTCCCCTGATCATCCTGATCCTTTTCTGTATGAACCGCATGGACTGGTTTGCGTTTCTGCTCCGGGAACACGTGAACCCGGCCAGGGTTTCGCCGGCTTCTTCTAGAGTGAAGTCATGTCTGAGAGCTTCGCCCACGTATTCGAGCCCGGCGACCCTGATCGCACCCTCCTCCTGCTTCACGGCACGGGCGGTAGCGAGAACGACCTGGTCTCGCTCGGCCGCCAGCTCGCTCCAGGAGCGGGAATCCTCAGCCCGCGTGGCAAGGTGCTGGAGAACGGGATGCCCCGCTTCTTTCGCCGGCTCGCCGTCGGCCAGCTCGACATCCCGGATCTGCTTCTCCGAACCGACGAGCTCGCGGACTGGATCGTCGCCGCAGGGAGCGATTACGGGTTCAACCCGAAGGGAGTGATCGCCCTCGGACTCTCGAACGGGGCGAACATCGCGGCATCGATGCTCTTCCGCCGACCGGAAGTGCTTGCGGCAGCAGCCCTGCTGAAGCCGATGCTTCCCTATCCGCCACCTGAAGATCTCGACCTGACTGATACCCCGGTTCTGGTGATCTCTGGCGGACGCGATCAATTCGTGCCGGCAGAAGAGAGCGAGGCCCTGGTGAAGGCCCTGGAAGCCCACGGTGCCAGGGTCAGCTTTCAGTTCGACCCGGAAGCCGGACACGGTCTCACCCAGGACGACGTCCTGGGCACCGCCCGGTGGCTGGCCGAACTGGCCGGCTAGGCGAAGAGGTTCTTCCCTATATTCGGCCCCATGCCATCCCCCCGCTCGGCCTTCCGTACTCTCGCTGCCGCAATCCTGATCGCCTCAGCAGTCCTGGTGGCTGGCTGCGAGGCCGAGTTCAGCACGGGTGAGGATCAGATCGACGATGCTTCGGCCGAGTTGACCATCAAGCGCCAGTACACCGAGCAGTACCCGGGGCTTGAACTTGTCTCCCTGGATTGCGGCACGACCGACGTCAAGGCTGGCAACACATTTACCTGCGAAGGCAGAAACGACAACGGGGTCGACCTTGATTTCAAGGGAACAGTCAAGGGTGTCGACGAGGAGAACGACAAAGTCAACTTCAGCTGGACGATCACCAGGGCGGTCACCGACGGTTCCGCCTACGAGAGACCGGCGGTCGAGTCCCTGCGGGGTGTCGGTGCGCCGGTCGCTTCGATGGCCTGCCCTTCTTTCACCATCAAGAAGGGCGAGAAGATCAAGTGCGACGTGGTCATGAGCGACGGATCGATGGCAACCGCCGTCCTCACACTTACCGACAGCAACGGTGCCTTCGAGGTGAGTCTCGATGGTGCTGACAGCCAGAAGTCCTGAACAGGGCAGGGACCCCGGAGGCACCCTGACTATTCTTGACTGATTTACTAGGCTATTTGTCCTATACCTTGCTGTGACCACGTGACCCAGTCAGGAGAAAAATGAGCGAAGAAGAGAAGAAGTACGGAGCCGAGACCAACGCCCTCCACGCGGGCCAGGTGGCTGACCCGACCACCAACGCCCGGGCGGTACCGATCTACCAGACGGTCTCCTACGAGTTCAACGATGCCCAGCATGCCCAGGACCTCTTTGCCCTGGCCGAGCCGGGGAACATCTACACGCGGATCATGAATCCGACCTGGAACGTGCTCGAGGAGCGGATGGCCGCACTCGAAGGCGGTGTCGCGGCGCTTGCCCTGGCCTCAGGTCAAGCCGCCGTCACCTACTCGGTTCTGAACGTCTGCCGGACCGGCGACAACATCGTCGCCCTCTCGACCCTTTACGGCGGCACCTACAACCTCTTCGCCCACACGCTCCCGCAATACGGGATTGAAGTCCGGTTTGTTGATCCGGACAAACCCGAAGATATCTCCCGCCATGTTGACGACAAGACCAGGATGGTCTTCGCCGAGACGATCGGCAACCCGCGCCTCAACGTGGTCGACATCGAAGCCTGGGCCAACGCCGCGCACGCGGAGGGCCTGCCGCTGGTTGTTGACAACACGGTCGCCACTCCGGTCCTGGCGAACATCTTCGAGCTGGGTGCCGACATCGCCGTTCACTCGGCGACCAAGTTCATCGGCGGCCACGGCACGACCCTTGGCGGCGTGATCGTCGACTCGGGCAACTTCGACTGGGTCGCCAACGCCGAACGCTTCCCTGGTCTCACCCAGCCCGACCCGTCCTACCACGGCGTTGTCTGGTCAGATGCCCTCGGGCCGGCCGCATACATCGGCCGGGTCCGGACAGTGCTGCTCCGGAACACCGGCGCGGCGCTCTCGCCGTTCAACGCGTTCCTGCTTCTTCAGGGCCTCGAGACCCTGCCGCTGCGGATGGAGCGCCATTCCGAGAACGCCCTGGCCGTGGCGGAGCACCTTTCCGGCAACGATCACGTGACCTGGGTCAACTACCCGGGCCTGCCTGACTTCAGTCATCACGAGACCGCAAACAAGGTGTTGACCGGTGGCTACGGTGCCCTGGTGACCTTCGGCATCAAGGGTGGCCGGGACGCCGGTCGGAAGTTCATCGACTCGCTTGAGCTCTTCTCGCACCTGGCAAACATCGGTGACGCCAAGTCGCTGGCGATCCACCCGGCGACCACCACTCACTCGCAGCTGAACGACGAGGAACTCGACGAGTCCGGCGTGACCGCGGACACCGTCCGGCTTTCGGTCGGCATCGAGTCGATCGAGGACATCCTGGCCGACATCGACCAGGCCCTCGCCAAGGCCAGCTGACCCCCGGGGAGCCGTGTCACCACGGAAAACAAAGTGGTGAGCGGCACCGGCGTCGGAGTAGTGGAGACCCGGCGGGCGGTCGTCTTTTCAGGCGACCGCCCGCTGACTCTCGCTTCCGGCGCGAGTCTGCCCGAGGTCGAAGTCGCCTACGAGACCTACGGTGAACTGAACGCCGACCGCTCGAATGCGGTCTTCATCTGTCACGCGCTCTCGGGCGATGCCCATGCAGCCGGCATCCACCAGGGCGATGACCCGAACCGGCCGGGCTGGTGGGACAACATCATCGGCCCCGGTCGGCCCCTGGACACCGACCGGCTGTTCGTGATCTGCGCCAACGTGCTCGGAGGCTGCAAGGGAACGACGGGGCCAGCCTCGACAGACCCGGCTACCGGCAAGCCGTACGGATTGAGGTTTCCTCTCATCCAGGTCAGGGACCTGGTCGAAGTTCACCGCGCCCTGCTGCGGGAACTGGGGGTCGAGCGCCTCCTCGCCGCCGTGGGCGGATCGCTCGGCGGGATGCAGGCACTGCAGTGGTCGATCGACTACCCGGAGGAAGTCGATGGTGCCGCGATCATTGCCGCCTCGGCCCGGTTGACCGCCCAGAACATCGCCTTCTCAGCTGTGGCCCGGGAGGCGATCATGCGGGACCCGGATTTCGCGGGAGGCGACTACTACGGAAAGGAGCGGAGGCCCGACCCCGGCCTCGCGCTGGCACGGATGATCGGACACATCACGTATCTGTCCGAGGAGTCGATGCGAGAGAAGTTCGGACGCAGGATCCAGGACGCAGAGGTACCCCGGTTCGGTTTCGACGTCGACTTCCAGGTCGAGAGCTACCTCCATTACCAGGGGCAGTCTTTCGTCGAGCGCTTCGACGCCAACACCTACCTCTACATGGGACGGGTCATGGATTACTTCGACCCCTTCGAGGATCCGGTCTACGTCCAAAGCCAGATCTCCCGGGGCGAGACCAGTTTCCTGGTCCTCTCATTCGATTCCGACTGGCGCTTCTCGACCGAGCATGCGAGGGTCATGGCCTCGGAGCTTCGTGGCGCCGGCGGCACCGTCACCTTCCAGGAGATTTCCTCCCCGCACGGCCATGACTCGTTTCTTTTCGCCGACCCGCCTGAGTACCACCGGACGGTCACATCCTTCATCGACCGCCTCGCAGGCCAGAGGGGCATCGGAAGCCGGGGGGACGCATGAGACCGGATCTGGACATCGTCGCTTCGCTGGTCTGCTCCGGACAGAGGGTCCTCGATCTCGGCTGTGGTGATGGTGCCCTGCTCGAGAACCTGATCAACGAGCGTGAATGCTCGGGCCTTGGGGTCGAGCGGGAGCTGGATGACTTCCACGCCTGCATTTCGAGGGGAGTTCCGGTGACCCAGGGTGATCTGGAAGCCGAGCTGCCTAGGTTTTCCGAGGGCGAGTTCGATGTCGCGGTTCTCTCCCTGACCCTTCAGGCAGTTCGTCATCCGGACAGGGTGCTGACCGAGATGAAGAGGGTCGCCGCACGACTTGTCGTTTCGCTTCCCAAC
>WBZM01001846.1_pt1 | contig 19564 bp, 17 predicted proteins | sample 5204271 | NCBI WGS metagenome assembly WBZM01 (sample SAMN12344346, study PRJNA552823) | activated sludge metagenome | biome: Activated sludge suspended growth; feature: Nitrification reactor; material: Wastewater; isolation source: activated sludge from nitrification reactor of wastewater...
GCCAGACTTCCTTGATCGGGAACAGGCCATGATCGTCCTCGGTCCAAGTGACCGAACCATGCAATTTGCAGAGATAGACGAAGGCGTCGACGGCGGTCCACTTGCGGCTGGCGACGTCGAGCTGCTCGGCCAGGGCATAGCGGAAGATCGCTGGGTTGAAGCGACGTTCCACCACGCCGGAAAAGCCGTTGGCGTAGGGAATGCCCAGCCGATCCATCGCCAATTCGCTGAAATGATCGTAGTTGGTCGTGAACACCCACGGCCGGGGCAAGGACCGATCACGCAGGACCAGCTTCTTGTAGAAGCGCTCGTAGAGGTCGCGCACGGTGGTGTCGCCCCCCGTGGCAAAGGCCCCTTGGGTGACACGGGTCCATAGGAAGTCCTGGACCTTCTTGATGATGCCGTCGAGAACAGCGCGGTAGGGGTGAAGAGCGGGATTCTCGCTCTGGCGCAGCACGAACCGCTGCGCGAACAGCACCTCCATCAGGCGTTCCAGGTTACGGCTGTAGTCCTTCGCCAGATCGATCCCGAGCGTATCGAGATAGTCGAGTTCGCCCTTGGTAAGCCGCCACGGCGCAGGGGCAGCGCCGACGACCGGCGGATCGCCGTAAAATCCCGCCGCGCGCGCATCGAGGGTTTCTCCGCAAAACTCCTTGGCCAGGGGAGCCATGGTCGCAATGCCGAGTTCCTTTTTGTCCTTCATCTGAGAAGAACATCCGGCGCCGAGCAGAAACGCGATATTCTTGGCGTTCATCGCCTCGGAAATCGCCTGGCGGGCGCTCTCGATCCCCTTGTTCCAGTCAAGTTCCGATGGTTCGGCATCGCCGTTCCGCAGAAACTGGAATTTTCGCTCCTCTTCGACCTCGCTCATATACCCCCCGATCCTCCCAGTTTCTTATTTGGCCGCGCCGTTCGCGCGCGCGGCTATATCCGCGCACCGCGCCATGAGCGCCTCGAACGGCTCGGCGTCATCGAAGAGCAGCCCATCCTCGACCATGCGGGCATAGTCGTCCTCCAGCGCCTTCGCGCCATCGCCGGCCGGCACGAGCTGCAAGCCGCCGTTGACTGCCGCCGCGTAGTCGATCGGCGTGCGGTCGGCGGCCTTCTCCGCGAAGAACATCGACTTGTGGCGGGCGACAGCATTGGCCAGCTCGCGATCGGCGAACGCCGCTTCCGCAAACCCGGCTTCATCCAGCCGGACAACATCGTGCCAATGTCGCGCGAAGCGGTCGCCACGCAGCCTCTCCTGGAGGCAGAAGACATGGATGGCGGTCGCCTTCTCCCAGAACGTCCGCTCCGCGTGCATAACGCGCGGCCGCGCCGTCGGGAACACCAGTCCGTCAATCAGGCCGGCAGCATCGCAGACGACGTCGCGCAGGCTCGCCGGTTCGCCCGTCGAGCGCGCGCCGAACTCCAGCATGACGCTTGGAGCCACATAGCCGGACCCGGCCGCGGTCGCCTCATAGTCGATGAAGAGCTTCTCATCCTCGACGCGGACGGCGGCCGCCAGACCTTCGGCGGCCAGAGCCTTCGCGATTACCGGCTGCACCGTCTCTGCGACCCAGGCCGGCAAACGCCGGCGGACCTCGCTGGACCAGCGCTTTTCCTCGCTGCGGGTTTTCGGCAGGCCCTCGCCATTGTCCCCGACCAGATCAGGCGCGATCGCCCGAATGTCGTAGGTCAGATCCACATCCTCCGAAAATCGGCGAATGACCTGATAGGCTTTCGACAGCGACGTGCCGCCCTTGAATACCAGATGCTCGCCGAGCGGCGCTGCGTAGAGCGTCGCCAGCGCCCACACCACCCACACATCCTTTTCGAGAAGATGAGTGGGACGGCCCGAACGGTCGGCCACGACGCCCAACGCATCACGCCGATCCTCGGCCGAAAGCTGGAGGAAGACGTCAGCCATAGGCCGCCTTTCCGACGCTCTGCGCGAGCCATGTCGGAAGCTGCGGCGCGGCAGCGACCAGCTCGCCGAACACACCGGGCGGCATCTTCCGCTTCAAGGTCGTGAGCGCGGCCTCCGCCCTTTCGGGGCCGAGCCAGGCCAGCGCCCGCACAGCCTCCCCTGCCGGCCGGTTGGCCAGGGCCAATTGCCAGCGCGGCGCGTGCCGCAATTCTACGACCTGCTTGCCAAGGTGCATTTTCCGGCTGCGCCCGGAGGTCAGATAGACCGAGCGAACGGGCACCTGCGTCGTCAAGCCAAGGGCATTCGCCGCAGCAGCGCCGTTCGAGACGATGGTCTCTCCCTTCTGGGTCGCAAGCGCTTCGACCGCCTGTTCGACCGAAGGCATGCGCGCGCCGAACCGGCTGGCGATGGGACGCAGATAGACGCCGCGACCGGCGCGGATGAGCTGCCCGCGCTCGGACAGGCGCGACAATGCCTGATCCACGGCCGCCCGGTTGCCGAGGTGAAGCAGGCTCTTGGCGGACACGGGGGCGCCTTCGGGAAGCCCCGCCGCATGCGTCAGAATCTGTTCGGTCAGCCGTGTCATCGCCGTTCTCCTGTTGGAAATATACGCGAGTTTCTGACACTTTTCAAGGAAGCCCCTGGGACAGGCCGGATATGGGGGAAAGCCTTCCCCTGCGGCCGAGCCAGGGTCTCGGCCGACCCCTTCTGCGGGGAGACCCCGCAACGCCCCCGAGAGTGAGAGTGCGGACGGGTTTTCCGTGACGGGTTGAGGGCTGGGAGAGAGGCTCCCGGCGCCCGTCGCGGAGATCCGCGATGTCCAGAAGAACCGCACCCGCTCGCGCCGGCCAGGACCGGGCGAGCCTCTATGACGAAATCACCGACAAGATCATCGGCGAACTGGAGGCCGGGCGCGTGCCCTGGGTCCAGCCCTGGGGATCGGCCTCGGCCAAGGCCCCCCTCGCCATGCCGAGGAACGCCGCCACCGGCCGGCACTATTCGGGGATCAATGTGCTGATCCTCTGGGGCGCGGTGATCCAGCACGGCTTCCCCGGCCAGAGCTGGCTCACCTTCCGCCAGGCCCTGTCGCTTGGCGGCAACGTCCGCCGCGGCGAACACGGCACCACCGTTGTCTATGCCGACCGTTTCACGCCGGAGGACGAGAAGCGCCGCGCCCGCGAAACTGGCGAGGACGCCGCCGCGATCCCGTTCCTCAAGCGCTTCACGGTGTTCAACGCGGCCCAATGCGACGGCCTGCCGGAGGATGTCGCCATTGTGGCCCCGCCGCCTCCGCCCGGCCTCATCGAACCACAGGTCGAGGCCCTGATCCGGGCGACGGGCATCGACTTTCGCATCGGCGGCGATCGAGCCTTCTACGCCCCGGCGCCCGACTTCGTGCAGGTGCCGCCGCCCCAGGCCTATTTCGAGCCGATCAACTGGCACAGGACGGCCCTGCACGAGCTGGGGCACGCCACAGGCCACCCCTCGCGCCTGAACCGGGATTTCTCGGGCTCCTTCGGCTCGAAGAAATACGCCTTCGAGGAGCTGGTCGCCGAGATCAATGCGGCCTTCTGCTGCGCCTCGCTCGGCATCACGCCCACCGTCCGTCATGCCGACTATATCGGCTCCTGGCTCGACGTGCTGCGGGAGGACAATCGCGCCATCGTCCGCGCCGCCTCCCAGGCCAGCAAGGCGGCCGATTGGCTGCTCGGCTTTCTGCCGGACGCCGATGTCGGCATGGCCGATGACGAGCGGAAGGCCGCGTGATGATCCTGAAAACCGGAAAGGCGGGGACGCGGGTTTGCGGCTTCACGCCTTTCCGCCCGGCCGGCGCTGCCCTCCTAGAGTGAGAGGGCGGCGCTTCGCTTCGTGACGGGTTGGAGGTCGAGAGAGAGTCTCCCGGCCGCCCGTCGCGGAGTCATGAACATGGCCACTGCCGTTCAGAAGATCACCCTGTCGTCGGCGCGCGACATTCCTTTCAACAAGCTGGTGCTGAGCCAGTCCAACGTCCGGCGCGTCAAGGCCGGCGTCTCGATCGAGGAGCTGGCCGAGTCCATCGCCCGGCGCGGGCTCATCCAGTCGCTGCATGTCCGTCCGGTCCTCGATGCCAATGGCGCCGAGACCGGCATGTTCGAGGTGCCCGCCGGCGGCCGCCGTTACCGTGCGCTCGAATTGCTGATGAAGCAGAAGCGCCTGGCCAAGACCGCACCGGTGCCCTGCGTTGTCGGCGACGCCCACAGCGGCGTCCTGATCGATGAGGTCTCGCTGGTCGAGAACATGGAACGCGCACCGCTCCATCCACTCGATCAGTTCCGCGCCTTTCAGGCCATGCGCGACAAGGGCATGACCGAGGAAGCTATCGCCGCCGCCTTCTTCATCGACGTCAGTGTCGTGAAGCAGCGTCTGCGCCTGGCCTCTGTCTCGCCCGCGCTGCTGGCGATCTATGCCGACGACGGCATGAAGCTGGAACAGCTCATGGCCTTCACCGTCAGTTCTGACCATGGCCGCCAGGAACAGATCTGGGAGGCCATCAAGAACGGCTGGCAGAAGGAACCCTACCACATCCGCCGCATGCTGACCGAGACCACGGTGCGCGCCGCCGACAAGCGGGCGGTGTTCGTGGGTGTCGAAGCCTATGAGGCGGCCGGCGGCATCGTGCTGCGCGACCTGTTCGAGTCCGACGATGGCGGCTGGCTTCAGGATGCCGGGTTGCTCGACCGCCTGGTGGCCGAGAAGCTGAAGATCGTCGCCGACGAGATCGCGGGCGAAGGCTGGAAATGGGTCGAGGCCGCGCTCAGCTTTCCCTACGGCCACGAGCGCGGGCTTCGGGAGCTTGTCGGCGCCACGGTCGATCTGACCGAGGAAGAGCGCGCCACCCGCGAGACGCTGCGCGAGGAATATGACCGGCTCGAGGCCGAATATTCCGAGGCCGACGAACTGCCCGACGAGATCGACAGGCGCCTCGGCGAAATCGAACAGGCGCTCGACGCCTTCGAGCAGCGCCCGGCGATCTACGATCCAGCCGACATCGCCATCGCTGGCGTCTTCGTCAGCCTCGACTCGGACGGCTCGCTGTCGGTGGATCGCGGCTATGTCCGTCCCGAGGACGAGCGTCGGGTCGATGCCGAAGGAGACGACACGCCCGAGATCGACGGCGGCGACGGCCCCGTGGCGACGCCCACCGTGCAGCGCGCCATCATCACCATCGGCGGCCAGCCCGCGGAGCCGGAGGACGACGAGGAGGATGGCGTCAAGCCGTTGCCCGAGCGGCTCGTCATCGAGTTGACCGCGCATCGCACCCTCGCTCTGCGCAACGCGGTCGCCGAGCATCCCGACGTCGCCATGACCCTGCTGCTGCACAAGCTGGTCAGCGACACCTTCCGGCACACCGCACCGACTGGCTGCCTCGAAGCCAACGTCCGCCACATCTTCTTCTCCGCCCAATCGGAGGAACTGAAGGACAGCGCGCAGGCGAGCGAGATCGCCGAGCGGCACGGGCGCTGGGGCGATCACGTTCCCGCCGACGATCAGGCGCTGTGGGATTGGTTGAGCCACCTCGACGATGGCACACGCCTCGATCTGCTCGCCCATTGCGTCAGCTTCGGCGTGAACGCCCTGTTCGAGCGGCCGAACCCTTACGGATCAGGCGTCAGCCAGCATGGGCTGGACGTCCGCCTGGCGCAGGCCGACCGGCTCGCGCGCGCCACCGGGCTGGACATGGTGGCGGCGGGCTGGAAGCCGACCGTCGGCAACTATCTCGGCCGCGTCACCAAGCCCCGCATCCTCGAAGCCGTGCGTGAGGGTGCGGGCGAACGGGCAGCAGGGCTGATCGACCATCTGAAGAAGGGCGATATGGCCAAGGAGGCCGAGCGCCTGCTCGCCGACACCGGCTGGCTGCCCGAGCCGCTGCGTCTGGTCGATCCCGATGATGGGCAGGCCATCGAACCTGGTTCGGAGGCAGACGCCGGAGACGACGCGGCCTTGCCGGATTTCCTCAGCGAGGACGGCGACGACGAGGAAGGCGACGAGATCGAGGACGAAGACGCCCTGACGATCGCCGCCGAATGACCCTCATGGCGGGGAAGTGGCTTGAGGTCGCCTCCCCGCATCCCAGCCAAGGAAATCTTCCATGATTGAACCCGACCCGTCCGCCCCGCGCCGCATCGTCTTCCAGTATCTCGTGCCCGTTCACGTCGAGGTCGAAGACGGTCTCGTGGTTTGCGTCACCATCATCGACGAGACGCCGGTGCGCGATCCAACCCTGGTCGAAGGCGATGCCGGCTATCTGCCGCAAGCCGTCGCCGCCTCAGATGACGGTCAGCCCTGGCCGTCCTGGCGGTTCGGCTACTGACCCGCCTCGATCACCCCTCAACCCCACTCAGCCCGGCCCCAAGTTCCAAAGTCTGCACGGCTTTGCCGCGCGGGCCGGGTTTTCTCGTTTCAGGAGCCTGTCATGGCCGACTATTTCACCCACTTCTCGTGCCTGCTCGACGTCGGCACGCCCGAGAACGCCGCCCGCGCGCTCGACCTCTACAACACCCTGTCCAGGGAAGGCGCGTCGGACGAACCGCCCTCGGAGGGCTTCCTTCTCTCAATCGAACCGCAATACGGCAGCAGCGAACTGTGGATGCGCGACGACGTAACCGGCGATCCCGAGCGCCTTATCCGGTTCGTGCAGCGCTGCGCCGCCGAGTTCGGGCTCACCGGCAAATGGGGTTTCCAATACGCCAACACCTGCTCGAAGCCTCGGCTCGACGGCTTCGGCGGCGGCGCTCATGTCCTCGATCTCACCACCGGCGAGACCGTGGACTGGATCTACACCGATGGCTGGCTCGCCCAGACCGTCTCCGGCGAGGGAGGTCCGCTATGAGCATCCCCTCCTATGCCCGGACGAACTTCCAGACCCTGCTGCGCGCGGCCGGTGACGGCAATCTCGCCCTCATGGAATGCCTCGACGCGGCAACGGGCAACCCGCGTTACGTCATCTGCGCCGTGGGGCGAGACGATGGCGATTACGTCTTCACGCCCTTCGGCCACCTCGCCGACGGCAATCCCTACGACACCTATCTGCCGCCCGATCCCGACGATCCCGAAAGCTTCGTGCGCCCAGAACCGGGAGAGGCGCCATGACCGGCATCGACGCCATCTTCGCGGCAGATCGTGAGCATCCGCCGCACGAACGGTCCCTGCCCTGGCCAGAAACCAGGGACGGCATCACCGTCGTCATCGAGCCCAGGCCGCATTGGGCCAGCGACATGCGGGCCTTCCGATCCGAGGCTCGCGAATATTGCGCCTATGCCGACTGGGCCGCGAACGGCGCGCGCGCCAGGTTCTTCGGCCACGTCGACACCTGCGGCGATGACCTGATCCGCAAGGCCCGCGCACTGGTCGCCGGCGAGATCGCGGACGGACACTGGAACTGACCTGCGGAAAAAGCGCCCCACCTCACGGTCGGGCGCTTTTTCCATGTCGGCGTCCCGAGAGTGAGAGGGCGGCCGAAACGGGTTTGAGCCGGTGCGGTCGAGAGAGAGCGCCGCGCAGGCTCGTCCGTTCCCGCTCTCCTGAAGGTTCCCACCATGACCATGATTTCCGCATCCGCGGCGGCGTCCGCCACCGCGCCCCTTCCGCTCGGCTCGAATCCTGTCCCCTCCGAAGCCATCTTCGTGGCCGCCGGCTTGCTGCTGCCCCATCTCGAGCGCGGCGATCGCGTCGATGCCGCGACCCTGCGCTCGGCGATGGAGACCGCCTTCGGCGCTTCCGATGCGACCGGCGCCTGGGATTGGAAAACGGCCTATGACGCCTGCGAGGCCGCGACCGTCCTCTTCCTGCGCAAATACGGAAAGGCGCTTTTCCGCAAAGCCGGAACGCCGGCTGCACGGCTGTCCGCGCTGACGAAGATCGCCAGCCTCCTGCCGACGCACACGCGGCGCTCGGCCGAAAGCCAGACCTTCCAGCAATTCTCGACACCGATCCCGCTCGGCCTAGTCGCGGCCCACGCCGCCGCCATCACTGCGACCGACCGGGTGCTGGAACCCTCGGCCGGCACCGGCCTGCTCGCCATTCTCGCCGAGATCGCCGGCGGCGCACTCGTACTCAACGAGCTGGCCGAAACCCGCGCCGGGCTGCTGGATTTCCTCTTTCCGGCCATTCCCATCACGCGCTTCGACGCGGCGCAGATCGACGATCACCTCGATCCCGCCGTCACGCCCAGCGTCGTGCTGATGAACCCGCCGTTCTCCGCGATGGCGAACGTCGAAGGCCGCGTCGCCGACACCACCTGGCGCCATGTCACCTCGGCGCTGGCGCGTCTGGCCCCCGGCGGCCGCCTGGTGACGATTACCGGCGCCAGCTTCGCACCCGACAATCAGGTCTGGAGGGACGCCTTCGTCCGATTGCAGGACCGTGGCCGCGTCGTGTTCTCCGCCGCCATCGACGGCTGCGTCTATGCCAAGCACGGCACGACGTTTCCGACGCGGCTCACCGTCATCGACAAGCGGCCCGCCAACGATCCGACCGTGTTTCCGGTCGCACCGGGCGTCGCACCCGACCCCGCCACAGTGCTGGGCTGGCTCGGCGACCACCTGCCGGAACGGTTCGCCGTCGATCCTTCCGTCATGGTCCCGGCTGCACCGGCCGCCGCCCCGCGCAGCGTGCGCGGCTATATCCATCGCGCCGCCAAGGCTGCTCCGGCGACCGCGCCGATGGCCGAACCCGAGGGCCTACCGCTCGCCTACGACACCCTGGACGGGCTGACCGGCGAAGGTGGCCGCCTGTCCGACGGCATCTATGAAGAATACGGATTGCAGGCCATCCGTATCTCAGGCTCTCAGGCGCACCCCACCAAACTGGTGCAATCCGCCGCGATGGCCTCGGTCGCACCGCCGAAGCCGAGCTATCGCCCGCACCTCCCGGCCAACATCCACGAACTGCTGTCGGATGCGCAGCTCGAGACCGTCATCTATGCCGGCGAAGCGCATGCCGATCATCTCGCCGGATCGTGGACCGTGGACGCCACCTTCGATGTCGTCACAGCCGCACGCGAAGATGCCGCGAACGCCCAGCGCTTCCGCCGCGGCTTCATGATCGGCGATGGCACCGGCGTCGGCAAAGGCCGCCAGTCCGCCGCCATCATTCTCGACAACTGGATGCAGGGCCGCCGCAAGGCGGTGTGGATCAGCAAGTCCGACAAGCTGATCGAGGATGCGCAGCGCGACTGGTCGGCGCTCGGCATGGAGCGCCTGCTGGTCACGCCGCTGTCGCGCTTCCCGCAGGGGCGGCCGGTCACGCTGCCGGAAGGCATCCTATTTACGACCTATGCCACGCTACGCTCCGACGACCGTGGCGAGAAGGTTTCGCGCGTCCGGCAGATCGTCGAATGGTTGGGCTCCGATTTCGATGGAGCGATCATTTTCGACGAGGCCCATGCGATGGCAAACGCCGGTGGCGGCAAAGGAGAACGCGGCGACGTCGCCGCCTCGCAGCAGGGGCGTGCCGGGCTTCGCCTCCAGCACGCCTTGCCGAACGCCCGTGTGGTCTATGTCTCGGCGACCGGTGCGACCACCGTTCATAACCTCGCCTATGCGCAGCGTCTCGGGCTCTGGGGCGGCGAGGACTTTCCGTTCTCGACCAGGGCCGAGTTCGTCGAGGCCATCGAGGCCGGCGGCGTAGCAGCGATGGAGGTGCTGGCGCGTGACCTGCGGGCGCTCGGTCTCTACACCGCCCGCTCGCTGTCCTTCGACGGCGTGGAGTATGAGCTGGTCGAGCACGCGCTGACGCCGGAACAGACCCGCATCTACGACGCTTATGCCGGGGCCTTCGCCATCATCCACAACCATCTGGATGCGGCGATGGAGGCGGCCAATATCACCGGCGCCACCGGCACGCTGAACCGGCAGGCCAAATCCGCCGCCCGCTCGGCCTTCGAGTCGGCCAAGCAGCGTTTCTTCGGCCATCTGCTGACCTCGATGAAGACGCCGACCTTGATCCGGTCGATCACGAACGACCTGGAATCCGGCCATGCCGCCGTGATCCAGATCGTGTCGACCGGCGAGGCGCTGATGGAACGCCGGCTGGCGGAGCTGCCGACCGAGGAATGGAACGACGTTCGCGTCGACATCACGCCGAGGGAATATGTTCTCGACTACCTCGCCCATTCCTTCCCGGTGCAGCTCTACGAGCCGTTCACCGACTCGGAAGGCAATCTGTCGTCACGGCCGGTCATGCGCGACGGCCAGCCAGTCGAAAGTCGTGAAGCCGTCGCCCGCCGTGACGAGCTGATCGCCAAACTCGCCAGCCTGCCGCCGGTCCCCGGTGCGCTCGATCAGATCGTCCAGCATTTTGGCACGGACCTCGTTGCCGAGGTGACGGGCCGCTCGCGGCGCATCGTCCGCAAGGGCCAACGCCTGATCGTCGAGAACCGCGCTGCGGCCGCCAATCTCGCCGAGACGCAAGGGTTCATGGACGACACCAAGCGCATCCTGATCTTCTCGGACGCGGGTGGCACCGGGCGCTCCTATCACGCCGAGCTTTCGGCGCGGAACACGCGGCTGCGTGTTCACTATCTGCTCGAACCGGGCTGGAAGGCCGACGCCGCAATTCAGGGCCTCGGGCGCACCCATCGCACCAACCAGGCGCAGCCGCCACTGTTCCGCCCCATCGCCACGGATGTGAAGGCGGAGAAGCGGTTCCTCTCCACCATCGCCCGCCGCCTCGATACTTTGGGCGCCATCACCCGTGGCCAACGCCAGACCGGCGGCCAGGGTCTGTTCCGGCCCGAGGACAATCTCGAAAGCCCCTATGCACGCGATGCCTTGCGCCAGCTCTACCTCCTGCTGGTGCGCGGCAAGGTCGAGGGTTGCTCGCTCGGCCGTTTCGAGTCCGCCACCGGCCTGAAGCTGATGGATGCGAACGGCATCAAGGATGAGCTGCCGCCGATCACCACCTTCCTCAACCGGCTGCTGGCGCTGACCATCGAGCTTCAGGGCGTGCTGTTCACCGCCTTCGAGCAGCTTCTCACCGCCAAGATCGAGGGCGCCATCGCCGCCGGCATCTACGATGTCGGGCTGGAGACGCTGACCGCGGAAGGCTTCACCGTCACCGGCCGCCAGACCATCTATATCCATCCGGGCACCGGCGCGGAGACCCGGCTGCTGACCATCGCGCAGCGCCTGCGCAATCGTCCGGTCACGCTGGACGATGCGCTCGCCCGCCTCTTTGAGCCCGGCGCGAGGCTGCTGGTCAACGAGCGGTCGGGCCGCGCCGCCGTCCAGGTCCCAGAAACCTCGATCATGCTCGATGATGGCGAGATCGAACGCCGCGTCCGGCTGATCCGGCCGATGGAATCGCACGCCGTCCCCGTGAAGATGATGGGCGAGACCCATTGGATCGAGGCGGATCGCAACACCTTCGCCGCCGCCTGGACCGCCGAGGTCGCGGACGTGCCGGAGTTCTCCGATAGCACGATCCACATCGTCGCCGGGCTGTTGCTGCCGATCTGGAAGCGGCTGCCGAACGAATCCACCCGTGTCTATCGACTCCAGACCGATGACGGCGAGCGGATCGTCGGCCGCAAGGTCTCGCCGGCCTGGGCGGCCAATGCGACCGCGACCGACGTGGCCACACTCGCGCCAGCAGACGCCTTCATGGCGCTGATGGACGGGCGCACGATCCTCGACCTTGCCGAGGGGCTTCAGCTTCGGCGCGTTCGCGTCATGGGCGCCGACCGTGTCGAGCTGTCGGGCTTCACCGACACCATGCGCGAGCGCCTGACGGCCTACGGCTTGTTCCACGAGATCATCTCGTGGAAGCTGCGCATGTTCGTGCCGACCGACGCCAATGGGCCGGCTGTGCTGGAACGTGTGCTCAGCCGCTATCCGGTGCATCGCATCGGCGAGCGCGAGGCGGCATGATGACCCGGCTCGACGCTTCCGATCTGGCGACCCGTCTCGGCCGGGAGGCCGAGGCGGTGTGCCGCCACTATCTCGACGCCGGCCGCCGCCAGGGCAATTACTGGCAGGTCGGCGACGCCCGCAACACACCGGGCCGCTCGATGTTCGTGCGGCTCAAGGAGACGGTGAAGGGACCGCCCGGCAAATGGACCGACGCCGCCACCGGCGAACATGGCGATCTGCTCGATGTGATCCGAGAGAGCTGCGGCCTCATCGACTTCGCCGATGTCGCCCGGGAGGCCCGTTCGTTTCTCAATCTGCCGCGTTCAGAACCCGCGCGGGTAACGAAGAAGCGACCGGGCACGCCAGCCCCGTCAGGCTCATCCGAGGCGGCAAGGCGGCTGTTCGCTATGTCGCAGCCGATCGGCGGCACGCTCGTAGAAGCGTATCTCCGCAATCGCGGCATTACGGCTTTGCACGGAACCGGAAGCCTCCGCTTCCATCCGCGCTGCTATTATCGACCGGACGATCATGGCCCGACGGAAACCTGGCCAGCGATGATCGCCGCCGTCACCGATCTTCGGGGCACGATCACCGGCGCACATCGCACCTGGCTTGCACCTGACGGCTCCGACAAGGCGCCGATCGACACGCAGCGCAAGGCGATGGGCGACCTGCTCGGTCACGCCGTCCGCTTCGGGAACGCCGGCGAGGTGATGGCGGCGGGCGAAGGCATCGAAACCATCCTGTCGGCACGTCAGGCGCTTCCGCACATGGCGATGGCGGCCGCCCTGTCCGCTGCCCATCTGGCCGCCATCCTGTTCCCCGACGATCTGCGCCGGCTCTATATCGTCCGCGACAACGACCCGGCGGGCGACGGCGCACGCGACAGCCTTGTCGAACGGGCGAACGCGGCCGGGATCGAGGTGATCGTGCTCTCGCCGGTGCTGGAGGATTTCAACGAGGATCTCCGGCACCTCGGCCTCGATGCGTTCCGGGCCAATCTCAGGGTGCAGCTCGCACCGCAGGACATTGCCCGCTTCTGGCTCCAACCCGCATAGTCGCCGGCATGGGGATGGCGGGGCCACCGTCATCATGCCCGCAGGATGCGTCCTTCCATCGGAGAGGACCGCGCCTCGGCCTTCGAGAGGGCGATCGGCCGTCAGCCAGGCCGGATCGGCAATGGCTGCGGCCAACGATTTTCCGGCGCGGTCCCAAGGGACCGCTTTCCATCGCGAGGCAAAATCGTCGGCCTTCGCCATCCTCCGCTGTGCTTCGGCCCTACGCTTCGCTTCGGGTGCAGGTCCGTCCCGCCCGACGGCTTCGTCGCCATGAAGGCCGCGACGGTCGCGGTCCAACCGACGGAGCATCCCATGAACGGGCATGACGACTACGAACCCGAACACGCATCATCGCCAACCGACCATATCGTGCAGGAGCTTCAGCTCTACGGATACCGACCTTCGGAAGACGAAGCCGATCCCCGGCCTGTCCCGGAAGACCGCATCATCGAAGGCGCCGTGGCCGACATCTTCGACGCCCTGATCGCCACGGTGGCAGAAACCAGCCTCGATCCCGACCTCGACGATCTCCTCTGGTCGACCGTCAATATGTTCCACCGCGCCGTCGAACGGGCCGACCGCAAGCTCGACGACAACGAGCAGGAACAGAAGCGCCTCCAGCGTGAACAGGACGGCTCCGAGGTCAAATCCGTCCAGCTCGAACGCCTGATCGACCTGGGGCAATCACTGATCGAACGGCGCGACAGCCTGGAAGTCTTCCGCGACAGCGCTGCCGATCATTATCTCCGCGCCACCGGCTCCCCCTGGTCCCAGCGTAACGGATCGCGCGTCAACCATCGTCACCTCACCGCCGCGATGATCGACAGCCGCGATTTCATCGCCGCCAAACGCCGCTCAGAAACCGAGGTGCTCGTGCCCGCAGGCCCGAAGATCGCCTTCTCCGGCGGCGACACCGCCGATCACAGGCTGATCTGGGCCAAGCTCGACCAGGTTCACGCCAAGCACCCGGACATGGTGCTGATGCACGGCGGCTCCCCGAAAGGCGCCGAAAAGATCGCGTCGCGCTGGGCGGAAACGCACAAGGTGCCGCAGGTCGCCTTCAAGCCCGACTGGACGAAGCACGCCAAGGCCGCCCCATTCAAGCGCAACGACGCCATGCTGGCGATCATGCCGATCGGCGTCCTCGTCTTCCCCGGCACCGGCATCCAAGACAATCTCGCGGACAAAGCCCGAAAGCTCGGTATCCCGGTCTATCGGTTCAGCTCAGGTGGCGCTTAGTCGCCACCTGCTTCCCGCAACCATCCGATGCCGGGCATCAGACGCGAGGTCTATTCGGTGCGGCCATCATCGCAGAGACTTTGTTGGCGACCTCATCCAGCGTCGCGGTGAGTCGGTTGATCTGCGAGATTGTCGCCGTCATTTCCGGTCCATACCGCGTGACGAGATATTCCCGGTTCCCAGCCATAGCCGACAGATGCTCTGCCGTTCGTTTCCGCAATTGGAGGCCATTCGCGATCGCCATCTCCGTTCGCGCCGCGAGATCGTGTTGCAGTCCCCTTATCCGCGACGTTTCCTGCCCCCTGAAGAGCAGCAGCGCGTTCAGATAAAGTTCAATCGCGTGGATGGCCGACAACCGGCCTGGAGCCCGTGATAGCGGATCTCCGCGCCGTCCGAGTTGGAGCAGCAAATGGGCCGCTTTCCTATATTCCTCCGCCAACCGGAGGATTTGCTCAGCCGTGGCGGATTCACCAGGATATGCTTTCCCCGCGTCGGACAATCGGTCAGTTCGCTTTCACTATTTTCGGCTCGATTCTGGAACAATACGGGGAACTACACCAAGAAATGCTGAATACCGCCGTACAGTCGAACAGAAAGACCTCCGACATTTAATCCTGTTGCAGTGCGCCGCAGCCAGCATCTTCGAGAGCCATTATCTTGAAGCTCCTCGCTCCCGGAGACCACCCCCGCTTATCGGCACTGATCCTTGGTCCGGCCGAGGGCCTGACGCCATCAACCCGTAAAGGGTCGGGCTAAGCTGCGCGTGCCGCCGCTTCGGTTTCACCTGCGCGGTGATCGCGGCCCTCGGCCGAACACATCGGGCGCCTGTCAGCGGGGGATGGACCTCCGCTCGAAACAGGAGCCGGATCGATGTCCTTCAACGACGCACACGCCTTCGCCTTCAGCCTCGCCACCAGCCTGATGGCCGTCATCGTCATCTTTCGCGCCGGCGACGGCACACTCTCGGTGACGCCCGCCAGCGAATATGACGGCGACTTCTCGCAGATCGTCCGTGAGATCGACCCCTTCGGCCCATGACGGGTCGAAGATCATCGCCTGCGGGACTGGAACCTCGTCGGTTTCCTCTCCCGCCGGCGTCGATGTTCTGCTATAGTTCTCAATGCGCCGTGGTGGTGGTGGAAGGCGCGACCGTCAGAACCGTTCTTTCGGAGACACCACCATGATCTTTCTGGGCATCATCCTATCCATCGCAGCCATAGGCTTCTTTTGCTGGCTGCTGTTCACGCTCGCCGTCTTTGCGCTGCCCCTCTTCGCGGGCGTCACCGCCGGGGGCTGGGCCTACCAGACCGGCGCGGGCTGGCTGGGCGCGATCCTGATCGGCACGGTCGCGGCCGGGCTAACGCTCGGCGCCGGCCAGCTCCTGCTTGGGCTGATCCGCCCGCTCTGGGCGCGGTTGTTGATCGCGCTCGCCTTCGTCGCCCCCGCCGCTATCGCCGGCTACCACGCCATGCACGGCATCGTGAAACACACCATGCCGTCGGAGACCTGGCAGTTGGTGTTCTCGGTCTTCGGCGCGGTCGCGGTCGGCGTCACCGCGTTCGCGCGCGTCACGAGCATGGCAGCCACCGGCCCATCGGGCCAGAGCCAGGCTCGGGCCTGATCGCCCCGCCCAAATGGCGGGACAGGAAAGCGATTCCGTTCTGTCCACGCCGTCTTCTTGGGAGGGCGACGCGGGCGACAGTGCCCGGATCATGCAGAGGACCACGGCCCAATCATCCCCTCGGGACACGCCTGGACCGAGCGCCGATCCCGGCGCAGCCCATCGATATGGAACGGCGGAGGTTTTCGTCTGGGCGTGTCGGGCGAACACAAGAGGCGCAAGGCCTGCCGACAAGAGGGGAAGATTCGCCGGTGAACATCGCGCAGGTCTTGGCGCCGGTCTCGACAGGACCGCCATCATCTCCGCTTCTTCCCGTCTCCAGACCGCTCCAAACGGCCTCTTCAATGGCTTGATCTGGCCGAAGCCCGGCTGCGCCTCGATCGCCTATGGCACAACAGCCGCGTCAAACTTTCTTCCCCTGCCGGCTGCGCCGTCATTCCTCGCGGGACAACAAAGTCCTCCTTAGCTGTCAGGCCCCTTCGGGGTGCGCCGTCGATCGCCTCCGGCCTGTCGATCGCCATCGAGATCCTATGAGTCGCGGCAACGCACTGCTTTGATGTGCACAGGATTGCCGCACACGAAAGGATCAAGGCGATGACGAAAGCAGTTACTCAAGACCGTGATTTGCTCAAGAATCTGTCCGCTATTCTTGTTTCGATAGAGTTGAGCAAGAAGGCGTGGCTGGTAACCTCGATCTCACCCGGAGCCGGGGAGAAAATCTCGCGACATACCCTTGTTGGCGGCGACATCGCGGGTTTGCTTGCCGGCCTGAAACAGCTGCAGCACAAAGCTCGGTCGAGGACTGGCCGGGACTTTCCAATCATCACGATCCAGGAGGCGGGTTTCGATGGGTTCTGGGTGCATAGAGTGATGCAGAACGAAGGCTGCGAAAGTTACGTCGTCGATGCAGCTTCGATTGCGACCTCACGACGTAAGCGACGCGCAAAGACCGACCGGCTGGACGGCGAGACTTTGATCCGCGCCCTGCTTGCCTTCAAGCGGGGCGAACCACGGGTCTGTTCCATGCTGCGCGTGCCGACCCATGATGAAGAGGACCGCCGTCGGATCGTCCGGGAACGCAAAGTGCTCTTGGAGGAACGCATTCGCCACAGCAACCGGATCAAGGGGCTTCTGTTCTCTCAAGGCGTCAGAGGATACGATCCGCTGCTGCGCGATCGTCGGGCAAAGTTGGAGTCGCTTCGTACCGGTGACGGCCGCGAGTTGGCCGCAAACATGAAACGCCAGGTGGTGCGTGAGCTGGACCGCATCGAATTGCTGCTCGATCAGATCAAGGAGGTTGAGACGGAACGCGACGCTATGCTTGCAGACGAGCGCCAATCAGGCGTGCGCGAAGTGGAGATGTTGTCGAAGGTCGTCGGCATCGGACCGGAATTCGCGGCCGTGCTTTGGGGTGAAGGCCTGTTTCGCCATTTCGATAATCGACGACAGGTCGCGGCTTACGCTGGATTGGCGCCGACTCCTTGGCGAAGTGGCTCCCTCGACCGGGAACAAGGGATCGGCAAATCTGGGAATGCGCGATTGCGCTTCACGATGGTGGAAATGGCGTGGCTCTGGCTGCGGAACCAGCCAACTTCCATGTTGAGTCGCTGGTTCAACGAGCGCGTTGCTCAAAGCGGCGGCCGCTTCAAGAAGGTGATGATCACGGCATTGGCACGCAAGCTTGTAGTCGCGATCTGGAAATACGTCAGCGCAGGCGTCGTCATCGAAGGCGCGCTCATGCGACCATAGAAGCAGGCGATTTTGCAGTTCGGCCGAGCCTGATCAGCTCTGCCGGAGCCGAGGGGACGACCGGATTGCGGCCTGGCTTACGTGCCGTCATCGAGATGGGTATCGTCCACTCCTGAGCCGTTGCCGCCGTAGGCGGGATTATGGTGCAGCCGCCCTGAGCGGCGACCGGATGTGAGGTTGATACGCGCAACGCCGCGGATCAGGAACAGGCTCAGACCTCAGGTTCACGGAGAGGCGCGGGTGATCGCGAGCGGGACCGCTTGTGCAACTGTAGCTATCGATGGGCAGCAATCGTTCTGATGCGACGATGCTGACAGCCGCCCTGAACGGCCTCTCTTTCTGGCTGGTCTGTCGCCGGCCCGGCCTTGGCCTGCAACGGCTTCGCTGACCTTCTTCCCCTGCGGCTTCGCCGCATTCCTCGCGGGACAACAAGCTCGGCTACCGCCGTCCTCCGCTGACGCTTCGGCCCGATTGGATGCAGTCGGCCGGTCCGTCGCCTCAAGACCGCTATCGAGGCCGCGCAGGGCGGCTCCGAACAACAGTCAGGAGAACGACAATGGCTACCATCGGCACCTTCCAGCAGTCCGGCAACGAGTTCAACGGCGAGATCGTCACGCTTTCCCTCCAGGCCAAGAAGGTCCGGATCGTTCCAGATACCCGCGCAACTGGCGAAAACGCTCCCAGCCACCGCGTCTACGTCGGCCGGGCAGAAATCGGAGCCGCCTGGTCCAAGCAGTCCAACGAGGGTCGCAGCTACCTGGGTCTCAAGCTCGACGATCCAAGCTTCACCGCTCCGATCTACGCCAACCTGGTCGAGGAAGATGATGGTCAGAACTACAGCCTGATCTGGTCGCGCCCGACCCGCCGCAACAGCGAGTGACACCGAAATGACGCCCCGCAACCGGCGGGGCGTCATCCCAAAACCCGGCCACTCAGCCATTTCAAAACACTGGATTGACGGGTGGGCCCTCATGTGAGGCCGCAATGGTGCGGGCTCGAAAACGACAAACGGAGATTTGAAAATGGCGACCATCGGCACCTTCAAGAAGACCGCCTCGAACGAGTTCAGCGGCGAAATCGTCACCCTCAGCGTCCAGGCCAAGGGCGTGCGCATCGTCCCCGACCAGCGCGCCACCGGCGAAAACGCCCCCAGCCACCGGGTTCTGGTCGGCCGCGTCGAGATCGGCGCCGCCTGGTCCAAGCGCTCCAACGAGGGCCGCGACTATCTGGGCCTCAAGCTCGACGATCCGAGCTTCAACGCCCCCATCTACGCCAACCTCTTCGACGACGAGGACGGCGACGGCTACTCGCTGATCTGGTCCCGCCCGACCCGCCGGGCGGACTGACCCCGAACAAGGCCCCGGCCGCACAGGCCGGGGCCTTTGCCTTGCTCGCAAGCGAATCGGTGACGCCGACCGCCACCGCGCCGAAGACCGGGACGGGCCATCAACCAGTCCTCCGACGGTCTCCCGGCGCCAAGGGCGACTAAAATAGTCGTAGTTCTGGCGAGTAGTTATTGGCCGATGGGAGGTGGTCGCTCATGATCACCGCCCGACAATCACGGGCCGCACGCGCGTTGCTGGGATGGACACAGGAGACGCTCGCTGACCAGGCCCGAACATCGCTGACCGCACTCAAACGTCTCGAATCCGAAAACGGCCTCGAGGTATATGAGACGACACGCGATCTCGTCCGCAGGGCGCTGGAAGCTGCGGGGATCGTTCTGCTTTCGACCGACAAGGGCGAAGGCGTTTTACTGCTTCACGACCGGAGAGATCAGCCGGCGAGGCGTTGAGCGCCCGCCGTCTCCGGCGCTGCCATATAATTTCCTTCGATGCTGTTAACGAAATCCATTCGAGCGATTATAGTCGCCCTATGGGACAGCAAACGCCGGCATTCCTCGACGAGCCGCCGATCAGCCAATCGCTCACGGCCTACGACCACGAGCACATGGCGCTCTATCTTCGTTTGCTCGATTCCGCGCGCGACGGCGCCGCGTGGGAAGAGGCCGTCCAGATCCTCTTCGGCCTCGACCCCACGCACGATCCGCAGCGCTGCCGCCATGTTCACGATACCCATCTGGCGCGGGCGCGCT
>WBZM01000690.1_pt2 | contig 19562 bp, 24 predicted proteins | sample 5204271 | NCBI WGS metagenome assembly WBZM01 (sample SAMN12344346, study PRJNA552823) | activated sludge metagenome | biome: Activated sludge suspended growth; feature: Nitrification reactor; material: Wastewater; isolation source: activated sludge from nitrification reactor of wastewater...
CCACCAAATTTGCCCGCGCGCTCATCTGCAATCAGATTTTGCAGCAATCGCCCGCTCAGTGTAGCGTTTTTTTGCGTGAGCTCTATGTCCAAAAATCGTTCGTAATGCCCCAAATCGAGGTCAGTTTCAGCCCCGTCATGCGTGACAAAACACTCACCGTGTTCTGCAGGATTTAGCAAACCCGCATCTACATTGAGATACGGGTCGCACTTTTGTATAGAAACGGTTAAACCTTGGGCCTTTAGCACCGCTCCGATGCTCGCAGCCGTTATACCCTTTCCTACCCCCGACAGGACACCGCCTGTAATAAATATGTATTTCTGTTTTTTGCCCATGGCGCTTTTGTCTCCCATGGAATTTTATTATACCACCACCACTTTTTGACGCGCTAGATGTAGAGTGTTGTAGTTTTGTCGCTACGCTAGATCTGGTGGTAGATTTGCTAATTTTATGCTATACTAAAGGGTAACATGTGCCCATGCACGAGAAAGGTGTGGTGAGTATGGCAAAAGGTCAAAACAAACGCAAAGAAGTGAAAAAGAAGAAAGCTGTTAAGGTAGCGCTATGACCGATGTTATGACGCTCGACGAAGCAAAAGCCAAGCTTTTAGCGCTCGAATCTGACCCAAGCATGAACACCGAAGGCCGCTACAGCCCAACCGCAAACGAATGGCCAAACAGTATTTTGCCATTTAGCGAAATCCACCTCGCCTATTTACGCAAAAATAAAACGGTCAACCCTTCGCACTATCTTTCAAACCTCGAATTGATGATCAAAATCCGCGCCTAAATAGCAATGATCGTGCTATTGGCTTTCAGTGTATCCAGCCACTCTTTTACTTGTGCGTATTCTTCTTTGTAGTGCTCTTTTGACGGAATAAATTGTGCTGCGTCCATCACTTCTTCGTCTATTTCTTCTCGCATTTTCCCCCAGTCTACCTGTGGACCACGCTCGATATCAAACGCTTCGACCGCTGTAGCGGGGTAATCGAGCGCGTACCCAATTCGCTTATGGTCGCCAGCCTCTACAGCCGCCGATAGTTCGTCGGCTTTTTCCTGTGTGGTCGCCACAAATATATCGCACATTTGGTGTAAACGTGTACGCTTTTGATCATTTTTATCAGGCTGCCATAACCCTGCGTCCGTGGCCTCTCGCATTCGCAAACGATAGAATAAGCCCAATTCATCAAAAACCGCCTTTATTTCGTCTAGTCGCTCTTGCGAAATTGTACGCGGCGTATCACCCTGGCGCCACACGTCAGATTCCAGGCTCAACCACGACGCCTGCTTCTGTCCTGTGTATGCTAACAGTACATACCAACGATCTGTACCTGTAAGAGGTAGGTCCTCAATTAATTCGATATTTTTAGACGGAAGCTGTTGGGGATGACTATTCATATAAGTAACTATACCAGATCTTACCAATACACGACCGCTAGGCATCACTAGTCAGTTCCTTACTCAAGAATTACTTACTAACTCATTCAGTATTGTATCTAGCTGTTCAGATGCCTCGGGATCATTAATTATGCGCAGGGTCACAAGATCGACTCTTCTTCCATCTTGCTCTACTGGCCGCGATGCAAGAGATGTCATGACACTCATTCTTTCTCCTCTTTTTGCATATTCGTCTGCTAACAATGCCAGCGCCACCCGAGCAAGCTCGTAGCTGACTTCGATATGGACAATCTTCTCTCTAGAATTCTCGGCTTCTATTCCACGGTGTTTGCCTTTAGGCACGCATTACCTCCTTTGGATATGTAAAGTGCGCTTACTTTACTAAGTATTTTAGTATTTGTCAATGATGTGCTTTTACGATATTCTTGCCGAGACTGCACATCTAGAGTTAGTAAGACTGCCACTTTAAGTGCTATGCAAACGCAGCCACTCAGCAATTTCTGCAATTTCTAAGTGGTCGACAGCTATTTTGACGGCGAAATCTTCGAGCTGCTTTGGAGTCGCCGTCATTTTTACGTTATTTCGCATCAAAAAAACACCCGCAACCGTTATTCCTGTTCGCTTGTTCCCATCTGAAAATGGGTGGTCGCCTATAATGTTGCGCAAATACACTGCAGCTTTTTGGTGTATGCCAATGTACTGCTCTTCACCAAATACCTCTTGCTGGGGCGCTTGAACTACTGCCTGCAGCCTACCCTCATCTCGTACACCGTGTGAGCCCCCAAAGTCTTTAATGATTGCAAAATGAAGTTGCAATATCTCTTCTAAAGTTAAGTATTTCATCGATTTGCTAGATTACGTAATGTTTCACCGTACTGCTTTTTGAAGTCTTCGTATTCATCTATCGCATTTGGTTGTTTCACGGCCTCAACGGTCACCCTTACCTCTGCGCCCTCAGAAACACCTAGGGCCTTCAGCTCTTTCGCAGGCAGTGTTACACCTCTGCTAGTGCCGATTTTAATAATTTTTTGTGTAGTCGTAATAGTCATACTTCTACTTTAGCAGTAATCTCGAAATATTACAATAACATTATAATGTTTTGAATCTAAGTCTTGTTTAGCTGCCCCTAAGTGTAAACCAAATTAGAGCAAAATTCAGCACTACTACAACTGCGGTAATAGCACCCAGTAGATACGTAATAGTGGGCGTGTTTTTATACGCACCCATGATTTTTTTGCTCGTAGTAGCCAGTAGTAGTGGCACGAGCGCAAAGGGAATACCGAAGCTCAGAATCACCTGCGAAACAAGCAGCGCCTGTGTGGGGTCGATACCAATCGCTACGATAATCACTGCGGGGATAATAGTAATAATACGGCGCCACCACAGTGGAATACGGCGCTTGAGCAGCCCATCCATAATGACTGCGCCCGCATGGCCGCCCACGGCGGTGGAAGCAAAGCCCGAAACCAGCAGACTAATGCCAAATAGCCCCGCCACAATCGGGCTGACATGTGTGCCCAGTGAAGCAAAAATTCCCTGCAAACTATCGGTTGCGGGTTGACCCTGCAGCGCGGAAGCTGCCAGTAGGAGCATCGAAATATTCACCGCACCCGCTACTACCATCGCCACGCCAACGTCGATTTTGGTGGCGTGCAGCAGTGTACGCAGTTCTCCATCTTGCTTTTTGCCATGGCGGTCGCGCACCAGCGCCGAATGCAAATACACCACGTGGGGCATGACCGTTGCACCGAGCATGGCGGCGGCGAGCATCACCATGTCACCATTACGCAGCTGCGGCACGAGCCCCGCCAGCACCTGCGCCCCGTCGGGTGGTCGCATAAATAGCCCCACAAAAAACCCAATTGGGATGATCAGCAGTAGCCCTAAAATTATCCGTTCAAATATCTTCTGCCCACGGCGACTATACACTAGCAGTAACGCCAAACTGACTGCCCCTGTAATCATCGCCCCCACCAGTGGTGGTATACCAAACAAAATATGCAGCGCAATTGCGCCACCAATCACTTCGGCCAGATCTGTTGCGATCGCCACTAGTTCGGCCTGAAACCAATACGCTATGCGTGGTTTGCGCCCCAGCTTTGTAGCCACAACTTCGGGCAGTGAAAGCCCCGTGACTAACCCCACTTTGGCGCTAAGATACTGCACCAATACGGCCATGAGGTTGGCTAGCACCAACACCCACAATAGCGCGTAACCATACTGCGAACCCGCGCTAAAATTGGCCGCAAAATTCCCAGGGTCAACATAGGCCACTGCCGCCACAAAGGCGGGGCCAAGAAGTGCTGCAACCGCTCGGGCTTTTTTTACCATTTACTTAGCCTTAAATTCCTCGGGCACAGGTGCACCAAATCGGACTTCTTTTATATTTATCACTCCGCGGTTTAACTTTTCGGGGTAGTCTCGATTATAAATTATATCGACCGAACCAAACATTGCTGTGTCCCAGTCAAAGCCAAGCTTTTTAGCACCCGCTCGCACCGCAGCCTCACTCTCACCTTCTATTTTAATATATGGATTGATCCACGGCCATTCGTCGATCACTACTTCTACATCATCAAGGTGCCATGTTTCGCGTCGTGATTCTTGGTAAGTGACATACTGCCAGCCCGCTACTCTAAAGATTTCAACCGTTTTGTCAAAATCTCCTACGGTTGTTTCGATTTCAAACGTACTATCAATTGTCGATTCTTCAAGCAACTTCGTTTTCTTTTTTAAGCACAGCGTTACTTTATCACCTTCGTCACGAATACGAATGAACATGTTCTCTGCCAAGTGATGGTCTTCCTCTATGAGCACTCGGCGCATATCGCGCATCGGCTGCTCACACACCGCCCCTGCTTTTTGTAGCCGCGCACGCACATCATCGATATCAACATCGGTAAATTTCACTTCAATCTCTGCTTGCATATCTCCTTCTTTCTTTTAGAGCCCAAACGAGCGCGGAGTGTTACCTACCACCGCGCTCGTTTTGCACCTTCGTTATATAACTACTTTTTCGCGTTGCCGCTGTTTACTTCGTAACTCGTGTTGGTACTTTCAAAAAAGTTCACAAGCTCGAGCGTGTCGTTGGCTGCTGCCATCCATTTGGCGGGGTTGCTCACCTTGTAGTGTGGTTCAAACCCAAGTTCTTCGAGCCGTCGGTCGGTCAGGTACTTCACATACTGGTTCACATAGTCGGCGTTCAGACCCAAAATTCCCTTTGGTAGTAGGTCTTGGTTATACTTTTCTTCCATTTCTACGGCGTCGAGAATCATTTGCTTGATTTCGGCGGCAAATTCTTCGGTTTGCAAGTCTTCGTTTTCTTCGAGCACGGTCAAAATTAGGTTAATACCGAATTTCAGGTGCAAGCTTTCGTCACGAATAATCCAGTCCATCAGGCTACCAAAATTGCGCATGAGGTTGCGCTGGCGGAAGCTCAGTGCCACCATAAAGCCACTATAGAACCAAATGCCCTCGAGGATGATATTGTAGGCGATCAGGTTTTTTACAAAATCTTTTTTGCCTTCGGTCGTGGTGATATCGAGCGTGTCTTCGGTCATACGCTTGATATATTTGGTTTCAAATTCTTCCTTCACCCGCATGCTTTCGATTTCGACATGCCCCGCGTAGGCCTGTTCGCGGTCGATCGGGAAGGTTTCGAGAACGTATTCAAAACTCATACAGTGGTTGGCTTCTTCCCACATTTGCTTAGCAAGGTACAAATGACATTCAGCGGCGTTGACATACGGATACACACCAAACGCGAGAGCCTTATTCACCAACAGTTCGTTCGGGTTGAAATAGCTCATCAAATACGTCAGTGCGTGACGTTCTTCATCGGTCATTTTTTTCCAGTCAGCCAAATCTTGTCCCAGCTGAATCTCGTTCGGGAACCATGTATTTGCCACCGCTTGGTCGTACAAATCCATCGCCCATTTGTAATGCACTGGCTTGAGTAGCAAGCCGTCCTGAATACCGGTGCCGAGTATTCCTGCCATGTTGTTACCTCCTTGTTATGTTGTTATGCTACTAGTTTGAAAAGTGTAGGATGATCATCGTCATTATGCTGTTCTGGTAGCTCGCTCAAAGGAGCCTGGTATGGTGTATTGATAAGCTTGCGAAGCGATTCTACTGCGGTAAAACCGTCGAATAATACATGGTCAGGATGGTATTGCTCTAGCTCGTCGCGTAATTTATCACGTACTTCACCCATCATATTGACTATTCACAGCCGTCACAAATTGTTAAACTCGCAGGATCAAGCGGAGCCGCCATAGCGCCATTTGCTGCTGCCTGATCGTCGGCCACCGACTGCGCCGCTTTCATAGCCGCGTCGATTGCACTCAGTTTTTCTTCGAGTGTCATTTCGTCAGTGATGATTGAGTTTGCGTTCATTTCTTATTCCCTATACCCTTTTGTTGTTTAATTATTTTTCGCTACATGTTTGGCAATTGGTGCAACATTCGCAGTTGCAGCCGCAGGTTTGATCTGTCATTTAGCCCCCTCCTACTGATTGTTTTTTCGCAAATCCGAACCCTACTTTGTGGGTGCCGCTTGTTTTGGCAATTTCTTCGGTCTTGTTTACCTTGGTCGTGCTTTGTTCGGCCTGATGTCGTGGTTTGACGTGCAAGTAGTAGGTTGTTTTCAGCCCGCGCTTCCAGCATTCGCTGTAGATTTCGACATAATCGTCGATGTTGCGGGTTTCCAGGTACATATTGCGGCTAATTGCTTGGTCGACCCATTTTTGGGCCCGCGCCGCCACTTCGATAAATGCATACGGGCTTAGCTGGAAGCTGGTTTTGTAGACGTCTTTGATATGCTGCGGAATCACATCGATATTTTGGATATCGCCCTGACGCGCCAGTACTTCGTCTTTTACTTCGTCCCACACACCCAGTGCTTTTAGATCGTTCACTAGGTTCACGTTTACTTCGAGGAACTTGCCACTCAGTGTACTACGGCTAAAAATCTGTGCAAACTGCGGGTCGAGCCCAGGAGTAGTACCTGCTACCAACCCAATATTGGCAGTTGGCGCGATTGCCATCAGGGTGGCGTTGCGCATGCCTTTTTTGACCTTTTTGCGTAGGCCTTCCCAATCTTGGCGCTTTTTGCCGTTTACCTTCACCTTTAGTTTACGTGAATGCCCTAGTGTCTCTACGGTATCGATCGGCAAAATGCCTTTGCTCCAGCCGCTACCTTTAAATTCGGGGTAGCTACCAAGCTTTGTGGCCAAATTGGCCGATTCGTCGATAGCGTGGTAGCTGATAAACTCAGTAATTTCGTCGATCAAATCGTAGGCTTCTTCACTTTCGTAGCTATGGCTGAGTTTTTCGAGCACATCAGTAAAGCCCATTAGTCCTAGGCCTACGGCGCGGTTTTGCAGGTTCGAATTCATGGCTTCGGGAATTGGTGTGTTGGTAATATCGCACAGGTTGTCGAGCTGGCGAATCGCGCTACGCACACTTTTTTCCATGCGGTCCCAGTCCCATTTTTTGTCGTCGTTTAGGTGCTGCGACAAGTTGATCGATACAAGGTTACACACCGAAACGTTCTTTTCGTCTTGTGGCAAAGTGATTTCGGTACACAGGTTTGAACAGTGAATCGTGCCCGTGTTGTTGTTTAGCGCCCGCACATTGATCGTGTCTTTCCAGGTCAGCCACGGGTGGCTGGTAGCCTGCAGGGCTGTCAAAATCTGCTTAAACTGCTGGCGCGCCGAAGTTTTGCTAACTTCTTTTAGTTCACCTTTGTCGGCTAGTTTGCAGTATTCGCTATAGCGCTTTGAAAATTCTTCGCCGTAGAGTTCGGGTAAGTCGCTGGTTTCGGCGGGGTCGAACAAATACCAGTCTTGGTCTTTTTCGACGCGCTTCATAAACTCGTCACTCAGGTACACCGCTGTGTTCATTAGTCGGGTACGAAGGTATGGGTCACCCGAGTTTTGGCGTAGGTCGAGGAATTGCGGAAAGTTCAGGTGCCAGTTTTCCATGTACATAGCTGCCGCGCCCGCTTTTTTGCCTTTGCGGCTCACTGCAAACAGCGCGCTGTCGATCATTTTCATAAATGGAATCGGACCCGTACTTTCGGTATTGGTGGTTTTTACAGGGCTGCCTGCTGCACGGAGTTTGGTCATCGTAATACCAATACCGCCCGTACCTTTGGCGATCCACATGGTGTCACGAATGCTTTTAGCGATACTTTCCATGTCGTCCTGGACTTCCATCAAAAAGCAGTTACTCAGTTGTGGGAAGGCGCCGCCTGCGTTTACGCGAGTACTACCGCCAGGGATATATTCGAGCTGGCTCATATGTTCGTAGAAATCAAGCGCCGATTTGGTGGGGTCTTTTTCGTTGTAGCTGAGCCCCATGGCGATTCGCATGTGCGTGTACTGCGGCGTTTCTAGTGGCGCACCACTATTTTTACGCAAGGCATAGCGGTTTTTGTTGGTAACCACACCGATGTATTTGAATAGTTCGTCGCGTTCGGGGCGCAGTGCGTCACCGAGCTTTTTTAGATCGAACCGACCATCACCCATGCGAGTGTCGAGCAGGCCGTCTTTGACCGCTTGTTTGACATAGCTACCAAATGCTTTGGCGTGCAGTTTTTGTAGTTCATCTTCATCTTTGTAGTCGCCCAAGATGTTTTTGTAGATGTTTTTGAGCAGCAACCTCGCTGCGATTTTGTCAAAGTCTGGATCGTCTTTGACGTTTTGAAGCGCTGTATGAATTACCGCTTCATCGAGCTGCTCGCTAGTAATGCCGTCAAACAGAGTCAGTTGCAACTCTGTTGCGACCTGTACTACCTTGGCTACTTGGTCGGGCAGTCCCTCACATGCCTTCAGTAGCGCAAGGTTGATCTTGTTGGCGTCAAATGGTTCGCGGGTGCCATCGCGCTTTACCACATGAATTCCGTTCATGATTTCCCCTATATGGTGTGTTAATTTTATGTCCTACACCTTGCCTGCCTTCACCTCCCGATATACGCAGAGCAACAACAAACCTACGCGTTGTTTCCAACGCTGCTAACCTCCCTAGGTTTGCCTTATTGTGTATTTTATTGAACGACTACATATGTAGTGGTCTGAGTACTAATATAGCCCCCATATGTAGCTTATGCAAGGCTTTTTGCTGGTATTTTTCACCACATAAGCATTTCCTGCCATTTAACACCTTATAGTGTTGTAAAAAAGCAACACTACGCTATATATAGTGTTTATGTTTGCTGTTTGACAATAGCTACTTGACATTTTGTGCTAATAGTGATATATATATTAGCTTTTCGAGAAATCTTCGGATTGCTTGGTTTCTTTAGGAGGAATCATGGGCACCCTTCATTCCTTATTGAACACCGCCGCCATTTTAGTGCTTATATTTGGCACAGACAAAACCAATGGCGCAAGCTACCAGACAGCGATGATCGCTGCTGGCCTACTGGGCATCAGCGCGCTCATCAGCTTGGTAGGTAGGCTACGGGGGCGCAGCACCTCCTAGGCTCATCAACGGAAAACAGACTCGCCGATGGAATTCACTATTTCATTGGCTCGAGCTCTGTCGGTGAGCCTGTTTTCTTTTGTGTATGCACTTTGTCGCGCATATAACTGTACGCTATATGTACGCTATACTGACTTTATAATGCAGTTTGTAGAAAATTATTTTTATCTTTTCGTCATCGCTATACTCCTTGCAGTCCTTATAGCAAAGCTTGCAAGATCACGACTAAAAACAGGCGGCTCGCTAACAATCGGTCCCAACGAAGACCGTGTGTATTGGCGCGATGCCACCAAACCCTATAGTTTTGTTTAGCTATTCAATAGGCAAACTAGTGTACACACCCGAAACGCTCGTGCTGCAAGACGCTACGGGCGCTACCCTGTTGGACGAGCCACTGCTTGCACTAGAGGTTCGTGGAGGAGACTACAAAAAAGGCGGGCTAATCATCACGTCGTCCTCTAGCCAAAAATCCATCCAAATCCATATGCGCCCCTACGGAACGCTGATGTTTTATAACCCATTCTCAGAGCTAAAGAAAGAAAAGGCATTTTTAGGACGTATACAAAACCCTCAAGCTAAAATACTCTTCTAGCGTTTCTGCACTGCGCTTCGCCGAACACGCGGTTGTTTTCCTAAAGCAAACTCCCGAGTTCACATCTGAGTGTATTCCGCCAAATTAAAGACAGCCTCCAACACACTAGCCTGCATTGCACCGCAGATTTGAGATTGACATGTCCGAACGTATGTTCGATACTGGGCTCAAGGAGTACCGAATAGACAATGGAGAGTTACAAACCAGAGCAACCCAATACACCACCCGTCGAGCAACTCAGCGACGAGGAATTGTTGGCGCTGCGGGAACAGTGCTCGCGGGAGCTAGGGAGGCGTGTGATGAGTAGCACAGAGTCAAGTGCAGCCAAGACGACTCCGAAGGACGTAAAAGGACCCCTTGCAAAGAAGCTTGCGTCACGAGGCTTGGGAAGAGTTCGGTATGTTCCGTCTGCGGAAAGCCCACGACCCCCGTCACTAAAAAAGGATGTTAGCCGACATAGGGCCGCAGGAGCTAGCATCTGAAAAGGGGGAAAGGATAGACCCTTAACAGATGTGCTAACTTGCTAATTTTATATACCATGCCGTTATTATGCCGCCAAAATATCTTTCAGCTGAGTATAGTGCTTGCGTTGATCAACCCGTGCATAATCTATTACAAAATTCTCGTACTGTTCCGCCGACATGCCGAGAGTATAGAGCGGCTCCACCCATTCATCGTATCGTTTACTGACGTAGTTTTTGTAGCTTGACCACTTCCAGGTTGCATAGTTACGAGGGTTCAGGTGTATATAGCGCGATATGTGCGATAAGTAGGCCTCATCTGCAATGTACGATGCCCGAAACGCACTTTGGAACACATGCCCTTTTGATTTGTATTTGCGGTTATAGTACATTGAATAGGCCGTCCCCACTGAACGCATAAGGCCAGTTATAGCGCCAGCGTCTATTTCTTGGTAGAGCAACAAATGAAAGTGCGAGCTCATCAAGCAATAGGCAACAACTTTTACGTCATATATTCGGTATATTTCATCCGCTCCATCCTTGGGTGGCAGCAAATGTCGACGCATAAGATGTATAAAATACTCTCGATCAGCTGCGTCACGAAATAAATGTCGTTCGCCTGAAGCTCGATTATACACATGGTAATAAGCAGGTGCGTCAAATGACTTTACGATATTTTTTGTAGGCATATTCTCAGCATATCACAAAATTACATTTTATTTCCCCTGTTTAGGGTCTATCCTTTTGACATTGTTTGTAGTGTAGGTAGTGGCTATTTATGGAATTCTTTGCGTACCTGGAAAAGTATTAGCCAGCCAATAAAAGCACCGACAAGGCCGCCGACAAGATTGCCTACGACTGAGCCCACTACTGCCAGTACCGATCCTACTAGTGACAAGAGTGAACTATAAAATAACAGGTTCCAGCCTGCTTTTTTTAGCTGCTTTAGCGGTGAAACTGCTAGCAGCAACACAACTGCCTGAGCAGCCATTACACCAAGCCCAAGCCACCACATTACTCCTAAATCGTTGGATACAGGAGTTCCGCCGTATGTTTTAGATAGTTCATTGGCCCATTTAGCCATACCATCGGCATAGTGCGCCATTTGCCAAATACTCCATAGCCCCCATAGTGTCAGCACACCACCCAGGGCTGCTAGCCACCAAGCGTTCTGAGCGAGCCACTTGCGTGCTTCTGGCGGAAACTGAATCGGAAGCTTGGCGTACATTTCGTCGAGCCATTTTTCTAGCCCCGTCGGCTGCGTGTCGTACGGCACGGCCTTGTTATGGTTAGTATGAGTTGTCTTGTGGTCAGACATATACGCCTCCTCGTTACTGTGATCCTATAGTACTCCTTGTTGTAAAAAAGGTAAAGAGGGAGAGGGCGAGATGGATGCTTCGATGATCTATGGGGAGATATCACAATCATAGATTGCTCCTCCGTTCATTCATGAAAATATGTAAACACATTTTCATTTCATTCACTTCGCCGAACACGCGGTTGTTTTGCTAGAGCAAAACCCGCGAGTTCGGATATCGGCCACAGCAAGAAAATACGACTAAGCTTAAAGCTTAGTCGTATTTTCTTGGCGGAGAGGGCGAGATTCGAACTCGCGGTGAGTTGCCCCACGCTTGTTTTCAAGACAAGTACCTTAAACCACTCGGTCACCTCTCCATAAAATAACCTACTTAGTGTAACAGATAGGGAATGAATTTTCTAGACGTTCGTACCGCCTGTACCGCCATTGGTAAAGCTGCCCAGCACGAAGTTGATAATAGCGTACGAAAGCATAGCGATAATCACACCAACAATAGCGTAAAGAATCGTGTTTTTGGCTGCCGTCACATTGGTCGAATTACCGCCCGAGATCACGTAGCGCAGGCCACCAATGATGATCATAATGACTGAAATGGCACCTAAAAGGAACAAAAGCACATTGGTGATTGTTGAAAAGATTCCCGAACTACCAAAAAGATTTGCGGTTTGGCCATTGCCACGTGCTGCTTCTGCACCGCCTTGGATTGTGCCATCAAACGCATGGGCACCAGGGGTCAGAAACAATGCCAATGCTAGTGCTGATGGCAAAATGTTACGGTGTACTGCTGAAAATCGTGCTCGCTTCATCGTTTGTATCCTCATATAATTTCTTATTTTAGTGTAGCAAAAGCTACAAAAATAGTCTACAACTCGCCCCTGTTGTATGGTACAATCAATCGGTAGCCTGTGTGTGTATGGAGGAGTACCCAAGTGGCTGAAGGGGACGGTTTGCTAAATCGTTAGTCCGGAGAAATCTGGAGCGGGAGTTCGAATCTCCCCTCCTCCGCCAAATAAAATTACGACCTTTTTGGTCGTAATTTTATTTGTCTGAGTCGGGCAGATCCGAAATCCCGCAGAAATTGTGAAACAATTTGGCGGCGAGTTCGGCGAAATGCAGTGAAGAAAAATTAGCTTGCTCATTTTTCGAACAAATGGAGGAGGCTTTAGCCGATATCTCCCCGCAAATCATCGAAGCGTTCATCTCCCCTCTCCCTTGACACCCACCCCCAAAAAGCTCATCATACAAACAATGAGCACACGAAAACCCAGCCAAGCCGACATCATCTTGCAGTATTACAAAGCACGCCCCAACCAACCGATTCCTCATGCTGAAGCAGTCGACTGGGCGATTGCCGAGTGGAAAAAACTCACGGGACAGATTTTGCGCGACCCCGACCGCGCCATACGAAAACTAGCGCAAAGCGGCGCACTGATAAAGGTCAAAAAAGGGATCTACGCCTACGATCCCAACCACTCCCTTCGGAGCGACTTATATGACTTTTCGGCCACCCAAAAAGCCGCCATACTGCAGCGCGACAACTACCGCTGCGTAGTATGCGGGCGCGGGAAAGCCGAAGGCGTCGACCTACAGATCGACCATATCAAGCCAAAAGACCAAGGAGGAAAAGCCACCCTCGAAAACGGCCAAGTGCTCTGTGGTCAGCACAACTTTATCAAAAAGAATTATTCGCAAACAGAGGCAGGAAAACGATTTTTTATCAAAATGAAACAGCAAGCTCGGCGCGCCAACGACCCGCATATGATAGCCTTTTGCAACGACGTGCTGGCATTGTATACCCGCTACGGCTAGGATTTGCAAATCACCGATTCGTTATAAAGACGGCACCATATTTTTGGCAATCGCTGAAATAACAGGCACCACTACCGAATTTCCAAATTGCCGATACATCTGCGTACGCGACACAGGTATAATAAAATCTGATGGAAACCCCATAATTGCTTTACATTCCTTTTCGGTAAAGAGCCTCAGCCCCGTTTCGCCGTCGCGCACAAATGTCCCTGTCAGCCGCTGGATTTTATGATACGACGCCACCAGCGTCTTCACCTGCACCTTCGACCCGTGATCGACCACCATTGGCCGTCCATCGTCCTTTTTGTACATGTAGCCTTCTTGAAGTTTTTTGCTGATCGAATAGCCTACGGCATCTTTTTCGAGAAATTCGTTGATGTAGCGTGGTCGTTTTTTGCCTTCGGGGAAAGAAAACTGAAATGAATCCCCAACATTTTCGGTACGAAAGCCCACGATATAAATCCGTTTGCGCTGTTGCGGCACACCAAAATCGGCCGAATTCAGTACTTTATAATCAACTGTATAGCCCAGTTCGCGCAACGTATCGCGAATAATCTCGAAGGTTTTTCCTTTGTCGTGCGTTAGAAGCCCTGGCACGTTTTCGAGCAAAAAGGCCTTGGGCCGCTTGTCTTTAATGATGCGCGCTACATCGTAAAACAGCGTCCCTTGGGTTTCGTGCAAAAACCCCTGGCGACGACCAATACTGCTAAATGGCTGGCACGGAAACCCCGCCAGCAATACATCGAAATCTGGGATATCTGCCGTTGGGATAGTGGTAATATCGCCTGCGGGAAGTTCGCCAAAATTCGCCTGGTATGTTCGCTGTGCATGCGGATCCCATTCGGACGTAAAGACACATTTGCCTCCCGCCGATTCAAACCCTAGTCGTGTCCCGCCAATTCCCGCAAATAGGTCGATAAATGTAAACGCAGGTTTCGACCGTTGTCGTCGTTTTTTTGCAACAGGTATTAACTGTTCGAATTCTAGTTCGCTTTGCACTTCACCTCCGTTATATCTACCTATATGGTACCATAAGCAGATCAATTCGTGACGGTATTTTCGTAGTTTTAATTACAATAATACTTTATCCAAAACATGACTGAACCCTCGGCGAACCGAGGGTTCAAGCCGAGGGCTATGCTGTTGTAGGAGCGGGAAACTGTGCCACGTTATTTGTGGCGGGAGCAGCAGGGAGAAGATCGTCAGCATCGCTTTCAAGCGATTGCCGCCCTTCTTTCCACAACTGCCCATCGACAGGAGCATCTTCACGGATGAAAACACGATCGATATACTCACCGAATCGTGCCTCCAAATCATCTCCGCACAAAGCACGAAGCGATTCTTCCGTGATAGCATCTGTATCTCTGGCCGATTTCAAGATCGTGCGCGTGGCACTTTCCAAAATATCGGTAGTTTGCTTGATACGCTCAGGGTTTTCGGCGTCGTCTACATCCTCATCGAGAGCTCCATAAAGAGCTGCTATGAGATTTTTGCGCAATTGAACAAAGCGCTCCCATAACGAACCTTCAGTTTTTGGAGCAACTCTCACGAAAACAGTAACGACAACCCAGCAAACACGCTGATTGATTTCGCGTCGCGAAGACAGCTCAATGCGTGTCGGTGCCGTCGAAACCTGCTTGACGTGAAAAACGCCCTTGATGTATGGCCACAGGCCAAACGGGATCGGGATAAGCGGAAACCCTAGGACTTCCATCATTCCCCATTCATTCTTCCCGATACTTGTTGTTCCGATCTTCTTTGCTCGTGCAGCAAGCACAAGAAAAGCTACCAGAATCAACCAGAGAATACCGAGTACCCCCAATCGTTGAATGGCAGCCAGCGAAAGATACTCACTAAAAGGTACCGCTTGTAGTGTCATGGGTTTCCACCTCCCTAGTTTGTGCCATGAATACAAGTCTGCTTTTAGCGTACCACCCCCACAATTTTTTACAAGTGTATAATTGATTACATGAACGAACCCAGTATTTTTACCAAGATCATTCGCGGTGAGATTCCGTGCCACAAAATTTACGAAGACGACAAAACTTTGGCATTTCTCGATATCCATCCTGTTGCCGAAGGTCATACGCTGGTGATACCAAAAACTGAGGTCGAATTTTTGTGGGACCTCAGCGACGAAGATTACCAAGCTGTCATGGCAACTGCCAAAAAGGTAGCGCTGCATTTGCGGAAAGTGGTGGGCAAACCCTATGTCGGCGAAATGGTCGTTGGTACCGACGTGCCTCATGCGCACGTCCATATCGTCCCCTTCACGGTACCGAGTGAACTAAAGCGTACACTCAACGCCATGGAAGACACCCCTGTCGACCACACCGCACTCGCAAAACTTGCCGAAAAGCTGCGATTCTCATGATTACCATCATCACCATCGGCAAAAAGCACGAGCCGTGGGTCGAAAGCGGCATAGAGCGCTACGAAAAGCGCCTTAAACAGCCATGGAACATTACTTGGGTACTTTTGCCGCATTCATCGCTCGAAGGTACTCAGGCGCGCTCAGAAGAGTCGCAGCGCATAGCACGCCGCATTAGCCCTACCGATTATGTCATATTGCTCGACGAAACAGGCAAAAGCTTCAGCTCGCCTACGCTTTCGGGCTTACTCGAGCGTTCGTTTGGCGAAGGCAAGGCCATAACCATGATTATTGGCGGCGCTTACGGGGTAACCAATGAGCTAAAGCAGCGTGCCGATACAGTGTGGTCGTTGTCACAGCTCGTATTTCCACATCAATTAGTTCGTTTGGTGCTTACCGAGCAGCTATACCGAGCACAATCGATTGCAAATGGCAGTCAGTATCATCATAGCTAGCTCAAACAAAGATTAGTGTGATACATACTTGACATTTTTAAAAGCTTATGCTAAAGTGGCAGTAAATAAGCCTAAAACAAAAATCATGTTTACAAAAACCACCACCACACTAGTATCGATCTTCATTACTCTCGCCACGCTGTGTGGAGTCACACTGCACGAAAACAAACTCGATAAGCTAATGACAGCGGTAGTTGGGTATTCGGCCCTCACCACTACACACGAAGTAGGTGCAGCAATGCGCGGTGATGCCCATACTCATGTCGAACGCGTGTCGGTAAAGTCTGCATTTGGTAATTCGGTACCAACCAATCGTTTGCGCCAAAATGAATTCAAACAATATCTCATGCGAACAGGCGGCGTACAAGGCCATCATCCGTTCGATAACTACCTGCTACCCCTGTATAGCTAACGTATAATCTCGAGTTCTCGCTCAAGGCGCTCTACCAGCGCCTTTTTTTCTGCAAGTTCACGCTTGGTTTCTTCTACCAGATGAGCGGGAGCTTTTTCAACGTAACTCGGTGTATCGAGACGAGCTTGTAATGCCTGTCGTTTGGTATGTGCTTGCGACAGACGTATTTCGAGATTACCGGCGTGTTCATCGAGCACTTTGGCATCGATATCAAGCCAGATATCGCGGTCGACCACTGCAACCTGCAGACCCCGCGGTTCTTCGGTGGGCTGTATGGCTTTTAGCTGGGTCATTTGCTGTATAAACTCGATATTTTTTTCGACCAGTTCGTCCCCCGCCCTGTACAGTAAGGCTTGTTTTTCGTTAGTAGGCAGTTCGCTGAGCACAAACCGCACCTCTGCTATCAGCGCCTTGGTGCTATCAAACCGTTTGGCAGCATCTTCGGAAAAATTAATCGTTCGCGGCCACTGTGCGCGAATCAGTAGCGTATCATCGGCATACCATGGCAACGTTTGCCAGATAGTTTCGGTGACAAACGGCGCAAACGGATGGGCTATACGCAGTGCGGTATCGAGCGCCCACGCCAAGACGTCGCTATTGAGCGACTGTTTGCTTGATTCGATATACCAATCAGCTAAGCTGCTCCAAATGCTGTGATACACCACTTCGGCGGCTTCAGAAAAACGATAGTGTTCGACGTGTTGCTCGACTGTCTTTACTGCCGCGAGCAGTTCACGCACCACCCAGTGGTCGGCATCGGTTACGGGTTTGGGTACCACTATTGAATATTCAGCGCCCAGCTTATCCTCGATAAAGCGTGCCATATTCCACAGCTTGTTACAGAAGTTCCGCCCCGCGATTACCTTGGACGTACTAAATGCCTGATCTTGTCCCGCCGAACGACTGGCAATTAGCCCCAACCGCAAGGCATCAGAACCGTATTCGGCCAATGTTTCCATAGGGTTTATTACATTACCTTTGCTTTTGCTCATCTTCTGCCCATGTTCGTCGAGCACGAGCCCGTGCAAATATACAGTTTTGAATGGTACTTTGTCGGTTACCTCGAGCCCTAGCATGATCATGCGTGATACCCACTGATACAAAATATCATGGCCTGTTTCGAGTACATTGGTCGGATAAAATCGCGCCAGCTTGCCATCATCAAGATAGTCAGTAGTGATAAACGGCCATTGGCCACTTGAAAACCAGGTATCGAAAGTATCCTCTTCGCGACGATAGGTCTTGCCTTCTACCTCTATAGTCGGCTCGTCAATTCGCTCGTCGTATATCCAATCTTCGGGGTCGTGGACGTTTTGAAACGCAGGAATCGGAATCCCCCATGGAATTTGACGGCTTAGGTTCCAATCTTTGATGTTTTTTAAATACTGTACGAGTAAGCGACTTTTTGACGCAGGAATAAATTCAATCTCCCCCGCTTCGATAGCCGCAATTGCACGCTCGGCAAGCGGCTGCATACGAATAAACCACTGGTCTTTGAGCATAGGTTCGATAATAGTGCCGCATTTGTAACAGTGCCCCACCGCATGTTCGATAGTTTTTTCGCCTTTTAAAAACTCCCCCGCTGTCAGTGCGGCCAATACTCGCTTGCGGGCTTCACTAGCTTCTACCCCTGTAAATTGCGACGGTACATTGATCATTGTGCCATCAAAATCGATCACCCGAATCATTTCGAGGTTGTGGCGCAGAGCAATTTCATAGTCATTCGGGTCGTGTGCAGGCGTAATCTTTACCACCCCTGTTCCATAGGTCGGATCGACATATTCATCAGCAATAATCGGGATTTCACGCTCAACAATTGGCAAGAGCACTTTGGTGCCCACCAAATGCTTATACCGTTCGTCGTCGGGGTGCACCGCTACTGCCACGTCGCCCAGCATGGTTTCGGGACGTGTGGTCGCGACGACAATTTCATCAATTTTATCGAGTGTAGGGTACGCGATATTCCACAGGCTTCCCTTTTCGTTTTTGTGCACTACCTCGATGTCGGCAAAGCTTGTTTGGTGCTGTGTACAGTAGTTGACAATCCGTTCGCCTCTGTATAGTAAGTCTTTATCCCAGAGTTTTTTGAATGTCTTGTATGTCGTGTCAATCACCTTTTTGTCGAGCGTAAAGACGAGTTTGCTCCAATCAGCGCTGGCACCGAGGGCGCGAAGCTGTAATTCCATGTTGCCACGCTGTTGGTCAACAAAATTCCAAACCTGACTATACAATTGTTCACGGGAAAAGTCAAATCGGCTCTGTGCCTTCCCCTGTAGCTCACGCTCATACACCACCCATGTTTCAAACCCTGCGTGGTCGGCGCCAGGGATATAAATTGCATCCCTGCCCTTCATACGGTGGTAGCGCACCAAAATATCTTCGATTACCGCCATCAGTGCATGGCCAATATGCAAGTTGCCGTTGGCATTGGGCGGTGGCATAACAATACAATATGGCTCACCTTCACCACTCGGCGCAAAAGAACCCGAAGCTTCCCACATAGCATAAATATTTGGCTCATATTGATCTGGAGTATAGGTTTTTGGTAGATTCATTCAATAGTTTCCGTTTACTTTTCACGTGAAAAGTACATTAGGAGCAAAGAGTTTCTCGTGAAAACCCTTCCCACTTTTGCCTTTTTTCCACGTGTTTGTTCTGACTATAGTATAGCACACGGGCAACGCTTCTATAGGGGAATACTGTGCAAAACCATGCATGAATAGAGGGTAGGTGTGCAGAGTAAAGCGCCAGCTTGCTAAAAGGAGGGAAGCGTAAGCCTAAGCGCTTGCCCAGGCAGTTTCGTCCATAGAAATACTCGGGATGACCTCAAGTGCATAAGGGTCATCAGATTGTTTCACCTGTGCATAGTAGTATCCGAGGGTAGCGATCATGGCTGCATTGTCGGTGCAAAGTTGCATGGGCGCGTATTCAATAGGCAAGGGCAGTCGGTCGGAAAGTTGCCGACGGAGCTCTTGGTTGGCCGCGACGCCCCCCGCGATAACAACAGAAGTAGGCTGAAATTCATTGTAGGCTGCTTGGGTCGCGTCTACCAACGTTTTGACGGCTGTGTACTGAAAACTCGCCGCAAAATTTGCCTTCTGAACGTCATTTAAGCGCTCTGCAAGGCCGCCAGAAGGAAAAGTGTGGTCTACACCGACTTCACGCTGTACAGCCCTCAGAACGGCTGTTTTAAGCCCAGAGTAGCTAAAGTCGTAGGGGTTTTTTAACTTTGCCTTTGGTAACGGGTAGGTAGTTGGGTCACC
>WBZM01001848.1_pt1 | contig 19546 bp, 17 predicted proteins | sample 5204271 | NCBI WGS metagenome assembly WBZM01 (sample SAMN12344346, study PRJNA552823) | activated sludge metagenome | biome: Activated sludge suspended growth; feature: Nitrification reactor; material: Wastewater; isolation source: activated sludge from nitrification reactor of wastewater...
CCCCGCTCTTCGGGCGACTGTGCCAGCGCCGCCGTCTTGCGCAGGAAATGCATCCCACCCGCAACAGCGCCCAGCCCATAGCCCCACCCGGCGCCAAACGCCAATGGCAGCAAGGACACGGCCACCAGCAGCATGGCGCAGCGGTGCACGGTGCGCGCCGCGCGCGCCTTGCCCACCACGACCGGAAGCATGGGAATACCGGCGGCAGCGTACTGCGCCTGGTTGGCAATGGCCAGGCTCCAGAAGTGCGGCGGCGTCCACAGCAGCAGCACCAGGGCCAGCAGCAGCCCCAGCGGCCCCACCTGAGGGTTGGCCGCGGCCGCGCCGGCCAGCACGGCGAAGCTCCCGGCAGCGCCGCCAATGACGATGTTCCAGTGCGTACGTCGCTTCAAGGCCACGGTGTAGACGATCGCGTAGGTCAGCGCGCCCAGCAGCACGAACACGGCGGCCGGAACGTTCACCCACCAGGCGGTCGCGCCCACCGCCCCGGCGAGCATGCCCGCCATCAGCGCCAGCCAGCCCGGGCCCCGTTGCAGGGCGCCACTGGCAAAGGCCCGCGAGCGGGTGCGCGCCATCAGGCGATCGCTGTCGGCTTCCACGTACTGGTTGAAAGCCCCCGCGCTGGCCGAGGCGACAAGCACCGACAGCGCAAGCACCAGCGATTGCCAGGGCGTTGCCCCGCCGCCGGGAACGACCGCCAGCCCGGCGATGGCGGTGAGCATGATCAGGGTGCCGATGCGCAGCTTGAACACACTGAGCACGAGCCGCCAGCGGGCCATGGCGGGTTGCGCCACCAGCGCGACGGTCGCGGCGGACGAGTCGACACGGTTCATGATCGCCTCCTGCTCGTTGGTGACCCTCGTCATGCGGGACGAGGGTCGCGCGCCACCATCAGCTCAGGCCCCACAGGGTTGAGAGGTATTTCCAGTTGATGAAGTAGTAGAGCACGAAGGCGACCAGGAACACCAGCGCCAGCACGAAGGTGCCGGGGGCGGTGAAGCCACCCGCGCCGGCGGTCTGGGCCACCGCCGTGGGCGTGGCACGCGCCAGCGGCGTGAACTTCGGGCTGCTGGCACCGGCGTCGAGCTTGCGACCCCACAACAGGGAACCGACGGTGACGTAGATGTAGATGGCGCCACCGGCAATCGCCGCCATGCCGCCGATGCCAACCAGACCCATCATCAGGTAGGCGGCACCCGGCCACTCGTAGGCCAGCGCGGCGCCCTGGAAAGCCATGTCCCAATGGCGGCGCGACACACCCAGCGTTCCCGCGCCCATCATCACCAAGCAGAAGAAATACATGGAGAAGCCGAACAGGTAGGGCTGCCACTGCGCCAGCTTGGGCGCGATCATCTCGCGCTTGAACAGCACGGGGATCAGGTAGTAGGTCAGCGCCATGAATGTCAGCGTGGTGCCTACCACCACGGTGGCGTGGAAGTGTCCCGGCACGTAGATGGTGTTGTGGATGATCAGGTTCAGCTGCTCGGTGCCCATCATCACGCCGGTGATGCCTCCCAGGAAGCCGAAACCGATGATCGAGATGAACACGCCAGCGAAGGTCGGATTGCCCCAGGGTGCCTTGCGCAGCCACTCGAACAGGCCCTTGGTGTAACCCTTCTGGCGCTGCGCCACTTCCATGGCGCCCGGCACCGTCAGGCCGTGCAGCATCGAGGCCAGCACCGCCAGGTACATGAAGTAGCTGGTGTTGACCACCTTCCAGGCCGTGCCCACGCCCGGGTCGGCCAGCAGGTGGTGCGCGCTGGCCAGCTGCAGGAACAGGATGTAGAGCAGGAAGGCGGTGCGGCTGACGCGCTCGCTCATGGGCTTGGCGCCCAGGGCGATGGCAGCCACCAGGTACCACACCGACACGTGGGCCGCCACGTTGATCTGCTGCGAGGAGTGGCCCAGCGCCCACCACACGGTGCGGTAGATCAGCGGATCGACGGTCATTAGGCCGAGCGACATCAGCCAGGCCGGAATGATGATCATGGCGCCCGACAGCAACGTGAAGACGGCGATGATGGCGGCGGTCAGGGCGCCGAAAGTCACCAGCGGGATCGAGCCCTCGTAGGTCTTCTCGCGCCGCGCCACCACCAGGGTGCCGAAGAACACGAAGCAGCCGATCAAGGCGCCGACGGCGAACAGGATGATGCCCAGGTAGAAGCTCGGCTCGGCCATCATCGGCACGTAGCTGGTCATCATGACGCTGGAGCCGCCGCGGAACACCGCCACGTTGTTCAGGACGGAACCAATCACCATCAGCGCGAAGCCGAGCCACGCGATCTTCGGCGTGGCGATGCGACAGCGCAGCAAGGTCGATGAACAGAAGTGCAGGATCGCGATCTCGAAGAAGATGATCCAGAAGATCAGCATGTCGAGACCGTGCGCGGTCAGCACCATGTAGAAGGTGTCGGCCTCGAGCCAGCGCACGGCCGGCCAGCGCGTCAGCACGACACCGATGGCCAGCAGGCCACCGATCAACAGCCAGACCACGCCCACGAAGGCGTGCGCCTTGATCAACATCTCGGCCTGGCGTTCAAACTGAAGCCCCGAACGAGGGCAGGTACGGTAGGTGGTTGCCACGGCGGTCATCCCTGTCTCCTCATCACTTGACGTACAGGCGGCTGACCATCCGGTGGTGGCCGATGCCGCAGTATTCATTGCACACCAATCCGTAGGTGCCCGACTGGTTGGGCGTCACCGTCACCACGTGCTCGAATCCGGGCACCAGCTGGATGTTGATGTTCGCGGGCTGCAGCGACAGGCCGTGGTTGTAGTCCATGGCCGTGATGTGCAGGCGATAGGTTTTGTCCTTCTCGAGCTCAAGAATCGGCCAGAACGCCCACAGGCGACCCAGCAGATAGACGTCGCTGCCGGCTGGCGGCGCGACGACCGGGATTTTTTCGTCGGTCTCGGTGCGCACCGTGTACTTGTCGACCATGGCCTGCGTCTTGGCCATGAACTGCTCGGGCTTGGTGCGGTAGGTTTCGGTGGACAGGTTCTGCTTGCCCCAGATGTGCCAGCCGACCATCATGAAAAAGAGGATCAGGCACCAGACCAGCGCAATGGCCAACCAAGTACCCTCCACGCGGTCGATGGGGTGCTTGTACCAGAGCCGTTCGGACGGGGGAAGAATGGCGCTCATTTGAATGTTCTCCTGTGCATCACTTGGTCACGGGCAAAAGCAGAATCTCGACCACGCCCCAGAGGTTGTAGAGCACCATCGGGATCAGCACGCCCAGCAGCAGCAGCAGGAACGGGCTGTCCAGCAGCTGCTGCATCCACGGTATGGGGGCGTTGGGGTCGTTCAGGGCGTCGTGTTCGTGCGGGCTCATGGCTTCTCCTCCGGGCGGATGGGCGCGAGGGCAAAACCTCCCCGGCGCTGGATCGCATTCTTTACCCGACCAAACCTATCGGACTTGCCGCAGATCAATAAATTTCAGCCTGACCGCCCGCCGGATACCTAGGGCAGACCCTAGCTTGACGGCGACAAAACAGCCCTGCCCTGCATGTACCATGGCGCGCCGCTCCCGCTCCAGCCCACCGATGTCCCGTCTCGACCACACCCATGTCCCTGCCGCCGTGATGGACATAGCCTCGGCGCGCGATCCGGTCGCGCGCCGCCGCCGTCTGGTCCGACGGCTGGCCCTGCTGGCCACGATGCTGATGTTGACCGTGGTCGCGGTCAGCGCCTACATGCGGCTGTCGCAATCGGGCCTGGGATGCGACGGCTGGCCGGCCTGTTACGGCACCCCGTCGGGGCACAACCCCTCCAGCCTGATGAGCCGAGCCTCCTCCGGACTGGCGTGGGCGCGGGTCACGCACCGCGTGGTTGCCAGCGCCATGCTGGTGCTGGTGCTGGGCCTGGTGGCGCTGACCGCCAGGCACCGCCCCCGTCTGCGACGCGAAGGCCGCCTGGCACTGGCGGTGCTGCTGCTGACGCTGTGGCTGGCGGGCCTGGGCGCGGCGATGCGCGGCGTCACTTCGCCGGCGGTGGTACTTGGCAACCTGTTGGGCGGCCTGGCCACGCTGGCGCTGTGCTGGCGGCTTGTGGTGGTCGCCGGCGCTGGCGCCGCGCCCGCGCCCGCATTGCGGCGCTGGGCATGGGCGGGGCTGCTGCTGGTACTGTTGCAGGCCGCGCTGGGTGGGCTGGTGGATGCGCGGCACGCGGCCACCACCTGTCGCTACGCGGCCGAGTGCGCCGACATCGTCCGCAGCGCCGGCTGGGACTGGCGCGTGCTGTCGCCCTGGACATCGTCCAGTCTCGAAGGGCCGCTGGCCGCGGATGTGCGTGGTGCCTGGTTGCACCTGCTGCATCGCGCGGGCGCGCTGCTGCTGCTGCCCGTGCTGTCGGTGGTGGCGTGGAAGGCCTTGCGTCAGGGCTTCAGCGCCCAGGCCATCGGCCTGGGGCTGCTGCTGGTGCTGGAGCTGACGCTCGGCAGCCTGCTGGCGGCCACCGGATTTCCGCTGCTGGCGGTGCTGGCGCACAACCTGGTGGCGGCCCTGCTGCTCGCGCTGCTGGCCGGGCTGGCCTGAACCGCCCGGCACCGGGCCGCGCGCCTAGCGCGGCGCGGGTTGCAGCCCCACCACCACCGTGCGCGCGCGCACGCGCGAGAACACACCCGCCGGCACGTCCACCGGGATCGACTTGATCTGCCGCAGCGTGCGCGAATCAAAGATCGCCAGTTGCCCGCCGGGCGCGCCCATGCTGCGATCGCCCCGGTAGCGCGCACTGACGTAGAAGGCGTCGCCGCGCGCCGTGTATTCGGGGAAATGCGAATGCCCCAGGGTCCCCGCCACCTCCAGTGTGCGCGCCACCTCCAGCGTCTGCTTGTCTATGAATTGCAACTTGTTGGCGTCCGGTCCGGTGCCGACGATGTCGACGATCACGTAGGGCGCGTCCGGGTGCGCGGCGGGCGATTCGGTGGGTCCGATCACCGGGATGCGCTTGACCACGTCGAAGCTGTCCATGTCGAACACCGTCACCTCGAACGACTTGCAATCTGCCTCGCCGATGTTGGTGCCAAAACCCAGCACACGCCCACCGGTGCGCACCACCGCCCCGGAGCCCAGGTGTGGCTTGCAGCCGGCCGGGATCTTGCGCACGATGCGCGCTTCGTTCAAGTCGATCACCGTGTTCAGGTGGTCGTCATAGGACGACACCACGAAGTAGCGCCCATCGGGCGAGAAGAAGCCGTCGTGCAGATGGCGCCCCACGCCCTTGATGGCGGTGATCGGCATGCCGGGGCGGTCCAGGTCGATGATCCAGACCTGCCCAGCCTGCTCCAGCGCCACCACGAAGCGGTTGGCGGACGGCGTGGCGGCAATGATGCCGGCGTCGGCCTCGACCATCCGGCCGTCCGGATCGACCCCGGCCAGCTCGATCAGGTGCCGCGGCTCCAGCGTGTCGGCGTCCAGGATCACCACGGTGTGCGGAACGTAGGAGCCGGCCGCCACGTAGCGCCCGTCGCGCGACACCGCCAGCGAGGTGCCGTTGAGCCCGGCGCGCACCTTGCGCGTCGCGCGCATGCTGTAGAGGTCCACCTTGTGCACCCAGCCGGCGTCGTCGCGCACGTAGACCCAGCGCGGCTCGGTCGGGTGAAAGTCCATCAGGTGAGGGGCATGGCCGGTGGCCACCTCGCCCACCTTGCGGTGCGTGTGGCCGTCATAGAACAGCACCTTGGCCTGCTTGCCCGCGCCCTGGCGAGCACGCGACATCACGCCCATCAGGTCGTCGATGCGCGCGATGCGGTAGCGCGGCGCCGCGGGCAGCGTGGCTTCGTCAGCCACCAGCACCTGCAGCGAGCGGCGCACGTCCTCCATGCCCCAGCCGGGACGGGTCTTGGGCTGGGTGGCGATCAGCTCGACCAGCAGCGCCTGGTCCTTGCCCGACAGCCCGGTGCGCCAGGACGGGTGCTGCGGCATCAGCGTGGGCGGCGCGCCGCTGAGAATCTTGCCAGCGATCTGACCCCGGCTCAGCCGGGTTTCGTCGCGATTGAGCGCCGGACCGATGTAGCCACCCCGATCGGCACCATGGCATACCGCGCAGTGCTGCGCAAAAACGCGCTCGGCGCGCACCAGATCCAGCGCCCCGGCAGACGCGCAGGCACCTGCCAGGGCCAAGGACAACCCGACTGCACGAAGAAGCCTCATCGCCACCACCTCCTGCCAGCCCATGGGGCCGCCTGGCCCACCGCTACCGGCACCGAAGTGCCGACCGATGGGTCATTATGGGAAGGTCGGCAACGAACGGGTCAATACCCCAGTGTGCCGGCGTGCGACTGCCTTGCCCTGGGTCAAACCCCGGTCAGACCTTGGCCAGCGCCTGCTCCAGGTCGGCGATCAGGTCGTCGATGTGCTCGATGCCGATGCACAGGCGCACGGTCTCTTCCTTGACGCCGGCCCGGGCCAGCTCTTCGGGCGTGAGCTGGCGGTGCGTGGTGCTGGCCGGATGCGTGGCCAGCGAGCGTGTGTCGCCGATGTTGACCAGGCGGGTGAACAGTTGCAGCGCGTCCAGAAAGCGCGCGCCGGCCTCGCGCCCGCCCTGCGCCGCCTTGACACCGAAGGTGAACAGGCCAGAGGCCCGCCCCTGCATGTAGTGCTGGGCCAGCGCATGGTCTTCGTGGTCGGGCAGGCCGGCGTAGCTGACCCAGGCCACCTTGGGGTGCTTTTGCAGGTATTGCGCCACCTTCAGGGTGTTGTCGCAGATGCGGTCCATGCGCAGCGCCAGGGTTTCGATGCCCTGCAGAATCTGCCAGGCGTTGAACGGCGAGAGCGCGGCGCCGGTGTTGCGCAGCGGCACGACCCGCGCGCGGGCGATGTAGGCCGCCGCGCCCAGCGCCTCGGTGTAGACCACGCCGTGGTAGCTCACGTCCGGCTCGTTCAGGCGCTTGAAGCGCGCCTTGTGCTCGGCCCAGGGGAACTTGCCGCTGTCGACGATGGCGCCGCCCAGCGAGGTGCCGTGGCCGCCCAGGTACTTGGTCAGCGAGTGCACCACGATGTCGGCGCCGTGCTCGAACGGCCGGATCAGGTAGGGCGTGCCCACGGTGTTGTCGACGATCAGCGGCACGCCGTGCTCGTGCGCGATGGCCGCCACGCTGGCGATGTCGGTGATGTTGCCGGCCGGGTTGCCGATGGTCTCCACGTACACGGCCTTGGTGCGCTCGTCGATCAGCTTGGCGAAGCTGGCCGGGTCGCGATGGTCGGCAAAGCGGGTCTGGATGCCGTACTGCGGCAGCGTGTGCGCGAACAGGTTGTAGGTGCCGCCGTACAGTGCCGTGCTGCTGACGATGTTGTCGCCCACCTCGGCGATGGTTTGCAGCGCGTACAGGATGGCCGCCTGGCCGCTGGCCACCGCCAGCGCGCCGATGCCGCCTTCCAGCGCCGCCACGCGCTTTTCCAGCACGTCGGTGGTGGGGTTCGTGATGCGGGTGTAGATGTTGCCCGCCACCTTCAGGTCGAACAGGTCGGCGCCGTGCTGCGCGCTGTCGAAGGCGTAAGCCACGGTCTGGTAGATCGGCACCGCCACCGACTTGGTGGTCGGGTCCGGCGTGTAGCCGGCGTGCACGGACTGGGTTTCAAACTTCCACTGCTGGGACATGGGAGACTCCTTGAGACGACGAAATTACTATTGATTCAATAGCTGCTGGCGCTCGCCACATAAGCGCCGCAGGCCGATTTGATTCATGAAACGACCGGTGGCAAGGCCATGGGCGCGGCCCGCCAGTCTAGCGGCGGCACGGGCCCGGTCGGCACCCGTCGTCAGACGATTTGCGCATGAGCTTATGCAGCGCGTGCGCCGGCCGCGTCGGGCCGCAGCGCCACGTTGTTGAGCTTGTCCAGTCGCCCGGGCCACTCGCCCGTCACGGCGCCCTGGCGCAGGATGCGCGCCCAGGCCATCCAGGCGTCCCACTGCACGCGCTTGTCCCAGGCGTTGCCCCAGGCGCTGTAGCACTGCAGGGCACCGTCGGCGGCGGCCAGCGCGGCGTCGCGCCGGCCGGCAATCAGGTACAGCTGGGCCAGCAGCATCTGCGGCTCGCCCACCCAGGGGTTCAGGCGCACGGCCTGCTCCAGCGCGGCGGTGGCGGCGTGCGGCTGCACCAGGGGCTGGTCCTGCGACACCACCGACCAGTACAGCGAGGCCGCGGCCGCTTCGGCGTCGGCGTCCAGCGTCTGGCGGCCGTGGTCGAACACCGGCGGCGCGGGCAGCCGGCCGGCCAGCGCCGGGTGCCGCAGCGCCGCCCCCAGGCGGCTGATCGCGGCGTACATCCGGCTGGGCGGACGCATCGGCCCCGGCCACAGCGCCGCCATCCAGTGCGCGGCCTGCGCCACCTGCGGCACGTCGGGAAAGCCGCTGTAGATGTCCTCCTGCCAGGCAAACCACTGCTCGCAGATGTCGGCCATGCTGACCACGATGAAGGCCGCCACCACGGCGGGCGCCAGCCGGCGGTCGTCCAGCACCACCGTCCCATCGGCCTCGATCTGCCCGGCCAGCACCCGGCGCATGAATTGCGAGCGCGAGGCGGTGCAGAACACGTACACCAGCTCCTCGGCGGCCTCGCCCACGGCGCCCTGCAGGCGCGCGCGCTCGCGCGCCGGGTCGAACTTGACCAGATCGACAAAGGCATTGCCGTACACGCTGTGCAGCAGGCCCAGCAGACGCACCTCGCGCGGCTGGCGCCACAGCGCCAGCGTGCGCGCCACGCCCACCAGGTGATGACGGAAGGTGCCGGCCTTGTGCCAGTCCTGGCCGACGCCGCGCGCCAGCACGATGGGCAGCACCGGCGCCAGCTCGGCGTCCCGCGCCAGCCAGTCGTCGTCCAGCAGGCGCTGGGCGCGGGCAAACAGATCGGGGTCGAGGCTCTGGAAGGCAGGCGGCTGGGCCATGGTCGGACGGATCAAAAAAGCGCCGTGCGGCGCGGACCCCGGCAGTATCGCCAATCGGCCCCGGCCGCGCTGGCGCAAGGCCACGCCGCCGGCGCGGGCGGCAAAGCTTGATACAGTGCCGCCACCGCGCCCGCGCGCCGTGAGCGCCAGGGCCACCCACCCGCGAATCGCACAAGGACATACCCCATGGCACGCATGGTTCATTGCATCAAGCTGGGCACCGAGGCCGAAGGCCTGGACTTTCCGCCCTACCCCGGCGAGCTGGGCAAGCGCATCTGGGAAAGCGTCAGCAAGCAGGCCTGGCAGGACTGGCTGCGCCACCAGACCATGCTGGTCAACGAAAACCGTCTGAACATGGCCGACCAGCGGGCGCGCGAATACCTCAAGCGCCAGATGGAAAACCACTTCTTCGGCGCCGGCGCCGACCAGGTGGCCGGCTACGTGCCGCCCAGCGCCTGAAGCGTCGCCAGCCGCCGGCGCGGCCGTGGCCAGCACCGCCGACACCCGCCAGATTCATGATTGAAACGGGCTCTGGCGCCCTACCAGAAAGCGCCGGCAGCTCCTGTTTTTACAGTCCCCCATGCCCGACGACATCGTCCACTGGCGCGCGGACGGCACGCCCACCAGCGCGCGCTTCGGCGACATCTACCGCAGCGCCGGCACCGACGGCCAGGGCGGGCTGGCGCAGGCACGGCAGGTGTTTCTGCGCGGCTGCGGCCTGTGGCCCGACGGCGACGCCCCCGCCGCCTGGGCCGATGCCGCGCGCTGGGCGGTGCTGGAAACCGGCTTCGGCCTGGGCCTGAACTTCCTGGTCACCTGGCGGGCCTGGCGGGCCGACCCCCGGCGGCCGGCGCGGCTGTTCTACAGCGCGGTGGAAGCCTGGCCGCCCGCCGCCGAAGACCTGCTGCGCAGCGCCGCCCCCTACCCCGAGTTGCACGCATTGGCCGAGCAGCTGGCGGCCCAGTGGCACGGCCTGGGCCCCGGCGTGCACCGGCTGCGCTTCGACGCCGAACAGGTGCAGCTGACGCTGTCGATCGGCGACGTGCAAGCCGCGCTGGCCGAGCTGAGTGGCGCGCACGACAGCGTGTTCCTCGACGGCTTCAGCCCCGCCCGCAACCCCGAGATGTGGAGCCTGCACACGCTCAAGGCGGTGGCCCGGCTGACGCGGCACGGCGCCATGGCCGCCAGCTGGTGCACCGCCGCCGAGGTGCGGCGCGATCTGAACACCTGCGGTTTCGAGGTCGAGCGCGTGCCTGGCCTGCCGCCCAAGCACCACGCGCTGCGCGCCCGTTACGCGCCGCGCTGGGCCACGGCGCGCCCCCGCGCCGACGCGCCCGCGCCAGTCGACGTGCCCGGCCGCTGCGCCATCGTCGGCGCCGGGCTCGCCGGTGCCTCGGTGGCCTGGAGCCTGGCGCAGCGCGGCTGGCAGGTCACCGTGCTCGACCGCGCGCCCCAGCCCGCCGCCGGCGCAAGCGGTCTGCCGGCCGGGGTGATCGCGCCCCATGTCTCGCCCGACGACCGACCGGTGTCGCGCCTGAGCCGCGCCGGCGCGCGCGCCACGCTGGCACGCGCGGCGCTGCTGCTGCGCGAGGGAGTGGACTGGGCCGCCAGCGGCGTGCTCGAGCGTCACGCCGCTGGCGAGCGGCGCCTGCCAGCCGAACTCACCGGCTCGGACGCCACGCGCAGCGACAGCCTGGATGCCCAGCAGCCGCTCACGCGCGCGCAGGCCGGCCGCGCCGGGCTGGCGCTGGACGACGTGCAGCGCGCCCTGTGGCACACCCGGGCCGGCTGGGTGCGCCCGCCGGCGCTGGTGCGCGCCATGCTGCAGGCGCCCGGCATCACGTGGCGCGGCGGCGTGGCGGTGGCGCGCGTCGAGCCCACCGCCAGCGGCTGGCAGGTGCACGACACGGCCGGCGCCCGGCTGGCCGAAGCCGAGCTGGTGGTGATTGCCGCCGGTTTCGATTCGCTGGCGCTGGCCGGCGGGCCGCTGCCACTGCACGCCTTGCGCGGTCAGGTGGCGTTCGGCCCCATGCCGGCGGGCGCGGCCGGCGCCACGCTGCCGCCCTTTCCCGTCAACGGCCACGGCAGCCTGATCGCCCACCTGCCGGGCGCGGACGGCCCGTGGTGGATCACCGGTTCGACCTTCGAGCGCGCCAACGCCCGACCCGACTGCACGCCCGCCGACCACGCCAGCAACCGCCAACGCCTGGCCGAATTGCTGCCCGCGGCGGCCGCCGCGCTCGACGCCCAGTGGCCGGACGGCCGCGCCCAGGCCTGGGCCGCGGTGCGCGCCACCCTGCCCGACCGGCTGCCGGCGGTCGGCGCCTGGCGGCCCGGCGGCCATCATGACGCCGAAGAAAATAAGGCTCCAGCGCTTACCCAGTCAGCGCAAGCAGCTATCGATTCAGAAGCAGATCATTCGCGCCTGCCCCTGCAGCTGTGCACCGGCCTGGGCGCCCGCGGCCTGACCCTGGCCGTACTGTGCGGCGAACTTCTGGCGGCCACGCTGCACGGCGAGCCGCTGCCCGTGGCGCGCTCGCTGGCGCAGCGCCTGCGCGCCGGGCGGTTCGCCTCATGAACGCCGCCCGGCCCACGCTGAGCGCGCGCCACCTGTGGCTGGCGCTGGTGGTGGTCGCCATCTGGGGCAGCAACTTCGTCGTCATCAAGCTGGCGCTGGCACACCTGCCGCCGCTGCTGCTGGCCACGCTGCGCTTTGCCCTGGCGGCCCTGCCGCTGGTGCTGCTGGTGCGGCGCCCGCCGGTGTCCTGGGGCAACCTGGCGCTGTACGGCCTGACCATCGGCGTGGGCCAGTTCGGGCTGCTGTTCTACGTCATGACGCGTCACATCTCGCCCGGCCTGGCCTCGCTGGTGATTCAGTCGCAGGTGTTCTTCACCGTCGGGCTGTCCATGCTGCTGAGCGGCGAGCGGGTGCGCCCCTTTCAACTGGTGGCGGCGCTGATCGCCGTGGCCGGCATCGTGCTCATCGCCAGCCGCAGCGACGGCCAGACCACGCCGCTGGGCCTGGTGCTGACCCTGGCCGCCGCCCTGTCCTGGGCGCTGGGCAACATCGCCAGCCGGGCCGCGGGCCCGGTCAACGTGCTGGCCTACGTGGCCTGGTCCAGCCTGCTGGCGGTGCCGCCGCTGGCGGCGCTCAGCCTGACGCTGGAGGGCTGGCCGCGCATCGCCGCCGGGCTGGCCGAAGCCGACTGGGCCACCTGGGCCGCCGTGCTGTGGCAGTCCATCGGCAACACCATCTTCGGCTACGGCGTCTGGGCCTGGCTGCTGGCGCGCTACCCGGCGGCCACGGTGGCGCCGTTCTCGCTGCTGGTGCCGGTGTTCGGCATGGGCGCCTCGGCCGCGCTGCTGGCCGAGCCGCTGCCGCCCTGGAAGCTGACCGCCGCCGCCCTGGTGATGGGCGGGCTGGCGCTCAACCTGCTGTGGCCGCGTCTGCGCCGTCGCCCGGGGTGTTAATACGCAGATGACCAAAAATAATAAAATCAACAACTTACGTTGTTTTGGAATCCACACAGGCGGTTTTCCAAGTCAAACTCTGACCACGTGGAATTGATGGCTTCGCTGGTGCGGCAAGCTCGACTGGATACGCCGGCAACAGGCCGACATGCGGGACCAGGCCCGTGAGACGCCACGACGCTACGTGACGCGGGAGACCCACTTGCTTTGGGGGCGACGCCATTTGCTGGTATTGGAAGAGACCCAAGGGCGTACCGGCGTGCAGCTGGACCACAAGCGCATCGTGCTGCGCGTTCGGCCGGCAACGATGAAGACAAACGCGCCGACATCATGCACACATGGCACCGCTCTTTGCTGCATGCGGCCATTCCGCGCCTGATCCAGAAGTGGGAACCCAAGCTCGGCGTCTCGGCCCACGCGTACTACCTCCAGCGCATGAAAACCAAGTGGGGCAGTTGCAATCCCGGCTCTGGAAATATTCGCTTGAACACCGAGCTGGTGAAGAAGCCACGCGACCTGCTCGAATACGTCGTCGTGTACGAGATGGGCTACCACCCCGCCTCGATGCGGCGCGGCCCGGCCAGCAGCTGCAGCGGGCCGTGATAGAGCGGCCGGCCGCCCTGCTGGGCTAGGGCCTGTCAACGCTATGCAAGAGGATCGCCTTGCACATAGTGTTAACAGGCCTTAACGGCAGCGGTTCGGGCAGCAGCCAGCTGGGCGCCAGCGCTGGCGCTGCTCGGGCCGGTGATCGGCCACGGACTCGACCGCCAGCACCTGCCCCGGCCCCAGTCGGGCACTGACGCGCTCGATGAACATGTGCAGCGGATCGCCCGCGCGCCGCTCTTCGTCGGGCAGCAGGCTGTGGCTGGCGACCTGCCAGGGCGCGGTCTCCAGCGCCCGCAGGCGCAGCTGCACGGCCGGCGCCAGCAGTTGCACGCGGGCCAGCCGCTCGGCCAGCAGGCGGCGCAGGTGCTCCATGGCCTGGGCCGGCTGGACGGTGCGCACCACCAGCGCCTGCCCGGGCGGCAGCGGCTGGCCGTCCAGGCGCTTCAAGTCCAGCGTCCACGCCAATTCCAGCGCCAGCACGCCGAGCTGGCGCGCGCGCAGCCAGTGCTGCAGGGCGGCGAGCAAGCGCGCCGCCGCCCACAGCAGGGCCGGCGCGTTGTCCACGTGGGTGTGCAGGTCGAGCTGCTGATCGAACTGCTCGGGTGCCACGAGCCACGGATAGCTTTCAGGCGTCAGGCCGAAGGCGACGTCCAGCGCCGCGCGCAACGCCGGCCCGCAGCGGCGCACCAGCCCGGCGCGCGGCAAGGCGTGCGCCTGGCCCCAGCTGCGGCAGCCCAGGCGCGCCAGCAGCTGCAGGTGCGGGCGCGCAGCAGACAGCGCCTCCAGCGGCAGCGCCTCGGGCAGCGCCGCCGGTGGTGGCAGCGCCTGTCCGGCGGCGCGCAGGCGCAGCTGCGCCAACGCTACCAAACCAATAGCTGCTGGCGCTTGCCAGATAATCGGTGGGGCCGGATTTTCTGCCTCGATCCGCTGCCCCAGGACGCGCAAACCGCCCCACAGGCGCAGGCTGGCGGACACCTCCAGCAGCAGCACCTCGTCGACCTGCGCCACGCGCGGGGTGAACTGCAACGCCCACCACCCCGGCGCCTCATCGGGCGCGCGCCGGGGCTCCTGTCCCGGCGCGGTGGTGGTGGCCACGGCGGCGGGACATGGGGCCGGCACCGCCTCAGGCGGCCACTGCAACGCGATCCACTGCATGGACCACCTCGCAGAGTGTCGCGCCGCCCGGCTGCGCCCCACCCGATCGCGCCCCAAACGGCAGCACCTGCGCATCCCGCCGCGCCTGCCTGGTGCGGCCCCGCGCCGCGCCGGCCGCCAGCAGCGCGCGCACGACCGGCGGCTGCGCCGGCAAGCGCAGCGGCGCGGCCAAAGGCGACCCGCGCCGCTTCAGGATGTCGACCATCAGGGCATCGCCCGCCGCGCCGACATCCAGCCGCAGGCGCAGCGGCGCCGGCGACAGGCCGGCCGGCGCCAGCGCCCCCAGCCGGCCTGGCCATGTGGAGACCCCACGCGCACCCGCCCCGCCGACGCCGGATGAGTCGGAAGCCAGGGACGGATCAGGGGCAAAAGCAGACATGTTTAACTGGTTATTTATACAGTATTCTGTACCCACCCCGCCCGCTCTGGCAAGCGTTTTGCACACCGCTGCGGCGGGCCTTGCGGGACATGGGCGCGGTGCTCCCGGGTTTGCAGCACGCGCGCCATCGGCGGCAGGTCCGGCCGGGATGCGGCGGTGCGAATCACTGGACAAGCCCCATGCAGACACCCAGCCTCATAAAATCGGGGCCCTGCGCCCGCCAGCGGGCAGGCGCGACGTTTCATTCGCGAGACCGAGGCCCCATGAGCGACTCTCCCCGCCCCCCACGTCCGGTGTCCGGCAGCAAGGTCATCACCATCCACGGCACGCGCGCCGTGCTGGACGGCGTCAAGCCCAGCGCCCTGAGCGACCTGCCCGACGCCGGGCCCAAGCCGTCGTGGCTGCGCGTGCGCCTGCCCACCGGCTCCAAGTACCAGGACGTGATGGAGATCGTGCAGTCGCACCGGCTGTCCACCGTGTGCGCCGAATCCAAGTGCCCCAACATCGCCGAATGCTGGGGCCGCGGCACCGCCACCCTGATGCTGATGGGTTCGGTGTGCACGCGCGCCTGCAAGTTCTGCTCGGTCAACACCGGCAACCCCAAGGGCTGGCTGGACCCGCGGGAGCCGGCCAACGTGGCTAACGCCGTGGCGTTGATGGATCTGCGCTATGTGGTGCTGACCTCGGTCGACCGCGACGACCTGCCCGACCTGGGCGCCGGCCACTACGCCGCCTGCATCCGCGCCATCCACGGCCGCATGCCCGACACCGCGGTGGAGGCCCTGACGCCCGACTTCCAGGGCCGGCACGAGCTGGTGGCCCAGGTGCTGGACGCCGGCCTGGCCACCTACGCGCAGAACCTGGAAACCGTCAAGCGCCTGACCCACCCGGTGCGCGACCCGCGCGCCGGCTACGAGCTGACGCTGGACGTGCTGAAGTTCGCCAAGCGCCACGCGCCGGGCACCATCACCAAGACCAGCCTGATGGTCGGCCTGGGCGAAACCGACGACGAGATCGAGCAGGCACTGGACGACATGCGCGCCGCCGACGTCGACGTGGTCACCCTGGGCCAGTACATGCGCCCCACGCGCAACCACCTGCCGGTGCAGCGCTTCGTCACGCCCGAGCAGTTTCAGCACTATCGCGAAATGGCCCTGGCCAAGGGCTTTCTGGAGGCGGTCAGCGGCCCGCTGGTGCGCTCCAGCTATCGCGCCGAGCGCGTGCTGGACCACGACAACGTCGGCCTGGACCCGCAGGGCGTGCTGGACGCCATTCGCGAATCGGCGGCCGCTGCCGCCACGCCGTCGCTGCGCTGCTGACGGCGCCGCGGCCGGACAGGGCCGCGCCCCATTCCGCTCCCGGCCGGCAGGGACGCCCCAAGCGCCTGCCTACAATCGTTTGCCCCCTTGAGGAGATCCACGCCATGGCGCCTTGCATCGTCGTCTGCCATTTCCAGCTTCCAGTACCCACCGAAGCGCAATTCATCGAGATCGCCAAGCGCTCGGCGCCAATGTTCCGCCAGCTGGGCGAAGGCGGCCTGGTCAGCAAGGACTACGTGCGCGGCGAAGGCGGCGCCGGCGGCGTCTACGTCTGGGAAAGCCGTGCCGCCGCCGAGGCCTGGTTCACCGAAGCCAAGCTGGAGGAATACACAAAGATCTTCGGCGCGCGGCCCACCCTGACCTGGTACGACGCGCACCTGACGGTGGACAACAAGGCGGGCCAGGTGCGCATCAACGGCCAGCCCGAGGCCGGCAGCTGAAGCGCGGCGCCCCGCCCAGCACCCGCACCCCGAAGCCCCCACCTGCAGCCGATGTCATGACCGCTGAACCGCGCGCACCTTCCTGCGACCAGTACGAAACCTTCATGCGCCACGTGTACGAGCACGGCGTGGCCAAGGCCGACCGCACCGGCACCGGCACGCGCAGCGTGTTCGGCCACCAGATGCGTTTCGACCTGCGGCAGGGTTTTCCGCTGGTGACCACCAAGAAGGTGCACCTGAAAAGCATCATTTATGAATTGCTGTGGTTCCTGCGCGGCGACGGCAACGCGCGCTGGCTGCAGGAGCGCGGCGTGACGATCTGGGACGAATGGGCCAAGCCCGACGGCGACCTGGGGCCGGTCTATGGCGTGCAGTGGCGCAGCTGGCCCACGCCGGACGGCGGGCACGTCGACCAGATCGCGCAGGTGGTGGAGCAGCTCAAGGCCAACCCGGACAGCCGCCGCATCATCGTCAGCGCCTGGAACGTGGCCGACCTGCCGAAGATGGCGCTGATGCCCTGCCACGCCTTCTTTCAGTTCTACGTCGCCGAGGGACGTTTGAGCTGCCAGCTCTACCAGCGCAGCGCCGACATCTTTCTGGGCGTGCCGTTCAACATTGCCAGCTACGCGCTGCTGACGCACATGCTGGCGCAGCAGTGCGACCTGCAGGTGGGCGACTTCATCTGGACCGGCGGCGACTGCCACATCTACAGCAACCACTTCGAGCAGGTGCAGCTGCAGCTGTCGCGTGTGCCGCGGCCGTATCCGCAACTGCACATCAAGCGCCGGCCGGCGTCGATCTTCGACTACGAGTATGAGGATTTCGAGGTCGTCGGCTACGACCCGCACCCGGCCATCAAGGCGCCGGTGGCGGTGTAGGGTGGCGGGCGCCGCCAGAAATACCGAACGCAGAGGACGCAAAGATTGCGCAGAAGTCGCAGAAGAAGAATCCAGAAATTTTTTGTGTCTTCTGCGAGCCCTCTGCGCCCTCTGCGTTCGGGTATTCAACAACAAATCGGGTTGCATCGCCCGCCAAGCAAGCGCAAGCTGCTATTGAATGAATAGTATTCCAATGACCGACCTGCTCTCCCTCTACCGCACCATGGTGCGCATCCGCGCCTTCGAGGACGCGGCCGAAGCCGCCAGCCAGGGCGGTGTGTCTGCCTTTGGCCAGTCGGTCACGGCGCAGCCGGCGCGGGTGCGCGGGCCGCTGCACCTGTCGACCGGGCAGGAGGCCGTGGCCGCCGGCGTGTGCGCGCACCTGCGGGCCACCGACCTGATCACCTCCACCCACCGCGGCCACGGCCACACGCTGGCCAAGGGCGCCGACCCGACCAAGATGATGTGCGAGCTGTTCGGCAAGGCCAGTGGCTACAACGGCGGCAAGGGCGGCAGCATGCACATCGCCGACTTTTCGGTCGGCATGCTGGGCGCCAACGGCGTGGTGGCGGCCGGCCTGCCGATCGCCGTGGGCGCCGCGCAGGGCTTGAAGCTGCGCGGCCAGGACGCCATCGCCGTGTGCTTCTTCGGCGACGGCGCCATCAATCGCGGGCCGTTCATGGAAGCACTCAACTGGGCCGTGGTCTACCAGCTGCCGGTGCTGTTCGTGTGCGAGGACAACCGCATCTCCGCCACCACCGAAAGCGGCAAGATGACCGCCGGCCCCGGCGCCAGTGCCCGCGCCGCGGCCATGGGCATCGCCGCCGTGCAGGTCGACGGCACCGACGTGCAGGCCGTCAGCGACGCCGCCGCCACCCTGATCGACGAGATCCGCGCCGGCCACGGCCCGCGCCTGCTGCACGCGCTGACCGACCGGCACAAGGGGCATGTGTCGGTCGATCCCGCCACCTACCGCGACCCGGCGCAAGTGGCGGCCGCACTGGCGCGCGACGGGCTGGCGCGCACGCGCGCGCAGCTGGTCGAACAAGGCCAGGCCGCGCGGGTGGAGCAGATCGAGCGCGACGCCCAGGCCGAGATCGACGCCGCCCTCGCCACCGCCAGCGCCGCGCCACCGCCCGAGCCCGGCGCCGCCTACACCGACATCCAGACCGTCGGCGCGGGGATGTGGGCATGAACGCGCGCGATACCCAGAACACCGCTGTGACCGCCAGCCACGAGGACACCCGCACCGTGCAACTGACTTACGCCCAGGCCGCCGCGCTGGCCCTGTCGCAGGCGATGGACGCCGATCCCACCGTGGTCGCCCTGGGCGAGGACCTGGGCCGCGGCGGCGTGTTCGGCCAGTACCGCGACGCTGCCGGCCAGCCGCTGGTGCAGCGCTTCGGCCCCGGCCGCATCGTCGACACGCCGATCTCCGAGGCCACCATCGTCGGCGCCGCCGTCGGCATGGCGCTGGCCGGCTGCAAGCCGGTGGTCGAGCTGCGCGTGGTCGACTTCGCCCTGTGCGCCATCGACGAGATCGTCAACCAGGCCGCCAAGAACCGCTACATGTTCGGCGGCCAGGGCCGCGTGCCGCTGGTGATGCGCATGCCCATCGGCATCTGGTCGGCCTCGGCGGCGCAGCACAGCCAGTCGCTGGAGGCTTGGTTCGCCCACATCCCGGGTCTGGTGGTCGTCACCCCCGCCACGGCCGCCGACAACCACGGCCTGCTGCTGGCAGCGCTTGAATCGGGCGACCCGGTGGTCTACATGGAGCACAAGGAGCTGTGGGGCCAGAGCGGCCCCGTGACGCCCGGTGCCGTGGTGCCGCTGGGGCGCGCCCATACCGTGCGCGCGGGCAGCGACCTCACCATCGTCTCCTGGTCGCGCCAGATGCAGGCCTGCGCCCAGGCCGCCGAGCAGCTCGCCACGCAGGGCGTGCAGGCCGAGCTGATCGACCTGCGCACCCTCTGGCCCTGGGACCGCGACGCGGTGCTGGCCAGCGTGGCCAAAACCGGCCGCCTGCTGGTGGTGCACGAGGCGATCCAGGTGGCGGGCTTCGGCGCCGAGATCGCCGCTACCGTGGCCGAGCACACCGGCGCCAGGGTGGCGCGCCTGGGCGCGCCGCGCATCCCGGTCGGCTACGCGCAGGTGCTGGAGGACGAGGCGCGCATCGGCGCCGGCCAGATCGTCGCTGCCACGCAGCGGCTGCTGCAGCGATGAGCAGCGGCCGGCCCCGCATCGGCCTGATCTGGGCCCAGGCGCGCGGCGGCGTGATCGGCAAGGACGACACCATGCCCTGGCACCTGCCGGAAGACCTGGCGCACTTCAAGCGCACCACGCTCAGCCACCCGGTCATCATGGGCCGCAAGACGTGGGAATCCCTCCCGCCACGCTTTCGCCCCCTGCCCG
>WBZM01001849.1_pt1 | contig 19538 bp, 23 predicted proteins | sample 5204271 | NCBI WGS metagenome assembly WBZM01 (sample SAMN12344346, study PRJNA552823) | activated sludge metagenome | biome: Activated sludge suspended growth; feature: Nitrification reactor; material: Wastewater; isolation source: activated sludge from nitrification reactor of wastewater...
CAACGAAATCGCTGACAATCTCCACGGAGTGCGTGCTCACGGCAGCACCTGCCGACGTTCTTGTGACCGGTGCATGGCGTTGCACGCCACGACGTACCGGCCGAGGTCGACGAGCGCCTCACGCAGGTCGTCATAGGTGAACGCCATCCCGCCGGGGCCGTTGCGGATGATGTGTCGCTCGTGCAGCCCGCCACACATCGGCACAGAGGTGAGCCGAGGGTCGCACGACAGCGGTGGCAGCCACGGTGTGGCGTTGCGCCGCCGACGCTTCTCGCCTTCGGTGGGGCCGTAGAAGCCCGCTCCAAGGACACCTCGGCGCTGGTCGTCGAGCCAGTCCATCTGTGGCGTGGTCACGACGTCGCCTCCGGGTACTCGGGCTGGTCGTGCTTGGACCAAGCATCAGGGCACACCGACGAGCCGATCTCCTGCACAATGTTGATGGCTTGCTGGGCGTCAGAGCGCCAGTGCGCAGGCAGATGGGTCTGTGCTCGGCTGAGGCGCTCCAACGCACTCTTCAGGTCGAGATACAGGCGGTCGAAGTTGGGTCCGTGGACCGGGTGGTGGTCCCACTCGCCGCACACACAGAGCGCTGAGCAGCCGGGTTGGGCGGCGAAGCTGTGGCCGGTCATGACAGCACCCACTCGACGCAGATGTCAGGCAGGCCGAGCAGGCGGAGCGTGTCGATTCGGGGGGCTCCGAAGGTATTCAGCGATGCCAGCGACAGCAGCACGGCCTTGATCGCCTGCATCTCCTCGCACTGGACGATCGCTGCGCCGATCGCACGGGCAGCCTCGCAACCGTCGTCGTTGCTCGCACCGAGCGCAACCCAGCCGAGCAGGTAGCCGAGGTCCTCGCTCAGAATGTCCGGCAGTTCCTCGTCACTCATCGTTCAGTCCTTCCATGTCGTCCATGGGGGGCCGACACGACGGACTCACGCCACGCCATCGCGTAGTGCATGTGGTTCGCGCACCGGCTCTTGAGGTGGGTGCACGATCCGCGCCGACGGCCCGCAAGCGACCACGCCATGCTGTCGGCTGAGGCGAGCATGTCGCCGTACCGGCGCACCGCTCCCCCCTTGCAGCCGAACCCGTGGCAGCGGATACCGCGAGCGCTCATGGCGGCGACGACCTCACCGATCTCGTTCGTGTTCTCGCGTCGGCAGACCGAGCCGAGACCAACGGTGGGCAGGTCGGCGAGACGGACACCAGCGGCCTCGTAGGCGTCAGCGCAGCGCTCGTAGTCGGCGAGGCTGTAACCCTGAAGCACGGGGATCACCGGGGCGTTGAGCGCCCGGAGGTCAAGGTAGTTGCCGACGGTTCGTGCCTGATGTTCGCGCACGTTGAGTCCGGTGCCGGCGAATCGAACGCCCTTGAACGTGCCGCCGTGGATCACCGCCGGTTCACACATCCAGTCCTGCGGTGCGGCCCACACGAGGCGTCCGACCTGGTGGCGGACGTGCTCGAGCTCGGTGGCGTAGGTGCGGGCGTCGATGCGCCAGCGGCCGTGCTGCTGCAACTCGGTGAACCCGCCCGAGTCCATGACCCAGTCCGTCGCTGCGGTGGGCAGGGTCTTCAGGCGAGCGAGCCGGTTGCGGCTGACCATGAGCGGGACGGTGCAGCGCACCAGCCAGCTCGGTTCGTGGGTGCCGAGATAGAAGATCATGCCGAGGTCTCGATTCGCATGGTCTGGCTCGGGTTGCCGACCTGGTCGACGGCGTGACGGGTCACTCGACGGCTGGCGTCCAGCTCCACGAATCGCACGCCCCTCACGACGGCCACCTGCCCTCGACGACCACCTCGGTGCGAACCTTCCGGTTCTTGTACGGGTGCAGCTCAGTGAGCGTGATGTTGCCGTTCGGGTCGTCGATGTAGCGGATGACCTCGCCACACTGGTCGCACCTCCACAGGCCTTCCCCGACATACATGTGTGAGTCGTGGTAACACCTGTCGACAATCTCGTCGGCCCACATGCGCGTGTGCTCGTCGAAGTCACTCATCGTTCAGTCCTTCCATGTCGTCCATGCGGCAGTAGGCGGCGTCCAGGTCGCCACGCAGTTGTGCGTTCTCGCAACGCAGCGCCTCGTTCTCGTCGTTCAGCCGTTCGATCTCGTCGTGCGCCCGCTGGAGCATGTCCCGAAGGACGAGCCGCTGCCCACGAGTGACCACGGCCCGATCGACCACGAAGTCGGCCTCGATCTGGAGGTGTGCGAGCAGGTGGTCGATCGTGAACGGCACCTTGTCCACAGGCCCTATCTCGCGAGCAGCATTCGTGGCCTGGTGGTTATCGCCCGTTGAAGCCTCACGGGGCTCGTCGGGCGTGGGCTGATGCAAGATGGTGCCGTCAGCCACGGATGACCCCCTCAGCCAGTAGGCGGCGCACGACGTCGACCATCAGGTCCCTGTTCTGCTCGGGCACGTCAACCCACGGCACTGCCGACGCCCGTCTCGTTTCGTAGCCGTGCAGGGGTGCCAACTCCTCGTACGCCTGATGGAAGCGCATGGCGACGTACTCGGGCCAGGGCATCGACCAGCGGCCGTCGTGGCACCAGCACACGGCGCGGCAGCACTCGTGGCTGTCGTTGAGGCAACCGCATTGCGTGGCGTGGGTGACGTGATCCGCTCGATTGCGGCGGCGTACGTCTGGATCTATCTCGCGACGATCGAGCGGTTCGTTGGCCATCAGAACACCTGACTCTCGTCGTGCTTCGCTTCACCCCGTCGGCCGTCCAAATGATAGCTTCGCTTGAAGTTGCCCTCGGGCGCGTAGATGGCGATGCGGTGCTCTCGACGCCGACGCTGCGCAACCGAATGCATCCGGTCCTCAATGAAGCATCGGGCGTCCGCCGAGAAGTTCTCGGCCAGCATCCGTTCGTAGTAGGCGGTGCCAGCGAGGTGCGGGCGCTGCGACCACTGGACGGTGCGGCGCAGTGGGACATCCATCATCTCGATCGTGCGATGGTCGATCATCAGATGCTCGTGCTCCGGGTGGATGTGGGCCTCATGGTGGAAACGCAGCACGTCCACGGCGCCCTGCTCGACCAGTTCCTCGCAGGCGGCCCAGTCGATGGGGGCGTCGACGGTGAGCGGTGTGTCGTGTTCGAGGAACAGGATGTTCGGGGTGTCGACCCACGTGAGCGCCTCGCGCGTGCCGGCTGCCTGGTGGCGATGTTCGCCCCAGCCGCCGATCACCTGGATGTCGCCGTCAACCTTCGCCGCCCAGTGGAGTCGGAACAGGAACTCGTCGTAGCGGGCCCGGAGATGCTCAGCTTCGGGCCGCACACCGTCGGCGACAACGACGATCGGGATGCGGCCGGCCCAGCGCCTGACGCTGAGGATCACCTCGGCGATCATCGAAGCGTCCGGGTGAAGCGGGGAGGGGGAGCAGGTGATGATCGCGGTCGTGTTGGCCGGCAGGTCGGGGTCACCGAACTCGAGGCGCTCGATGTCGCGGACGAGACGGCGGGACATCTGGCGGCGGTAGGCGCTGTACCAGACCTGCCAGTAGTTCGACCACCAGAGCCGCTGGTCGAGGAGTCCGGCGATCGTGCCGCCGACGCCTTCCCAGTCGTTGGTGCTCGTCGGTGGGAGCGGCCCGACGCCAGCCTGCGACGACAGGAGGTCCCAGTAGAGGTCGGCCTCGAACACCGGGATGCACGATGCGTGGAGGGCCTCGAAGAACCGGAAGGTGTCGTGGGTGGCGGGCCCACCGGGGCAGGGTGCGACCCAGGTGCGCTTCAGCTGCTGCAGGTACTCGGCGCGCGGCATGCCCTGCGTGAACCCTTCGGTGCGCAGCAGCCTCCCAGGGATGCGTGCCCGTGCCTTCGACAGACCGTTTACGGCACGTTTGCGGCGGGGGTTGGTGACCTGTCCGGCGAAGGACCAGAGGATGTCCTTCTCGGGCAGCTGTGGCCCGATTTCGTGTGGCACGTCCTTGTTCCAGCCGTCGCCGAAGAAGTAGGCCCACGGCATGTCGCTGTGCACTCGGGGGTTGGGGAGCTGCACCCAGAACTGGATGCGGCCGTGGTCGACCTGGCGCCAGTCGAACACGGCCTCCTCGTCGCCGCACAGGATCAGCAGGACCCGTTCGAGCTTCGCCAGCTCGCCGTTCAGCCAGTCGATGTCGTCGGCGTGATGTCGTGCCGGCAGCACGACGATCCCAGCGCGGCCCGGCTCGAGGTGGTCGACCTCATGGTGGACGAAGTCGTAGCCGGTGTCGAACATGGTGCCGGCGAACAGCCGTTCGAGCATCCCGGTGTCCCACGGCCCGCGGGCCTGGATGTGTGGGTGGCGGCTGAGCCAGTAGACGTCGATCACGGCGCCGGGATGATGCAGCGCCGGGTGCCGTCGTGCTGGTAGACGCCGTTGAGGTTCGACCTGCAGCGGTCGATGTGGTCGCCTTCGGGGATCATGATGACCCACAGTTCGACGCCGGGTTCGGCGTTCACGCTGGACGACTCGATCTCCTGGATCGTGACGTGGTCGACCTTCGCGTACGGCCGGTCGTTGCACGCGGTGAGCGCGGTGACCGCGAGGAGGGCGGCGGTGATCTTGGTCTTCATGCTGTTCTCGCTTCCATGATGAGGGACATGCGGCAACGGTCGTCGAGCTCACCGGAGCCCTTCGGACCGAGGACGGTTTGGCCGCACTGCAGCGGCCCGGCCAGCTCGGTGAATCCCCCGGCGTACAGCCGGTTGCCGAGGTAGCTGGCATCGAAGATCGAGGGGGACTCGCCGAACCACGTGACGTAGGTGCAGTACCGCTCGGACACGGACGGCATGTCGTCGCCCTGCGGGAACCAGTTGGTGTCACCGCACAGGTAGGCGCGGGCGGCGGCGCGCATGTCGGGGACGAGCACGCGGAGCACGCCGTCGGGCTTCAGCATCGACCGGATGTTGGTGAGCACGCCGGGGAGTTCGTGGTGGTTGAAGCAGGAGAGGAGGTGGTTCGCGACGATCACGTCGAACATGCCGGCGTAGGGCTCGCACGCGTGGCCGTCCCGGACATCGAGGATGATGTCCTGGCCGTACTCGCGACGGTCGGCGTTCACCCAGCCGTCGGGCTGGACCGAGCCGCACCCACAATTCAGTCTCACTCGATCCCCTTCCAGGTCATGCGTCGATACGGCCACGTTGAGCAGGTTCATCCGTTGCATCGCCACAGCCTTTCGTGCGCGTAGACGTGGCGCTCCAACTCGGGGCCCACCTGCGATTCGTACATGCGGACCAGCCGCCGCTTCTCGGGGAGATGACCGGACGAGCCGGCGAGCGACGCCGTCGCTGGGAGGCGTAGGGTGAGCGCCTCGGCCAGCATCGGGTACAGCACCCGGTACGGGAGCTCCTCGTAGAACACGACCTGAGCTGCCGGCGCGAGACGATCGAACGCCACCCGACACGCGACGTGGTCCGGATGATGAATGCCGAGCGGAACCCACCACTCGTCGTACGCGTAGAGGGACTGGAAGATCGCCAGGAACCGCAGCACCTCGTTGGCTCGGTCGTCGATGTACCACTCCGACACCCCGGGATGACCGTCGTCGAGCAGGAACCCCTGTATGCCCTGCCAGCCGGTGCACTTGAGGACCGCGCAATGCTCGGCGAGCAGCCGGTTGTACTTGTCGATCGTTTCTTCAGTGAACCCGCCGTACGGGCAGATGATCGTGAAGTCGAGGTCGGGCCGCGACAGCATCGTCTCCGCACACGAGAAGACGGCATCGTCGATGTGCGGGGAGAGGACGGCGACCTTCGTCATCAGAACGGGTCCGCCGTGAAGGTCCAGTGCTCCTCGTGGTCGACGCCGAGCAGCTTCCCGCTGTACCCGCAGGACGCCATGAGGTCCTTCAGCTCGTCGGGGGTGTGGCCGAAGTTGTCCATCAGGTCCGGGTGGATCGAGATCCAGACGTTCGGCACGGCGCCCTTCGCGATGGTCTGCACGGCACCGCGCATCACCATCAGCTCGGCACCCTCGACGTCGACGTTGATGACGGTCGGTCGGGCGCCGGTGATCGCGCAGTAGTCGTCGATCGTGATCGAGTGGATGTGGCCCGGGTAGCGCAGGTCGCGGTAGGCCATCCCGGGCGTCTCGGGCGCGTTGACGTCGGCGGTCTCGGGCCAACCGCTGAACATGGAGTCCAGCGCGAGTGGGACGAGGATGTCGCTGTGGTCGGACACGAACGCCTGCACCATGCCCGCCGGTGTCGCGAGGGCGTTGTGGACCCACACCTTGCGGATGTTCGGCCAGAACTCGGGAGACGGCTCGAACAGGTGCATGCGGGCCGGGTTGACGAACTCCTGGGCGAGCACCCCGGCGATCCAGCCGTGCTCGGTGCCGACGTCGAAGAACACGTCATCCCAACTCAGGGTCTCGCGGAACGACTGGAACCGCTCGTACTCCCAACCGCGCTTCGCGACCGGGTCGCCGGTGCCACCGTCCCAATCGGCGACCTCGTCGGTCGTCCAGATCATCCAGCGGCCGTTGACCAGCTTCTGCTTCACAGCATGCCCCTTTCGAGGAGGAGGTCGACGAGCTGATTCATGCGCACGTCGTACGTGTGGTGGGCGAGCGTGTGTTCTCGGCCGGCGTGGCGGATCTCCTCGCGCCGTTCGGGGTGGTCGAGGAAGTAGTCGATGTCCTCGCCGAGCCGGTCCCAGTCGCCTGCATTCCAGCTGGCGAAGTGGACGCCGGGCTCGAAGTGGGCTTCGATGCCGGGGACGTAGGGGTGCATGAGGAACCCGCCGCGGCCGAGGGTTTCAGGGATGCGGTCCGACCAGTAGTTAGCGAGGCCACTGCCGGCGAAGCACGAGTCACCCGTCGCGATGTCGACCGACGCGTACAGGTCGCGCAGTGCCTGGCCGCGCACGGCGTGCTCACCGCGCTTGGGCCAGAACTCGCAGATGTTGCGGTAGTTCAGCTTCAGGAACCGGACCAGCTCGTGGCGGTGCCGGTGTTCCTCGTGGTAGTCGCCCTGCCAGGAGCCGACGAACGCCAGCTTCGAGCGCATCCGCTCGCGTGGCGTGCCGAAGTCGGCTTCACGGGCGGACACGGCGGGCGGGAACCACACGTGGTTGACGGCGTGCTCGGCCCACAGGTTGTCGTGGCCGCCGTCGGCCGTGATGAGGAGGTCGGCCTGGAAGAACGGCTCGGTGTCGACCTGGGTCTGACGCTGCAGGCCCCACCAGATGTCGAGGTGGTAGCCGACGACGGGGATGCCGCGGTCGCGTGCGATCTGCATCATCCGCACCTGATCGGCGAGCGGCTCGCGCTCGTTGAGGCCGAACTGCCCACCGGTGCCCCACGGCCAGCCGGTGCGGGTCCAGAGGATCAGGTCGGGCTTGCCGCCGAAGCAGGTCCAGTCGCCGTGTGCGAGCTGACGCCAGTGGTCGACGAGGCTTTCCTGGATCGGGACGACGAAGTGGCCGGTGTCGACGAGAGCGGCGAGGATGTGGTTCTCTGAGCTGTGAGGCGGTCCGAAGTTACCGACATAGAACACCTTGAGCGACGGACGGACGATCTTCTTCTTGGCGGGCACGCCGGCCATCGTACACGAACTTGTGATACAGGCAAGCCTCAGGCTGCGGGGGCCGGGAGCACCTGGATGACCGGCAGGTTCCCCTCGCGGAACACCGACTCGCGGTCGGCAGTGTCCTTCGCTACGAGCCGCAGCTTGTAGCGCTTGCCGGCGAACTCGGCGAGCTCACCGACCGCCCATGCGACCACGACGTTCGGGAGCTCCGACGCCCCGGTGATCCCGCCGGTCTTCGTGTACATGATCCGCTCGGTCCGCATCGACAGGAACTCGACGCGGAGCGTGTACCCCTCCGAGAAATCGCGGAGTACACCGTCGCCGTCGTACCATCCGACGCGCCACGACGGGTCCTCGCGGTCTGCATAGATCGTCATCATTGCGGCTGCCACCTCTCTGTCTTCGACTTCTCCTGCCACTGGTCGATGGACGGCTCGCGGTACATCATCACCGGGATCGGATCGCTATGTCGATCGACGGGGCCCGGCGAGGGGGTGCCGCCGGTGCCGTTGAGGATGCGCGACAGGTCCGCTGCAGCGGTGACGACGCCCGCGAAGAACGATCCGATGGCCTTGCCGATCGAGCTCGACGTGTCGATCGTGCCCGTTGTGCTCTTGTCGGTTGACCTGGCGGTCGCCGAGGATGCCGACGTCGATCCGACAGCGGCCTTCGCTGCATTCTTCGTCAGGGCACCGGCTGACGTGATGGTGCCGGCGAGCGCGCTGGCCGACAGCTTCGCCACGGCCCCTGCCGCAGCAACCGTGGAGGCCAGCCGCTTCGCCGTCGCGCGCGCCTGTGACGAGGATGGCGTGGTCGATCCGGTGGTCGCCTTGCCGGTGCCCTTCGTGAGCGTGCTGGCCGCTGTGATACTGCCGGTGAGCGTAACGGCGATGACCTTGAGGGCGGCGAGTGCGCCGGACGGGGTGATGCCGCCCGCCACCCGACTCGCTGTGGCCTTCACGATGGCGCTAGCGGCCGTGGTTGCGCCAGCGAGCGACCGGGCGATCGACCGCACCACGGTCGACGTCGCCGTGATCGACCCCACCGTTGCCTTGCTGGCGTTCTTCGCCAGGACCCCTGTCGGCGCGATGGACCCGGCGAGCGACCGGGCGATGGCCTTCAGGGATGCGAGAGTGCCGGCGGGCGTGGTTGAGCCGGCTGCCGCCTTGCCGGTGTTCTTCGCGAGGGAGCCTGCCCCGGTCGTCGATCCGATCAGGGTGCGAGGCATCGACTTGATGATCGAGCCGGCGGGCGTGGTTGTCCCGGTGGTGCGCTGGGCGATGCTTCGCACGAGCCCTGCCGTCGCGGTGATCGACCCGGTCGGGGTGATGTCGTAGTCGACAGCGGTCGTGGCCGGCTCGAGCGCGACGACCTGCGCGGCCCACCGGTTCGGGGTGACGTCGAGCGTCCAGGTGGCCGCCGACACGCTCGTGCCCGAGCCGAGATCATCGACCGCGAGGAGCACACCCTGCGAGTCGTCGAAGTTGCTCTCCGTGATCGACGCGTACCCGCCCGGGTCCGTGCCCCACGACGTCGGGCGCGGGGCGCCGTTGTCGCGGTAGGCGCCGAACGCGACGGCGGTGCAGCCCGACGGGAGGCTCGACAGGGCCGGGACATCGACGGTGGCGTCGTTGCTCTCGGCTGAGGCGTTCGACACCCACGGGTCGCCGGTGGTGTCGACCCCGGAGAACACGTCGCAGATCCACGCCCAACCGGTCGAGCTGGCCGACAGGGAGAACGACCACGTCGACGGCTCACCGCGCTGCCAGAACACGTACAGGTTGATGCCGGTCCCGTCGACGGCGCCAGCCTGCACGGGGCCGAGCACCGACCAGCCGGACGGGGTGGTGACAGTGCGGTCGCGGCGGGTCGACACCGCGACGATGACGACGTCGTCGGTGCCGATCGCGCCGGGGTCGGTGACGGTGAACGATGACGCCGTCGAGCTGGTCGACCCGCCCGACGTGGCGGTGAGCGGGCGAGTGATCGCCACCGGACTACGAGCCCGAAGGGAACGTCAAGCGGCTACCGCTTCGACCGGTGGCCATGTGCGCAGGTGCACGTCTGGCAATGCGGAGGGTCGTCATGTCGGGTGCCTTTCGGTTGATGCGACCCCCACAGCTCGAGGTTGTCGGGTCGATTGTCTGACTTGTCGCCGTTGATGTGGTGGACGTTCTCGCCGGGGAGGAGCGAGCGGCCAAGCGTCTGCTCCATCACCCACCGGTGCTCGAACATCTGCCCGTTCCCCCAGGCTCCTGGGTAGTCGGGGCCGACGTACTTGACGACGTAGCCGCCACGCGAGAGCGACACGCGTGTTCCCCCGGCCGCCTTGTAGCAGGCGCGCGAGCAGTAGGTCTGGGGGAGTCGCTTGGGGCGGAACCGGACCCCACAGAGCTCACAGTCCTGATCTGGCAGTGAGTTCTTTCGTGGCGCCCGGCCCGAGCAGCTGCTCGAGCAGAACCGACTTGGACGGTTGGCGTGCCACGGGATGTATTCGACACCGCAGGTTTCGCACGTCCGAGTGACGCCTGATTTCTTTCGGCCGGCCATGTCCAGCAGTGTACTGGCTTTCGCCTACCTATGATCCTGACGGAAAAGTTAGATCGTAGGTGGCGGTGATCGAGTCCGACGCGGCCACCACGTTCACCGCGGAGAACACCGACCGGTCGAGCATCACACCGCCACCGGTCGCGGCCTGCGAGAAGATCCCGTGCTCGGTCACGGCGATGGTGCCACCCGAATCCGGGGAGAACGTCGCGACGGTCCGGTAGACGTTCGCGGTGGCGCCCTCGGTGGTGGTGCCGGTCGGCCGGGTCGAGTCCGACGCGTACTGGGTGGTGAGCTCGGTGACGAGCGCGGTCTGCGACGCCGACTCGGCGGTCGTGCCGGTGCCGTACCCGTGGTACTTCATGTTCTCGAGCTCGACCGAGTTCTGGAAGGCGTCGACGATGAACCCGACCCCGGTGTCGGTGACGACACGAAGCGAGGCGAGGCCGTACGGGACGACGTCGCCGTTCCCGCGGGTCACGGTGATGTACAGGGCACCGTACACGTGGCCGATACCCATCGCGCGGGCGGCGGCGATTCGGCGGGCGCCGCGCCACAGGTTCCGCACGTTGCTGAGCCGCCAGCGGTTCACCTCGTCGGACAGGCCGCGCTGTGGGGTGCCGTGGGCGAGGATGTCGGCGAACTTCACGGCAGGCGGCCATAGCTGGGTGTCGAGTCCACCGGAGCGGGCGTTCTCGACTCGACCGTTCGAGCGGGTCACCTGGATGCCGAGGTTGCCGGCGGGTGCGACGTGGCCGATGGTCTGCATGGAGATCTCCTCTGTGCGAGCTGCGTGGTGATGATGACAGGGCCGATGAGCGAAAGGCGAGCGACGCCGCGCCAGGATCAGGCGGTCCGGTCCGTCGACGTGAGCACGGCGGTCACCTGTCTTCACACCTGAGCGGCGACCTCGAGGCCGATCGCGCGGGGCTCGATCACGACCTGCACGTCGTCGGTGGGGGGAGAGCGGTTCGGATGCGGTCGATGTTGCGGTCGTTCATAGGTCCGGATCTTAGCGCATGATGACGTGCGCGATGCCGTCGAGCAGTAACACTCCGTCGTCGATGAGGTGCGGTCCGGTGGTCGGTTCGGGGCCGGTGGCGGCGGTCACGGTGACTGTCACGTCGTCGGTGGCGGTCGTGCCGGGTGTTTCGACGGTTGAGGCGGTGAGCCGGATGACGTAGACGCCGGGATCGGCGATCGTCGCGGTCGGCGCCGGCGCCGTGGTCGACGAGAACACGACTGCGCCGGGGCCGGAGAGTTTCGCCCATGACCATGTGGTGGTGGCGGGTGAGGTCGTGCCGGCGCCGTCAAGCTGAATCGGTGTGTCCTCGACGCCGGTCGTGTCGAGTCCGGCGCTTGCGACGAGCGGGGCGGCGGCGCCGGCGGTTTCGTAGGCGCCAATGTTCCGCAGTCCTGTCCATGTGGTGCCGTTGTAGTCGGCCGCCGGGAGCGCGAGTCCGGTCGAGAGGGTGGAATCATAGCCGGCGTCGATGAGCGGTGAACCGGTGAACGGCTCGAACGTTGACGACCACAGCGGCGGGACGCCGATTGTGAGGTCGCCGACGCCGGCGACGGTGACGACTTCGTAGTTTCCGGTCGACGCCTTGATGGTGGTCTGGTGGTTGTTCCGCCATGTTCCGAGAGACTTCGGGTCGATCGAGAGTTTTCCGCCGGAACGGTCACACGCGACCCACGAAAACACGGAGTTCACGACATCGACGTCCATGTCCGAGGTCGAGTTGAGCCACGTTCCGCCCTGCGGTAGACGCGGCCGGCTTGAACTTTTGGTGTAGTTCACTTCCAGTCCGGCGCCGGTGAACTGCTCGACGCCCACGCAATGTGCGATCAGCACCTTGCGCGCGTTGGTGACCCCAAACGCGGTGCCGCCGGTCGCTCCGTAGGGGCGGGTCGAGCCATCGCTCGGCTCCACGAACGTGAGATCGGGATCGAACTCGGGTGCGCCGGCGGCGGTGAGAAACGGCCCGCCGAAAGTGCGAGCGATGACGTTCGACACAGTCAGTCCGTTAAGCGAGTTGTACGTGCCGGTCGTGTCGCCGACGAACGTTGCCGGAGAGCTATCCGTCTTGAGCCATGCCCCTTGATACAACACGCGTTCGATCAGCCCGCGATCGATCGTCGACTGGTACGCCTGCATGATGTGGAACCCGTCGATGTGAACGACGTTGTTCGGTTCGGTCGGATAGAGGTCGTGAATCCAGAAATCCTGGATGAGAGAGTTCGACATGCCGAGCACCTGAATGGCATCGTTTGCGTATCGGGCAAACTCGCAGTCCAGGATTTGGATTCCGTCCGACGGCCGAGTCTGACCGGACGAGTAGGACGAATCAATCTTGAGACATGTGGCGCCCACGTTGCCGGGAACCGTGTAGCCACGCACACCAGAGGTTGAGCCCTTGCGGCGGTGCACGAACTTGACTCCGTTCCACACCAGTTCGTCATTGATCCGTCGCGTGAGGAATCCGTACTGAATGAACAGGTTGCCGAGCCACGTTCCCGATTGCGTGCCGGCCGTCCATCCGGTTTCACCGTCGAGGGGGCCGGCGTTGACGTCCGTGTCTCCGTGAAACTCCCATCCGTGACACCCTCCGTTGAGTTGCCAAAAACCACGGAACCGGAGTCGCGAGGTGCCGGAACCTGAGAGGTCCCATCGGATCGAGGGAACGTTCGTGAAGCTCCCGGCCTTGGTGATGTCGAGCAGGAACGGACCGCCGGTCGTAGCGACACGAATCGTGACAGGGTTGATCCGCGAGGCGCCGGCGCCGGAACCGGTGAAGCTGTACGACGTGGTGGGTTCGGTGCCGATCGTTTCGAGGATGATCTCGTGTCCGGGTGCGTCGGAGATCGCGCCAGTCGCGATCGCTCCGAGCGCGGCGTTCAACGACGAGTAGTTCCCGCCTGTCGACTTGACGGTGTACGTCGTCACGGCCGGTCAGGCTTTGCGGTCGAGCACGTAGTAAGCGCCAGTTCCGATCGACAGGTTCGACGCGTTCGCGGTGTTCTGCGCTGCGCGCATCGTGACGTCGCCGGCGGTGCCTCCGGTTATCAGCAGCCCATTCAGCAGAGCGAACATGCGCGTCGTGACGCTCGTGATGCCGGTTCCGGCGCCGCCGGCGGCGGCTGTCTCCGAGTAGTCGTTCTGTGTCTGCCATCGTGCGGACGCGTTCGTGTTCGCGGTGGCGCCGAGTTGAGCGCCGAGCATCGCCCATTGTCCGGTGACGCCAGCGGGAACGGTCCATCCGACCTTGACGCCGATGGACGGTTGCGCGACCGAGTAGATCAGCATTCCGCGTAGCTCGTAGACCGCGTTTGCCTCTACGGCGAGTGTCATCTCCGGAATGTCGACGAGGGCCGTCGAGTTGTTCACGAGAGCGGCGATATCGGCGGTGACGCGCGCTAGGCGCGTGTCGGCCGAGATCGTCGCCCCGTCGATCTTGACGCCAACCCCTGCCAGTAGTGGGGTCACGAGGCTTTCGACGATCGCCACGTAGGCGGCCGCGGCTGCGGCTGCGTCCAGCTTCTCGTTGTCGAGCTCGACGAGCGCCGCCTGCACGTCGGTCGACGACAGGTTGCCGGTCGCGCTGAACGAGATGGCCGACGCGTCGTGCGCGTCGCTCGTGTCGGCCAGGTGCGCAGCGAGCTGGGTCCCCATCAGCTCACCACCGGAGCTATCCGGTGTGATCGGTCCTACTCCCATGTCAGCCTCACTCCGGGTCGTAACTGGTGAGCACGGCGGTCACCGGGCACGGATCGAACACCATGATCCCCGACGACTGGCCGAACGCGTTGATGAGGTTCCGGTCGGTGATCCCGACACGGCCGGCACGCGCCTCGTCGAACCGGGCGGTCGACGTCTGGTAGTAGACGGGGCCCGACGCGTACACCCAGTCCTCGGCGTCGCCCGACGCACCCTCGCCGGTCGGGGCGTCGGCGTTGTAGAAGCCTGGGTCGACGATGATCCGGTTGCCGACCGGCGTCCGGTACGAGCCGTTCCGCCACTCCACCCCGTACGTGGCGATCGCCGTCCCGATCAGGCCGGGCGGGAGGAAGATCACGCCCGAACGCGAGTACATGCGCTCCGCGAACTCGGACTCGATGTTCGCCAGCGCGTTGTACAGCGGCGTCGCCGCCGTCCCGAACGCGATGCCGGCCGGCTCGGTCGCCTCCGACGGCAAGGTCAGCATCCCCGACACCTGCGACACGAGCGTGTTGGCGAAGATCCACGACAGCATCTCGCGCCAGCGGGCCGCCAGCTTCGCCGCGATCTCCCCTTCGGCGAGCAGCTCGAGCGTCGAGCCCTGTAGGCGGTCCTTGACGACGAACGGGAGCTGCTCGACGTACTCCTCGCACGTCGGGATCGGGTCGTCGGAGAAGAAGTCGTCGAGGCACGGCCCCTCGTACGCGGCGACGATCTCGACGTCGCGGCCACACACGCGCGGCTCCCACGTGACCCCGTCGATGAGCCACCGGCCGTCCGCCACCTCGAACCGGTCGATCTGCTCGAGGAGCAGGCCGCGGTCGAGGAGCGGGGCCTCGGGGAAGTTGATGATCGGCTTCGCCATGTTCGTGTCTCCTCAGGTCGTTGGTGAGTTTGGCATGGCGCCGTCGAGATTGTCACCAGCAGGCGGGATCACCGTCCAGCCGAGCGCTTCCAGGTGGCGGACCGCCGTTTCAGTCAGGTCTCGGTTGCGAATCTGGGCGCGCCGGTTCGACCGTTGCTCGGCGTCTGTGGCCCATCGACAGTTGGTGGGCTCGTAGTCGCCGTCGTTGTCGATCCTGTCGAGCGACGTCCCGACCGGCCTGGGTCCCATGTCGGCGTAGAACGCCTCGAAGGTGGCCCAGCGATCGCAGACCCTGATTCCTCTGCCGCCGTAGTCCGGGTAGCTCAAGTTGTTCGGGTCGTTGCAGCGCGACTTCATCGCACCCCACGCCTTGTGCTCGGCGGACCCGGACATGCCGTGAGTTCGATGGGCGGCGTCGGCATGGAGGCATCCGCAGGACTTGACGTTGCCGGCGACCATCGCTCCGCCGTTGACGACCTTCTCGTTCCCGCAATCACACCGGCAGCGCCACCGCACACCACCGCCGGCCGTTCTCCCATCAGCCAGTTCGAGTACCACGAGCCGCCCGAACCGCTGACCGACGCGGTCCGTGATCGGACTGACCCGCGTGTCCCTGACGAGACAGCCACAGGAGCGGGACTGGCCCGCGTTGAGCGCCGAGGCGGCCACGACCTTCTCGTTGCCGCAGTCGCACCGACAGCGCCACGTGATCCGCCCATCCGGTTTGGGCTCTGCCCGCTCGACAACTGTCAGCCTGCCGTACTTCTGGCCGACCCGATCAACAACCTGGCGCGCCATGCCTGCCTCCTGAAACGTGAAAGGTGCGCCGGGCCAACCCCGACGCACCTCCCACTATCGCAGGATCTGCCAGCGATTACAACACCATCGTCTACGACTGGTAGCCGACCTCGTCACCACCCTGGCAGTTGATTGCAATGTCGTCGATTTGCACACCGGACCAACACGCGGGAATATCCAGGATGTGCGCCGGGCACGACGTCGTGTTGACGATGCCCTCGAAGTTCTCGAAGAACATCGTGAACTCGTTGCGGCTGTTCGACTGGTTGTCGCGGTAGATGTTGTTGCCCGTGACGCCGATGGCGAGCTCACCGCGGTCCATGAGGGCGAACTTGCCCGCCGGAGCGATGAGGATCTGCACCGAGGCGGGCAGCAGGTTCAGGTTGCTCGCCGAGGCGACGGCCGGGAGCGCCACGGCGTACGACGGCTGGTCCATGAACCACGTGATCTGGGTGACCCCGACCTCGCGGAACATGGCGTCGATCTGGGCGTCCGACGGCACCGAGAAGCTGCCGTCGGTGCGGCGACGGCGGGCGAGGTCCATCTTCATTGCCCACTGGACCCAGCGGGGCAGCCAGATGTGCATGCCCGGGACGTCCCAACGCTCCGTCTCCTGGTACAGGGCCAGGTAGTTGAGGATCGTGGTGACGATCGACACCGAGCCGCCGTAGCCGAGCGCCGGGGCGTTGACCTCGACGCAGCCGGTCGCCATCGCGTTGAGCAGCAGCTGCTCGGCGAGACGGGCGTGGGCGGCACCGAGACGGTTGAGGTACGCCTCGACCAGCTCCGGGTTGCTCATCGCGAGCATGTTCTTGATCGTGAGGCAGCGGTACACGCCGTACATCACGTACTCGGTGGGGGTGCCGCAGGCGATCGTCTGGCAGGCCAGCTTCACGGCGTCGGCGTCGGCGTCGTCCTCGGCGGTCCACTGGCCGACACCGGTGACGATGTCCGACAGCGACGGCGACTCGGGGATCGACACCTTCATGCGGGGCGCCTGGAACTGCGGCAGCGAGTTGAACACCGGCCGGCGCAGCACGTTGGCGCAGGCGAGCCCGTAGTACGGGGTGGCCGGCGCGCACAGGGCGGCGGTGATCTCGTCGGGCTCGAACTTCGCGAGGTTCAGCGCGAAGTTGTCACCGAGCACCCGCTCCTGCGGGTACTTCGCCTTGATGCCGGCGACCTGGAACTTCTCCGACGTGTTGGTGCGGATGTTCTCGGCCTTGGCGAGCAGCGCCCGGGTGAGGTGCGTCCACGACTCGAAGCCGCCGTCGGCGGTCGCGCCGGCGACACCGTCGTACGCCTTCACCATCTCGAGGGTCGAGGTGGGGGCGGGTGCCGGGTCGGTGACGACCTTCGAGCGGGCCCCGAACTTCTTCGGTGCGGCAGCGACCGGCTTGGTGGCCAAGTCGTCGCCTTCACCCTCGTCGTCGGCCGGCGCCGGGTCGTCGGCCGGGGCCGGGTCGCCAGCGGGCGCCGGGTCGTTGCCAGCCTCGTCGTCCTCCTCGGCCAGCGCCGCGAGAGCGGCGGCATCCGCGTCGGCCTCGGCGCGCTTGGTGGCGGCGAGGGTGCGGATCTCCTCACGCTTCGCGCTGAGCTCGCGGGCGAGTGCACGATCCTCGGCCGACGCAGCAGCGTTCTGCAGCACGCCGACGGCCCAGGTGCGGATCGCGGCGCTCAGCTCGTTGAGCTGCGAGACGGAGAGCGTGTCGAGGTTCTCGGGGATCTGGGGAGGCATCGGTGGCTTCTCCTGGCTCGATGGAACGATTGGGCGTCAGCGTGGCAGACGTGCGGGGGCGAATGTCAACAGCTCAGGCGTCGACGAGTTCGTCGTCTTCGTCGATGAGCGCTGCGAGGAGCAGGTCGTCGGCGCTGCGGAACTCGTCCGCCGGCACCACGGGCGCGGGCTCGGGGGCGGGCGGCGCGATCGCGGGCGGCTCGGCGGACTGCACGCACGACGGGAAGCCGGCGATGAGCTCGCTGACCCCGCCGTCGGTGACACCGAACGCGAAGCCTGCGACGAGGTCGTCGATCAGGTCGTCGGAGCCGGGGACGTCGTAGCCCTCGGCGTTGACCGACACGATCGCCTTCAGCTTCCCGCCGACCCAGTGGCCGGAGATGCGCGAGGCGCGCGCCGTGTACACCTTGGTGTCGTCGACGCCGGGCCGGACGACGCCGGAGATCCACGGACCGAGACGGCCTTCGGTGATGCGGACGTCGGCCCACGAGTTCTCGACGCCACCGTACGCGGCCTCGAGGTCGCGCACGCCCTTGCCGGGACGGTGCCCGCCCGCGAGGAAGATCGGGCCGGTGTTGACGATGCCGCGGTCGGTGAGCACGCCAGGCTTGTTGAACGACGCGTAGGCGTCGGTGGGGCGCGGGATGCGGATGCACTGGCCTTCGATGCCGTCGTGGCAGGACTCCCACAGGCCGAGGTGGCCGTACACGTTGCCTTCGGCGTCGACGACGATCTTCTGCGGGCGCTCCGACTCGGGGCGGAAGAACTTCTCGTACGGCACGGTCACACCGCCGGCCGCGGCGAGCACCTCGTCGGGGATGTCGTCGGTGGCGGGCTGGACGACGAGCTGGAACGTGAAGTCCTCGACGTCGCACACGAGCGGGCCGAGGTCGCCGGACGCGAACGACGCCTTGATCTCGCGGACCGCGTCCTCGTTCGGGATCGTCGCGTACGCCTCGGCGAACGCTGGCTTGCCGACACCGGTGGTGGCGCCGATCTTCCAGTTCGTGAACCGCACCCGGTAGTCGCCCGAGTCGAGGTCCTCCTCGAAGCGGGCCTTCGCTTCGGTCAGGTCGATCGAGTTGCCGCGCATCGCCCCGGTCTGCACGTACAGGGCGTGCTTCCAGCCGTTGTCGTCGTCGAGCAGGAACCCCTTGCCGGAGATCTTGTTGGTCTCGACGTCGAAGGTCACCTCGTACAGCGCGCCGGTGACGAACGCGCCGTCGTGGCCGTAGCTGTCGGTGAACTGGCCGCGGATCGACAGCGGCAGGTCGCGGATGCCGTAGCCGTTCGAGTCGAGGAGCCGATGGTCGCCGGTCTGGGTGTCCATCACCGCGAGGACCGGGAAGTGGATCTCGGCCCCCATCCCCTTCGGTGCCTTGGCCGGCTGCTTGCCGTAGGTGGTCGTCTTCTTGCTCATCGTGCCCTCCTCAGGCGGGACGCAGCTTGCGCGGGGTGTTGGATTCGGACTTGCCGGGTGCACCGCTATCGGTGCTGGGGCCGACCTTCGGCTTGTCGCCGGGCGACTTGGCCTGCGGGCCGTTCTGGGCCTGACCGCCGGAGCCGACCTTGTCCCAGTCGATGTCCTTGGCGCGCTCGAGGCCGAACGTGGCGAGGTACGGGTCGCGGATCTGTCGGCCGATCCAGCGGATGACCTCGTCCTCGGAGGGGGCGAACGCTTCGTCGATGCCGGTGAGGAGTCGGGCGCCGACGTCGGAGATCTGGCCGCGGTCGCTGGCCTGTCGGGCGTCTTCGGCGAGGTTCGTCTTCACGTTCGCCCGGCTCATGTCGTACCAGATGCAGCACGTGTCGACACGGCCTGGCGGCATGCCGGCGGCGCGCATCTCGGCACGCAGCACCATCGTCGTCAGCGCCCAGCACATCGTTTCGAGTTCTGGCTGGACGTTGACGCGCCGCTCGTCATCGGACACCGCCCACGCCGACCAGTGGGTCGCTTCTCCGATGCCCTTCACGTCCTGCGGCTGGACGTCGAGGCCCATCAGGATGCGGTCGATGAGCTCCTGGCGCAGCTGCATCTCGACTTCGTGCAACGCGATGTCGGGGATGATGTGGCGGATCGCTTCGCCGTACTGGGCGGGGCCGGACACGAACGTGGGGAGCGCGGCGGCCGGGTCGCTCGGGTTCTGCGCCTGGAACAGGGCGGCCTGCAGCAGCTTGTTGATGACGTCGTTCTCCGACAGCTTCACCTGGCCGTCGGCGCCCTTGTCGGCGGTCGCCGTGCGGGACTTGTTGAGCTCCTGCGGGATGAACCACATGCCGTTCGCCATCAGCCGGTTCACCAGCTTGGCGCGCAAGCCCTTCGTGAGGAGGTCGAGGAGTTCGCAGTTGGTGGC